>JAABUI010001074.1_pt1 | contig 16710 bp, 14 predicted proteins | sample 5559111 | NCBI WGS metagenome assembly JAABUI01 (sample SAMN10711870, study PRJNA513365) | rock metagenome | isolation source: Antarctica rocks | place: Antarctica: Victoria Land, Buttleship Promontory
CCGTCCGCCCACTCCTGCACCTCCGCCACACACAGATCATCACCCATCACCGCAGAATCAACCCATCACGGCGCCTACCAGCGCAGACACGCCGACAAGATCAAAATAAGCGCGATTGTAGTACTAGAGGGATGCACCATCGAAGGCCGCTGTCTCATCGGCTCCGGCTCGGTGACCCTCAACCGCGCGTTCGTCGGCCGAGGATCCATCGTCGGCGCACAGGCGTTGGTCGCTGAAGACTTCCAGGTACCCGCGGGCAGCATGGTTTTAGGCGTGCCGGCCAAGGTGCGCGGACCCATCGACAACACCGCGTGGATCGAGCACGGTGTCGATGAGTACGTGGCCGCCGCGGAGCACTACCTAAGGCACCTGACGCCCGTATCCCTCACCGAGTGCCGCACCGACGAGAGATGAGCCGGCCCTAGTGGTATCAGCATTGACCAGTAGTCGGTTCATGACTCTTCGTCTGTCGGATGCCGAGGGCAAGTGCCGCTGGTGACTAGCGGGAAAAGTGCCTGACGTACCGACGCTGCCAAGGCGTCTCGACCGCCCGCCGGTGGTAGTGCTGCCGGACGTAGGTGATCGCGTCGGTCGCCGGAACGCCGTCGAGAATCGCCAAGCAGGCGAGGGTCGTGCCAGTCCGCCCCCGGCCGCCGCTGCACGCCACCTCGACGCGTTCGGAATCCGCGCGCCGCCACAGCTCGAGGAATGCGTTCCCCGCGTCGCCGCGGTCGGCGGGCAACCACCAGTCCGGCCACCGCAGCCACCGCGACGGCCAGTCCACCGGCGGTGGGCGTTTGCCTTGCAGGTACAGCCCGAACTCCGGGGCACCTTCTGCAGGGCCGTGGCGCAGTCCGCGCCCGCGCACCAACCGGCCTGATGGCAGGCGCAGGACTCCATCGCCCGTCGGATCCCACGGCTGCACACGATGGACGGTAGCGCACACTAAACTCTACAAACCACTAGACGTGACGTGGCAGCGCTGTAGACTATCGGTAAGCCGCAGGTTTGACCGCTGTCCAGGCCGAGAAGGAGACCACTCATGACCACCCAGGAACGAACCGGAGCCGCACCGAGGCCGACGGGCCCGGTCAGCACCATCGACTACAACGAACGCATCCCCAACAACGTCAACCTCGCGGGCGACCGCCGTCTGCAACGGGCGCTGGAGAGCTGGCAGCCGAAGTTCCTGGACTGGTGGAAGACCCTCGGCCCCGAGCTGCCGACCAAGGACGTGTACCTGCGCACCGCGATCGCCGTCGGCCGGGACGGCTGGGCGCACTTCGACCACGTCCCGATGGAGGAGTACCGCTGGGGCATCTTTCTGGCTGAGGCGAAGCCGGACCGCGCGATCAGTTTCGGCAAGCACAAGGGTGAGCCGGCCTGGCAGGAGGTACCCGGTGAGTACCGGGCGGAGCTGCTGCGACTGATCACCGTGCAGGGCGACACCGAACCCGCCTCGGTGGAGCAGCAACGCACACTGGGCAACACGGCCCCAAGCCTGTACGACTTGCGCAACCTGTTCCAGGTCAACGTCGAAGAAGGACGCCACCTCTGGGCGATGGTGTACCTGTTGCAAGCCTATTTCGGCCGTGAGGGCCGCGCGGAGGCCGAACAGCTGCTCAAGCGCAACTCCGGCGACCTCGACTCGCCGCGCATCCTCGGGGCGTTCAACGAGGAGACCACCGACTGGCTGCAGTTCTTCATGTTCACCTATTTCACCGACCGCGACGGCAAGTACCAGCTCGGCACGCTGAAGGAGTCGGCCTTCGACCCGCTGGCCCGCACCTGTGAGTTCATGCTCAAGGAAGAGGCGCACCACATGTTCGTCGGCACCACCGGCGTGCAGCGCACCGTCGAGCGCACCGCCGAGCTGATGGCCGAGCACCACACCGACGACATCTGGTCCTACGGTGCCATACCGCTGAGCGTCATTCAGAAGTATCTGAACTTCCAATTCTCGGTGTCGATGGACCTGTTCGGGTCCGAGCAGTCGACCAACGTCGCCGCCTACTACACCGGTGGGCTCAAGGGGCGTTGGCAGGAGACCCGACGCAAGGACGGCCACGAGCTCAAGGACGCCACCTATACGGTCCGCATGATCAAGGACGGTCAGCTCGCCGAGGAGGAGGTCCCGGCGTTGACCGCGCTGAATCTGGACCTGCGTGACGAGTACGTCGCCGACTGCGAGAACGGGGTCCGCCGCTGGAACCAGGCGCTCGAGGACGCTGGGCTGGAGCAGCGCCTGTTCCTCCCGCATGAGGGTTTCAACCGCAAGGTCGGCAACTTCGCCGGGCATTTCGTCTCCCCCGCGGGTGCGGTGATCACCCAGGACGAGTGGGAGGCCAACGTCGACGACTGGCTGCCGCTGGCCGGAGACCGCGCCGGGGTTGCCGAGTTGATGGTCGCGCACTACCAGCCCGGTGAGTTCGCCGGCTGGATCGCCGCCCCGAAGACCGGCATCAACGACCAGCCCGTGGAGTTCGACTACGTCCACCTGGCCGAGGAAGCCCTGGCCTGAGCGAATGCAGACGTATTTCGTGTACGACCGTTCACCTACGGGCAGCGGAACATGGACTGGCCCGATGCGTACCTGCTCGCGTTGGTAGAGCTACGCCACCTGGATGGGATCCCCAGCTCTGACCGTCTCGATGCAAAGATCACAGGGCTACCCGTGACTCGACGAGACCCATGAGCACTGCCGCACCGAGGAACGCTGGTTACTGATCGGCGGATGAGTGGTTGTCCCTTACGCACGAGGGATGCAACCGCAAGGTCGGGGGAACTTCGCCGGACACTTCGTCTCCCCCGCCGATGCGGCGATCACCCACGACGAGTGGGCGTCAACGTCAACCAGTGGCTGCCCTGGATCGCTGGACGGTGCCCCGGGTAGCGTCGTTCGCGCACACAAAAGCGAACGGCGAGGAATGGGTGGTGGAGCGTGCCGATCCGCGGCGGACTCGAGGCGGCTCTGGAGGAGACCGGACAGGAAGTGGAGGCGGCGCTGCGGACGGCCTCGGCGCTGACCCGGGAGCTGAAGAAGGCGAAGGCCGGCACTACCGCGGGGCAGGTTCGCGACCTCCGCCGGGCACTGAGCGCGGCGTCGGCGACCACCGGCGAGCTTGCCACCGCCGTCGAACGTGCGGTGGGGTCCTTGGACATCGATGAACAGGAGCACCTTGCATCCGGCGCTTACACCAAGGAGCTGCTGGAGCTGGCGGATGCCAAGGGCGTTGCGATGTTCGAGGCGGACGATCGGATCCTCTGCTACCCGTCCCTGATCCGCCTGCTGCCGGCGGATGCGGCCGTCGAGGTCGATCACCGCCGCGAGCGGCGACTGCGGCCGTCGGTGTTGATCGCCCGGTTGGCGAGCGCGCAGGCCCAGCCTCCCCGGTTCCGCCCCGAGCCGTTCCTGGAGAGCCTGGCCGCGGCCTACAGCCTCATCGTCGCCGAGGAAGGCAAGCAGCCGGGTGCCGTGGTCCGCCTGGTTGACGTCTGGCGGATTCTCACGTTGCTGCCCGGCCAGAGCCGTGACTACACCAAACCCGAGTTCGCGCGGGATCTCTACCTCCTTGACCAAAGCGGGGCCACCACGGTGAAGTCGAGCGGCACGCTGCGCTGGCATGCGAGCACCGGCACCCGGGGCTCCGGGACGCTTACGACTGTCGCTCGCACCGGACAGCAACAGCTGTACTGGGGGATCTCCTTCAGCGGCGGGGCGTGATGGGGGCGGCGACCGAGTACGAGTCGGGTGCTGCCGTCTTGGGTGGGGCGCCGATGAACGCTGGGGAGTACGCAGCCTTCCTGGGTGCGGAGTACCTCGACGGCTACATCCCCTCCGGCGGGGGTTCGGTGAAGGTGACGGTTGTCGGCAATGACGAGGTGGCGATCCGTCTCGAGGCTTCGCTCGCCGCCGTAGCCGCCGAGCGGAAAACCTTGTTCGCGGCAGTGTCAGCAGAAACCACCAAGGCACACATGATCGATCAAGTCTTCTTCGCCGTGTCCCGCCAGGTCGACTGGACGGCCCTCGCAGCAGCGGTACTGGCTGCGGCCTACGACGCGATCGCAGTACCGTCGCGCGACGGACGGCTCAGTGTCGCGGAGGTCGCGGCGGACCACGACCTGGATCCCCGCGAGCTCTACCGCAGCGTCCGTCGTCAGCTCGAGCACACGTTACTGGCCGACCCGACGCTCGCCAGGGAGATGCGCAGGGCGGTACTCAGACTGGCGCAGATGCATTTGCTCAGCGGCGACGTCCACCCGGACGAGGCGCAGGCCGTGCTGGACTGGCTGCACGGTGAGCGGGTGCCGGTCCGCGAGCTGCGGGCCGCGATGATCTACGCCCGGATCGGGCGGCACAATGCTCGGTCGATGTTGTCCTCGCTCGGTCGGCTGCTCCTGCAGATCGGGCGGGGCGGCCTCGTCGTCCAGCTGGATCTGGCTCGGCTGGCCGAAGGACGCCGCCCCGCGCTCGGCGAGCGCACCGGCGTCTACTACTCCAAGGCAGCGGTGTTGGACGCCTACGAGCTCCTGCGCCAGCTGATCGACGCGACTGACGAGCTGCACGGTGTGCTGGTCGTCGCGGTGATACCCGCGGAGTTGGTCACCGACGAGGTACGCGGACTGCCCGCGTATGGCGCCCTGCAACTGCGGGTTGCCGACGAGGTACGCGACCGAAGGCGGCCGAATCCTTTCGCGTCGATGGTGCGCCTCGAAGTACGGTTGGAGGCCGTGTGAGGGATACGAGCCGGGCACTGTGGGAACCGGACCGCCTGGCGCGTCGCCGCGCCGTGGAGGCGTTGCGCAGCGGGGTGCCCAACGCGGACGCCGTCGCGGCCCTGGGCTCCGGCCAGAGCGAGATCGAGGACCGTTTCACCCAGTTGCTCGAGAATGTCGCGGAATCCGGGCCCCAGCAACCCGAGCGGTCCGCGTTGTTGCTCGCCGGAGGATTCGGGGAAGGCAAGAGTCATCTGCTGACCCATCTCGGCCACCTCGCAGCGCTGGAGGGGTTCGTCGTCAGTCCGGTGGTCGTGAGCAAGGAAACCCCGTTGCACGACCCGGCGAAGGTGTTCCGCGCGGCGGTGGAGTCGGCCGTGGCGCCGGGCGGTGTGCACAACGTGGTTTCGGAGGCGGCGGCGGCGCTCGATCGGGACAGTCCGCGATTCGCCGAGCTGCTGCGCTGGCTGCACGGTCCGGGCAGTGACCTGAACGAGCGCTTTGATGCCACGCTGTACCTGCACGGCCTTCTCGGCAGCGCCGCCCCCGGTGCCGACGAGGAGTTTCTGGACGCGATCGCGCGCTTCTGGTCCGGAGACCCGTTGCCCATACCCGAGCTCCGACGGCAGCTCAAGGCCGTAGGTGCGGGCAAACGGTATGCGTTCACGCCCATCAAGGCCCGCGAGCTCGCCCGCGAACGACTGCGATTCCTTCCCCACCTGTTGCGCGCAGCGGGACATACGGGCTGGGTGGTGCTCTTCGACGAGGTCGAGCTGATCGGCCGTTACTCCCTGCTGCAGCGAGGGCGGTCATATGCCGAGCTCGCCCGGTGGCTTGACGGGGGCGATGGTGCGGCCGGGGACCCGTTGGTGACGGTGGTGGCGATGACCGACGACTTCGAGGCCGCGGTGGTGTCGGGCAAGAACGACCGTGCGGTAGTGCCCGACAAGCTCCGAAACAAGCAGAGCCCGGAGTACGACGAGCTCGCCACCCTTGCCCAGTCGGGCATGCGGCACATCGAGCGCGACGCGCTGGCGCTGGTGCCACCTGATGCCGAGGAACTCGACCGGGCATACCGGACGCTGCGCCAGCTGCACGGTGCCGCGTATGAGTGGGATCCACCCGACGTCACCGGTCTCGAGCGCCTCGGTGCTACGAGGATGCGCCAATACGTGCGAGCCTGGATCAACGAGTGGGATCTCGTGCGGCTCGACCCGGCTTACCAACCGGCTACCGAGGTCCTCGACGTGGTCAGCGATTACGGCGAGCAGGCCGACTTGGACAGCCGCGAGGGCGACTGAGTCGCCATCGCGGCTTAGCTTGACGTTGATTCAACTTCCCAGTCATCCCACCGCTCCTGCGCCTGCGGGCGCCAGTGCTCGTGGTAGTCGTGAAAGACCTTGGCCGCGCCGGGGCCGGGCCAGTCGTGTTCGAGCAGACGCGGTGGCAGCGCAGGATCGATGAACGGGAACCGCCGCCAGGCCTGTACCAGGCGCACTTGGGCGACGAATGCCTCGGTGGCGCTGCTCGTACGCAATAACGAGAAGCTGTTCGCAAAGGCGCGGTACTCATCCTCGACCTGATCGAGCGACCACGCCGCCGAGATCAGTTCCTGCTTATCCCCGATGGGCACCCAGCAGCCGATCCACGCAAAGGCCCTCGGTTGCAGCCCCAGTTCGTGCAGCACCTGGGCGAGCTGCTGCTCCTTGTCTGCGTCGGGCACCACCCATAGTCCTGGCGCGGGCGAGCCCATCCCCAACCAGGTCAACTGGGTACGCAGACGGTGCCGGAGCTGGCGCTGGGTCTCGGGGACCGCCACCGTGACCAGCAGCCACCGCCCGTCCCATTCCCGCTGGTCCTGCATGAAGTGGTAGATGCGCTCGGTGCCCTCCCGCAACAGCGTCGCGCCCGCCTCCGTCAGCGACCAGCGCACCCGGCGGCCGGCTCGTTCGGACGACAGCAACCCCTCCGCGGACGCGCGGGACACGGCTTGGCGCGCAGATTTCTCCTCCACGCCCAGCTCACCAAGGGCCCGCAGCAACGTGGCCGTCCACACCGCACGTCCACGTGGATAGACGAACTCGCCCAGCACCGTGAGCAGCAGTGAACGGGCACTGCCGGAGCCGAGCGTGCGCCGACGCGAGCCCGCTATGGCGGACACGTTCATCGCGGTCGCGGCGTCGGTCACCACCGCAGCGTAATTCACCCAACTATCTACAACACTGTTGCGTATCGCGTCCGTGCTGTAGTGTGATCTACACCGCAGAGCAGCGCCCACGTCGACAGATCAGCGAGAGGTACCGCCGATGACCGTCACCGACTCCCCGGAAACCACGAGCGCGCCAACGACCTCACCCAAGGTCACCTTCGACCGGGAACCGGCGCAGTACAAGCACTGGACGCTCTCCTTCGACGGGCCGGTCGCCACGCTCACACTCACGGTGGACCCGCAGGCTGGACTGGTGCCCGGCTACAAGCTCAAGATGAACTCCTACGACCTCGGCGTGGACATCGAGCTCTACGACGCAACCCAGCGGCTGCGCTTCGAGCATCCCGAGGTCAAGGCGGTCGTGGTGACCAGCGGGGTGGACAAGATGTTCTGCGCTGGCGCAAACATCCGGATGCTCGCCCAGTCGCCCCACTCGTGGAAGGTGAACTTCTGCAAGTTCACCAACGAGACCCGCAACGGCATCGAGGACACCACCGCGCACAGCGGCCAGACCTACATCGCCGCGGTAAACGGCACCGCCGCCGGTGGGGGTTACGAGCTGGTCGCGGCGTGCGACCAGTCCGTGCTCATCGACGACGGCTCCTCCGCGGTATCCCTGCCGGAGATTCCGTTGCTGGGGGTGTTACCCGGTACTGGCGGGCTGACTCGGGTGGTGGACAAGCGCAAGGTCCGCAAGGACCGCGCGGACCTGTTCGCGACCCGCTCTGAGGGTGTCCGCGGAGAGACGGCCGTAGGCTGGGGCCTGGTCGACGAGACCGCACCGCGGGCCCGGTTCGACGAGGCGGTGCGGGCCCGTGCGCAGGCTGCTGTCGCGGCCTCGACTCGGCCGTCCGACGCGAAGGGCGTCACGCTCAGTCCGCTCGAGCGCACCGAGACCGACACCGAGATCGGCTACCGCTACGTCACCGCCACTCTCGACCACGACCACCGACGTGTGGAGATCACCGTGCGGGGACCGGAGTCCGCTCCCCCGGTCGATGCCCAGACCGCGGTGGAGCAGGGCGCGAACTACTACCCGTTGCAGCTGACCCGCGAGCTCGACGAACTCATCCTGCTGCTGCGCACCAACGAGAACGAGCTGGGCACCTGGGTGTTCCGCGTCGAGGGTGATCCGGCGAAGGTGCTCGCCTACGACACCCAGCTCGAGGAGCTTGCGCCGCACTGGTTCATCAACGAAGTGCGCCACTATTACAAGCGCACTCTCAAGCGGCTCGACGTCACCAGCCGGAGCCTGTTCGCCGTGATCGAGCCGGGCTCGGCTTACGCCGGCTTCCTGCTGGAGATCGCGCTGGCCTGCGACCGCCAGTACATGCTCGACGGGGTCTACGAGGACATCGATCCCGACGCCAGCCCGGCATACCTTCAGCTGTCGGCCTCAAATTTTGGCAGCTTCCCGATGGGCAACGGATTGACTCGCGTCGCCTCACGTTTTTGGGGCCACGACGACGACTACGACCGGGCCCATGGGCAGATCGGCGCTCAGCTGGTTGCCAGTGCGGCCGACGAATACGGACTGGTCACCATGGCGCTGGACGACATCGACTTCATCGACGAGCTACGCATCGTCTTGGAGGAGCGCGCGTCGCTGTCCCCCGACGCACTGACCGGGATGGAATCCAACCACCGCTTCGTCGGGCCGGAGACCATGGAGACGAAGATCTTCGGCCGGCTCACCGCCTGGCAGAACTGGATCTTCATCCGTCCCAACGCGGCCGGCCCCGAGGGCGCCCTGCGCCGCTTCGGTACCGGCGCACGCGCCGACTTCGACGTCAAGCGGGTATAGCGGTGGCCATCCAACTCAACGCCGCCGACTTCCTGCTGCACCGTCAGGTCCGCGACGGGTTGGCCGACAAGACAGCCCTGATCGGGACGCGAACGCGTACCTACGGTGAGCTGGCCGATGACGTGGGCCGGGTCGCGGCGGGACTGCGTCGGCTGGGCCTGCGGACCGACGAGCGGGTACTACTCGTGATGGCCGACGACGTGGAGATGGCGACGAGCATCCTGGCCGCCTTCCACGCCGGGCTGGTTGCCGTACCGATTTCCACCATGTACAGCGGGGTGGAACTGGCCGAGATCATGATCGATTCCGGTGCACGGGTGGTGATCACCAGCGCCGAATTCGGTGCGGCCAGTACGGAAGCGGTCACGCTGGCCCCCGAGGTCGAGTACCTCATCGTCGCCGGCGACTACGCCCCGGAGACGGCCGAGCACGTGAGAGTCAGCGCGTGGCCGAACCTGCTCCGGTCCGCTCCCATCGAGCCGGCCGCCACGAGCGAGGATGCCTGGGCACTGTGGCTGTATACCTCCGGCACCACCGGGACACCCAAGGCCGCGATGCACCGGCACGCCAACATCCGGCACGTCTATGAGACCTATGGCGTGCAGACTCTGGGCATCCGACGCGACGACGTCTGCCTGTCGGTGGCCAAGATGTTCTTCGCCTACGGCATCGGCAACTCGCTGTTCTTCCCGCTCGCCGCCGGTGCGACCACAATCCTGGAGCCGGCCCGCCCAACCCCGCCGGGCATGGGTGCGCGCATCGTCGCCGACCGGCCCACGTTGTTCTTCGGCGTTCCCACCTTCTACGCCGCGCTGGTCAACTCGACCCTGCCCGAGGACACCTTCACCTCCGTCCGGCTGTGCGTCTCCGCGGGCGAACCATTACCGGCGGCGCTACAACAGCGGTGTCTGGACCGATTCGGCGTCGAGATCCTGGACGGCCTCGGCTCCACTGAAGTACTGCACATCTTCCTGTCCAACGTTCCCGCCGACATTCGACCCGGCACCACCGGCAAGGCCGTCCCCGGCTACGACTTGGAGATCCGCGACGAGGACGGCCGGGTGGTCAAGCCTGGGGTCCCCGGCAACCTGTTCGTGCGCGGCGAATCTTTGGCCATCGGCTACTGGCGGCGTACCGACGCGCACCGCTCGGTGTTCGAGGGGCGGTGGATGCGCACTGGGGACACCTACGTGGAGGACGAGGACGGGTACTTCCACTGCATGGGCCGCTCCAACGACCTGCTCAAGGCCGGTGGCATCTGGGTCTCCCCCGCCGAGGTGGAGGCCCGGCTGCTCGCCCACAGCGCCGTGGCCGAGGCCGCGGTGGCAGGCGTCGCCGACGCGGAAGGCTTGGACAAGCCGGTGGCGCTGGTGGTGCTCGCCGACCGCCACGCCTCGGTTACCGAGGATGAATTGATCGCTTGGTGCCGAGAGGGTTTGGCCGCTTTCAAGCGGCCACGAAGCATTGTGTTCGGCGACGCCCTGCCGAAGACGGCCACCGGGAAGGTGCAGCGCTTCCGGGTGCGGGAGCAGCTGGCCGCCCAGCTCGGTGTCTCCGTGCTCGACACCGTGCCGCTACCAAGCCACTAAAGGAGGAACACCCCCAATGCCGTACGTGATCGCGCAACCGTGCATCGACGTCATGGACCGCTCGTGTGTGGAGGAATGTCCGGTCGACTGCATCTACGAAGGAGACCGCAAGCTTTACATCAACCCCAAGGAGTGCATCGACTGCGGGGCGTGCGAGCCGGTGTGCCCCGTCGAGGCAATCAGCCAGGATCGCCGGGTCCCGGAGGAATACACCGAGTTCGTCGAGGACAACCAGGATTTCTTCACCATCACGCTGCCCGGGCGCGACGGGCCGATCGGTACCCCCGGCGGCGCTCACAAGACCGGCCCCCTCGGGGTCGACACACCGATGGTGGTGGACAAGTGAGCGCGCAGGGACGGCCGGCCCGCGAGCTGAGGGACGAGGAACTGGAACACCAGGGCACGCAGGCGCACGCGACCCGTAACTGGGTGTTCCTGCACGGGACGGCGGCGCAGTTCGCCAACCACACGGCCCGGATGATGGAACTGGAGCAGGAGTATCTGCGCCGGTACCCGCAACGCACCTGGCAGGGCTCCGGTGGTGCCCCCACCAAGCCCGGTGACGCGCTGGAAGAGCTGAAGACTGCGTTGGCCGGCATCGTGGTCCAGCTGCAGGCCCTGAGTCAACAGCCGACGACGGTGGTGGCGCGGGACGCGTCGGGGGTCGGCCGCGACCCGGTCGAGGCCTTGCTGTCTCGACTCGTGGATTCGCCCGGCGGCCGGATGGACAAGCTCGAGCTGCACCAGATCGCCCGCGACTGCGGGGTCAGCAGGGAAACCCTCGCCTCGCTCTACGGCGCTCCTGATCCCCTCGTTGTGGCCGAAAAGGCGGACCGCGTCGTCACCGCCCGCGGCCGGGAGCGGGCGGGGCGTTCGCAGCCGCCGACCTAGCCAGTAGCGCGTGCGGATCCTCGCCTCGCCGACCCGGCCTGGTTTCATCGCGCATCTGCCTGAGCATCGTGCTTGATTCAAGGGGTTGACGACGACATCGACAACATCGACGCTGGGATCCCACGCCGTTGCCTACGAACCCTCTTGGAGATTCCTCATGATCACAACGGAAGAAATCAGAAGCGTCACGGACGGCAACGTCCACGGATCGGACGGCGAGAAAATCGGTTCAGTGGGACAGATTTACCTGGACAACAACACCGGCCAGCCCGCATGGGTCACCGTCAAGACCGGTCTGTTCGCCAACAAGGCATCCTTCGTACCCTTGGCCGAGGCCACTGTGGAGGGTAAGGACCTGCGTGTGCCCTACGACAAGCACAAGGTCAAAGACGCACCGAACGTGGACGCCGGCGGCGAGCTCACCCCGCAGGAGGAGGACGAGCTCTACCGCTACTACGGCGTCGAGTCCGGTGGTCAGGACGGTTCTGACCAGCGCTCCGATGCTGGGGACCGCTCGCACTCGGGCCAGGACGAGTCGTCGGGCCGCGATGCGGGCGGAACCGCCGCCGCGGGCGGTGTGGCCGGAGGCGTCGCCGGTCACCGGGCAGAGCACCACGACGATCGGACGGAGCGCCGCGGAGACGAACGCCGCGAGGAGGCCGGGCATCGGGAAGGTCAGCAGAATGCCGAGCAGGGCGAACAGGGCCGCGAGGCAGAACAGCAGGAGAAGGGCGCCCACCGCCATGAGGGCGGCAGCGGCTCAGGAGGCGGTAGTGGATCCGAAGGCGGCCCGAACCGGCGGATCCGGCGGTACATCGTGACCGAGGAGGTCGTCACCCGCCGGGAGGAGGAACTACCCGAGGAGGGTGGTCAGCAGGAGCGCTCGGGGGACGCCAACCGCTGACGGATCGGCGCCCACTTGTCGCGCGAAGTTCTCGCGACAAGTGGGCGGCGTGTGGTCAGGGCTTGAACAACACCTTCACGGCGCCGACCTGCGCCCGCGGGTGATCCCCAGGCCCGGGCCGAACGCCGTGGAGGAAGTGCTGCGGGTCGAGTCGCCGGTACAGCTCACCGCCCGCAGCGCTCTGCGGGACACCGAGGTGGCCGGAATGCGTGTGCCTGCGGGCCAACGCGTAATCACGTTGCTCGCCGGCGCGAACAGTGATCCCGAGGTATTCCGCGACCCGCACATTTTCGACGTCGGTCGGTCCAACGCCAAAGATCACCTGTCCTTCTCGGGGGGCAGGCACTACTGCCTCGGTGCGGCGCTGGCCAGACTGGAGGGCGAGATCGGTCTGCGGACGCTGTTCGGACGGTTCCCGGACTGCCCTGGCGCCGGGCGCTGCCCGTCGACCCACCCGGGTACTCCGCGGTTGGGAGCGCTTGCCGGTAGTGCTGGCCTACCGAGCCGCGAACCCGTTCATTAGTCACTAGGCTCCCCCTGACCCCGCGCCAGCCCGCCCAGGAGGACACGTGAGCACCGCAGCCGACACCACGGGAGCTCCGCTTCCCGATCATGTGGACCCCGAGGCCATCCAGGAAGTGCTGGACGGCCGTTGGGCGCACGTGCGCCAGGGGGCACGGGTCCAGCTGTCGGGCACCAAGTGGGCGCCGGGTACGGCGAGGACATCGAGACGGCCAGGACGCGGATCACCGGGCTGGCCAAGGACTTGGCGAAGACCGGCCAGACGGCGCTCGGCTTCCCCGTGGAGTACGGCGGCGGCGGCGACCTGGGTGCCTCGGTGGCCTCCATCGAGATGATCGCCTTCGCCGACCTCTCGCTGATGGTCAAGGTGGGCGTGCAGTGGGGGTTGTTCGGTGGTGCGGTACAGGCACTCGGCACCCAACGCCACCATGCCGAGCTGATCCCGGACATCATCAGCATGGAGCTGCCCGGCTGCTTCGCGATGACCGAGACCGGCCACGGGTCCGACGTCCAGCAACTGCGCACCACCTGCACCTACGACCCCGGTACCGAGATGTTCGACCTGCACACCCCGCACCACTCCGCACGCAAGGACTACATCGGCAACGCAGCACGCGACGGTCAGCTGGCGGTGGTCTTCGCTCAGCTGATCACCGACGGCACACCTCGCGGGGTGCACGCCTGGGCGGTGCCCATCCGCAACAAGCAGGGCACCGTCGCACGCGGCGTGACGGTGATCGATGACGGCTACAAAGAGGGTCTGCTCGGTGTGGACAACGGTCGGCTGTCCTTCGACCATGTCCAGGTGCCGCGCGCGGCCTTGTTGGACCGCTACGGCCAAGTTGCCGTCGACGGCACCTACTCCTCCCCCATCGAGAGCGAGAGCGGACGATTCTTCACCATGCTCGGCACGCTGGTGCGCGGGCGGATCAGCGTCGGCGGTGCGTCGGGCAGTGCCACCAAGGTGGCACTGGAAATCGCCGTGCGTTACGCCGAGAGCCGCAGGCAGTTCAGCGCCCCCGGCCACGAGCGGGAGGTGGTATTGCTGGATTACTTTGCCCACCAACGCAAGCTGTTGCCCGCCCTGGCAACGAGCTACGCGCTGCACTTCGCGCAGGAGGAGCTCACGGTCACCATGCACGAGCTGTTGGGTTCCTCCACTGTGGACCCCGAGCGCCAGCGTGCGCTGGAATCGCGCGCGGCGGGCCTGAAGGCCACCAACACCTGGCACGCCAACCGCACCATTCAGCAGTGCCGGGAAGCCTGCGGGGGTGCGGGATACCTGGCGGAGAACCAGCTGCCGCTGCTGAAGTCCGACATCGACGTGTTCACCACGTTCGAGGGCGACAACACCGTCCTGATGCAACTCGTCGCCAAGGGGCTGTTGACCGGTTTCCGGCACGATTTCGGCGACCTCTCCGGGTGGGGCAAAATTCAGTTCGCGGCCGATCAAGTGGTAGGCGCCGTGCTGGAGCGCACCGCGGCGCGCAGCCTGATCCAACGCCTGGTCGATGCCGTACCCGGCAACGACGAGGAGGCCTCCGTCCGCGACCGTGGCTGGCAGCTGGCGTCGCTGGAAGACCGGGAGAAACACGTGCTGGAGGGCGCGGTGAACCGGCTACGCCGGGCGGCGGATGAGGACAACGACACTTTCGACGTGTTCAACGACGCCCAAGACCACGTCCTCCTCACTGCCAAGGCGCACGTCGAGCGCACCGTGCTCGAGGCGTTCGTCGAGGGCATCGAGCGCTGCACCGATACCGACGCCCGCGCGCTGCTCGAGCGCCTCTGCGATCTCTACGCGCTGCACACCATCGAGGACGACAAGGGGTGGTTCCTGGAACACGGTCGACTCACCCCGGCGCGGAGCAAGGCGGTCACGGCGACGGTCAACCAGCTGTGCAAGGAGCTGCGACCCTTCGCACGCACGCTCGTCGACGCGTTCGCCATCCCGCGCGACTGGCTGAACTGCGCGATCATCAACGAAGAAGCCGCTCGTCAAGAAGCCATGTGGCACGAGGACTCTCGGGTGCGGGCCGACGATCAGCCGGGGGCGCAGGCACCGGAGACCGAGGACACCGCCACCGACGTGCAGGCCGCACCGCGAGACTGACCTCACAGCCTGGCACGCCGGCGTAAGGCGGCGAGCGAGTAAGGTGAACAGCGTCGCACTCGCGGCAGTTCAACCCCCACTGGCACATTCCTTCCGCCCACGAGGCGGAGAGGGACCGTGTGCCTGGCTCGTCTCATCGTGTGGCTGCAAGACAGCTCCCGCTCCGCGACGCGCCGCTGTCCGGAGAGGTATTCCGTGTCTCAGGCTGTCCTGAACTCCCCGCTCGACGACTCAACCGAGTCCATCACCTTCGGCTCGCTCGGCTTGCCCGCTGCCCTGGTGAACGCCCTGGCGAAGACCGGAATCACCATTCCCTCGGCGATTCAGGCGGTCGCGATTCCCGACCTGCTTGCCGGTAAGAATGTCCTCGGCCGTGCGCAGACCGGGTCAGGCAAGACGCTCGCCTTCGGATTGCCGATGCTGAACCGGCTCGCCTACGGCCCCGGCGCCAAGCGTGCCCAGGCCAAGCGCCCGCGCGCGCTGGTCTTGGTCCCCACCCGTGAACTGGCGTTTCAGGTCGTCGACTCCCTGACCCCTTACGCGGAGGCTCTGGGCCTCAGCGTGAAGGGCGCGGTCGGTGGCACCCCGTTCGGTCGCCAGGCTGATCAACTGCGCCGTGGCGTGGACATTCTCGTCGCCACCCCCGGCCGCATCGGCGATCACCTTCGTCAAGGCACCTGCATCCTCGACGCCATCGAGATGACGGCGCTGGATGAGGCCGACCAGATGACCGATCTCGGTTTCCTCCCGGAGGTCCGCGCCCTACTCGCCGCCACCCCCGCCGACGGCCAGCGGCTACTGTTCTCCGCGACGCTGGACAAGGAAATTCAGTCCATCGTCCGCCAGTTCCTTCCCGACCACGTAGAGCACTCCACGCAGGATGCCAGGGCGAGCGTGGACACCATGGAGCACCACGTGCTGCTGGTCGACCGCGGCCAGAAGGATTCCGTGCTCGCGGAGATCGGTGCCCGCTCGGGTCGCACCATCATGTTCGCCCGCACCAAGCTGGGCGTGGAGGGCATCACCGACCGCCTGCGCGCCGTGGGCATCAGCGCCGAGTCGCTGCACGGTGGCAAGGCCCAGAATCAGCGGACCCGCGTGCTCGACCGGTTCAAGCGGGGCCGGACCCCGGTGCTCGTTGCGACGGACGTGGCCGCCCGCGGGATTCACGTCGACGGCATCAGTCTTGTCGTGCACGTCGACCCACCCGCCGATGCGAAGGACTACCTGCACCGCGCGGGTCGGACCGCGCGCGCTGGAGAGTCCGGCACCGTGGTCACCATCGTGTTGCCCAACCAGCGGCGCACCGTCCGACGGATGACGGGCATCGCCGGGATCGATCCCCAAGCCACTAGGGTCACTCCGGGTTCCAGCGAGCTGGCCGAGATCACCGGTGCCCAAGCCCCGAGCGGAGTCGCCCTACCCGCGGCCGAACGTGAGCGTGAACGCCCCCGCAGCGGCGGCTATCAAGGGCGCAACCCCCGCTCCAGCGGGTATCAGGGTTCCCGCGACAACGCCAGGGGACCTCGTCGCGAGGGCGGCTACCAGCGTGAGGGTGGCTTCAACCAAGGTGGGCCCCGCCGACAGGGCGCACCGGTGGGCAGCGCTCGGCGCGATGGCAGTAGCGCACGTCCCGCGCCGGCGCCCAGTTCCAGCGGCTTCCGCAGCCGCACCGAGCGGCGTTCGTATGATGGGTTCGACGGTCCGGCACGCTCTACCAAGGATTGAGGTCACCATGGCGTCGTTGTTCGACAAGGCAGCCGCTTTCGCGCGCAGCCCCAAGGCTCAGCAGATGGCGCAGCAGGCGGTCGCCAAGGGCAAGGAGTTCGCCGCCAAACCGGAGAACAAGCAGAAGATCGACAATGCCGTGGCCAAGGGCAAGCAATTTGCCGCCAAACCGGAGAATCGGCAGCGCATCGAGCAGATCCGGAACAAGCTCAACGGCAAGGACGGTAGAGGCGG
>JAABUI010001076.1_pt1 | contig 16695 bp, 7 predicted proteins | sample 5559111 | NCBI WGS metagenome assembly JAABUI01 (sample SAMN10711870, study PRJNA513365) | rock metagenome | isolation source: Antarctica rocks | place: Antarctica: Victoria Land, Buttleship Promontory
CTACCGTAGAGTAAGTAGTTAAGAATATATATAGCTAATTACGTCTTACGTATCGAAGACTCTAGGAGAAACTAAATCGATCTATTACTAATAGACCTCGTAGTATCGATTTTATAGTATTCGAGATTCTAATTAGTTAGGTTACTATATAGGCTATCGAGAAGGTTAAATATAAGTAGGTTATCGTAAAAAGAATCATTAAAGAAGAGACTTAAATAGGTTATAAGGTAGTCTATAGCCTATATAATTACTCTATTCTCGTTCGATAGTTCTTACTCTATAGACACCTTTTCCTACGAGTATATAGAGAAGGGTTCCCTATCCTACTATCTCTTATCTACCCTCGCTAGCGAGTCTATAATCTATTAGAGAATAATATAGCTCCGCGTTAGTAGTGGCCGAGATATTATAATAAGGTTAATAATCTAGTAGATTACGATCCTATAAGGTATCGTAGCGTAGCTACTAATATCTATTTAGAGTCGATTTCTCGTATCGATAAATTATATTAAAGCCTTCTATCTAACTAACGTACTTAATTAGCCGCTTAGGTCTCTACGTTCTAGGTAGGTACGGAGCAAATTTATAAGGCTATATAGTAAACTAATAAGGGTATTCCGACCGAGCTTCCTACTCTACTACGAATAAAGAAGGATATATAGAATAAGCTAAAGTAGAAGAAGAAGTATAACTAAGTAAATCGCCGCGCTATAACTATATAGGAGGCTAATAAGAAGGCGAGAAAGGATTCGGAGTAATAATAATAACTAGAGATATATAAGCTTATAGTACGTGCTAACCGACTAAATTAGGAAGAGCGATAGTAATATCCCGATGCGGTGGCTAACGACGATATCTAGTTACCTTTTTAGGAAATAGACGATTTACTACCTCCTAGTACTACTCCTACTTCTACTAATTAGAAACCTCGTAGCCGTCGTCCGAAGGCCTCCGCTCTACCTAATCTAATTAGGAAACTACCCCTAGCTCGTAGGTAGGTATATACTAACGAGTTATAAGAATAAGAGATCTCCGAACTACTACCTCCTTCTATAGCTCCCGCTTATCCTACTACGAAGAGTAGGTAACGTTAGAAGCCGAAGTAGGTATAGGAGTAAGTAAAAGATTATTTTTAATAATAAAGACTCCGAGGGCCTACCTTAGAAGAGATTCTTAAGGAGATATATATACCGGTAAAGAAGAAGTCGAGAAATAACCTATAGCCCGGGTAAACGTTAGTATAGGGTCTAGATAATAGAGATAATACCGAGTCGCAATAGAGAAGACTTATAGCGATAGCGTACTTAATAGAGTAGTCGCTAGCGAGGTCACTAGTAATATATAAGAAGGATAGAGGAGAAGGAGGAGAGAGGTCCTTTATAGACGTACTTACGGGGCTATACCTAATCGGCATAGGTGGTAATAGTGTAGTACTTATATAGTTACTCCATTATAGCTATTATACGCACAAATAGGTCTCCTACTTATTACGTTATATATCGCGAGTTGTATATAGGATATATAGGTAGTAGTAGTTAATATTGGCGAGGTACCTAGATTTAGGTGTAGTACACACCAAAATCTAGGTAGTTAGGCAAGTTAGCCGAGTTGTGCGTTGCGCTCCTATCTTGCGCCCTACGGACTTCCCGATACACGACAGCTCCTCTTAATACTAGCCTACATACCCCTAGGGCCCTACAAACTAGTAACCGTTCCCTTAAGACGCTTCGCGGATAGCCTATAAGGCTCCAACGCAACCCCTATACTATAATATACCTTCGTATCAATTATAACAGCCGACAGCTACCGAGATTATATTAAAGCGATTCAATTTCCCGTAGTCATCCCTAGCTAGGGACGACAGAAGAGTATTAGGACTTAGAATAATGCCTCAACGATATCCAACCGCACTGTATTAACAGCGTATGCAATATGACCCGACGACTAATTTTGAATATTCTACATTTACTTCTTCGGGTCCTAGGGCAGAACTAGAACAAGCCGCTAGAGCTAAACCTACCGACTAGTAGTAACGAGAAACCCATAGCTATAACTACGTTTATAGTTAATTAATGAAGACGAATAAGAATACGTTCTATAGCAGACTATTTGCGGCAGTGGCGACTTCATTCGAAATCTCCGAATAGCTTTTCAGTCACGCCGCGGGTCTAGGTATGTTAAGGACGGTCTTATAATTCGCTTATAGTTAATCTTTCTAAGAACTTACGTAGGACGATTAAGAATCTTATAGCCGTCGCCTTAAGCTCTAGGAAGACTTCAACTATTACTAGCTAGCTTTACTCCAACGCTAGCTAGATAAGACTTAGAAAATGCGAGAACTATAGTAAGAATTACACGGCGATCAGAATACTCTTTCTAAAGAAGCTCTCGAAAGGTTAGGTAACAGAATAACGTCGCAATGCGATGCATTAGAAGAGTTGGGACTCGTCGATTATTAGACGGGTGTCTAGGAAGAAGAGATTGTCGGTAGTAAGTAAATAGCCTTTACCTCCGAATACTAGAATATAGCTTTTACTAACTACGTTCAGTAGTATTTAAATGTATTTATAATCTCTCCAGTAGTAATAGTAATAATAACGATAATAATAATGGCGATAATAGATCTTCCGAGCCTAAATCGGGTGTAGGGACGGAACTCTTAATTTAAGTTACTAGTAATTAATGAACCGCTGCATAGGCCCTGCTCAGATTCAAGATTATAATAGATGCATTTACTAGTATTACATATATAAAGAAGTAACCCTGTTAATAGGAACGCTGGCTCCAGCTCCGATTTATGCGGTGGCTAAAGCTGGAAAGGAAAGGGCCTAAAGGAGATAGCTGTGGGAGCCTCATCTAGCGTAGTAGTAGAAGGGGCTGAAACTTCTTCCGTAACTACGTAATTACTATAATATCGTAATTTATTCTAGAATCTTCTCCGGCACTAATATCGGCACGGGCCGAAACTTCCGAATATTGCACGCGAAAGGGTTAATCACGTACCCTGCCGAGTCTGTCTAGCCGGAGTCTGCAGGATTCTCGCACACTACCTTTGTAGCGGAGTAGTTACATTTCCCTACGGGCCTTAGTTAGTGGATTTACGGGAGAAGGCTAGACGGGAAGAGCGATATAGGAAGATGTGAAACGGAGGGACAGATTATCGATCGGATGCACACCTTCGTCTAACGTAGATACTATTACTGAAGAATAAGTATATTACTTCTTCAAGCCTTACTTTCATCATCCTTTAGCTAGTATATATAATCCTTTAACATAGTTACCCTTAATACCCTCGCCATTCACGCATTAAATTCCCTAGTCTATTTATAAAAAAGGCCTAGCCTATAAGCTTTTTAGGTTACTTATGAGGTATGGGAATTAAAGTCGGTCATTCCTGACGGTGTAGATGTCTAGTAAGCTGGATATGTTATTGGGCAACGGGGAGCTCAGCAAAGGCAACGTAGTCTTCGTCGGGGTACGGCGTGCGTATGATCTTGTTAATATCTTTTAAGGCTGTATATGTGGCGCTACCCTCGAACCAAATAACTTATGTATCCGGCTACTCACTTTTCAACGAAAACGCAGTTGAAGCACCAAAACATCCTCCCCCAACAATCGCATAATTAAAGTAGTTGTCGTTGTAATTCTAGGTTAAAGTTGACATAGCCGGGTTAGAGGAACAATAACAAGAAAAACTCGGGAGCTCTCGGCGAATAGCGTCAGTTAAAGACGTAGATCAAATATCACGTGATTTAACTCTGCTCGTTCCATTGTAGGTGACACACCCTAGCTAACATAGTTTGCACTAAGGGCCCCGGAGCTTCCCCGGAGTCGCCCCGGCATATCCCTATTCTAGCGCCTGGAATCACGCTTATTTACATATTTACCAGCCTATACGCTCGCCTTCACCCTTGTCGTTCAAAGTCCGGATCCCTCCCAACATGTTTTCCGCCGCAATGGGCTTTAACATGGCGACCTTTCGATTTCATTAACCCCCCGATGTGTCCTTCGTAGGGTCGTTCATGTGATCCAGACTCGCCTTCCGTTTCACGTTTCCGTGTATTGCTAGGCGGTCGAGGTTTGTTATCTTCCTCTTCTGTCCTGCCTTGCCTAAGTGTAAAATTCCCTCGATTATCGATCTTTGTTGCTGGACCTGGGGTAGGTTCTCGGGCGGAGACTGGCCTGGCAGGAGAGCTTGGCCATACGTCGTCCCCAATAATATCCCTTCCCGTAATTTTGTCGCATTAAAAGAAAGGTGTGAACCGAGGTGGGCTAGCTAAGGCGGGTGCAGCCTCGTCAGACCGAGCCCGATTCTGCCTGAAATCCTCCAATAATGTCAGCGGAAAATCTGATTGGCGGCAAGTAAGATGCAGGGAAAAGACGGAGGTAAGGACCCTACTGATCTCAAGACTGCTAGACTGACGTACGCTGTTGTTAAGAGCCTTCTACCGATATTGCCTCCGCGCTGCCTCCGCCGTTTCCGTCGACTAAGGAGCCGAAGATTTAGAGCCATATAATACGAAATCACCGAGATTTACTTAGGAAAGTGTTGGAAATCAGCCTCAGCCCTATATGCTTGGTATGTAGCATAAATATAAACTACTTAATTTAGTTCTAGAGACGTGTTCATATTTACGCTACATGCCAAGTATATAGGGCTGAGGCTGATTTCCAACAAGAAGGGGTAGGTATAACAATTTGGCTTAATACTAATTCCGGGGAAAGTCGCTCGGAATATAGGTTAATAGGTGGGGTAATCCGGGTATATATATATCGAGCATTGTTAGTAGTTATTACAGCATCGGGTGCGGGGCGCACAGACCTGTTCATTTGATGCTATCGAATTAGTATACTCTCGTTGCTTATATAAAGAAGTTATCGGCGTCCAAGAAGCTATCTCGTTAAAGGAGTAGGGCACAGAATACCCAAAGCCGTAAAATAGGCGTTGCGAATGAAAGAGTAATGCTTTGCGGCTTTAGACGTGATTTGCCAAGGCAAACTCCGGCACTCTACTTTGAAAAAATTAGCTATCTACTATTAGTATCTATGGCCGCGCTAACACAAACAATTTCTTAATTCACTAAATATAGTTGCGTCTTTAAAGAGTTAGGGCCCCTAAAATGTTAATTTCTAACCGAGAATATAGGTAGCGAAATATATGCTTTGTAATCTCAGCTTACTTTCCCCCTTAACAACGAGGTCTAAGCTCGTACTTTTGTAAGGGTATATTTATAGCGCTATTAACTATATAATTCTATATTTCGTAAACCTAGACTAGAGAATATAAATAGTATCCTTAAATAGCCGTAATAAATGCGTCTCGTGCTTTATCCTCCTTCGCTTACTCTTTATACTCTAATTCGCTGTCCTTATACTTATCGTTATTTATTTTATTATCCTCGTCTTTATTATTATCTTCGTCCTTATCTTCTTTTATATCTTTATCGTTATCGCTATCTTTATCGCTATTTCCGTCCTCGTCGTTACTCTCCTACGTAAGTTTACTTCTATTTATATCCTTCTCTTTATTATCGCCCTTATATATAGGTACATAAATTTTATCGTTATTACTATTCTTAAACTAAGCTATATCGTCGTCTTCGCCTTCGATCTTTATAAGCTAATATATATATACTAGTAATATCTTCTCGATAGCGTTATAGTAGATTAACGGCGCTCGATTTCTAGCCACCTTTACTACTACCTCTAACTAATCGGTTTAATCTAGGAGGGAGTCTAATACCCTCTAAAGTTCCGTCGACGAGATGTTTAAAGATCGAGTCGGCGAAGAATAGTATAGACTAGAAGTTAAAGGGGCGTTAAAGGGCGTTCGTGCCCTTCGCTCGGCTTTGTAGTCCGTCGTATAGACCGAATTATCCTATATCTTAAACGGGAAAGGTAAATAATCCTCTATCTCTAGGGCCGTAGGGTAAGGAGTAAGCGGGTAAGGGGGAAAAGAGTAAGTATTTAGGAAGCTTTCGTAACTATGCGAGTCCTACTAGGATAAGTAAGATAGAGTTTAAAGATACTAAATAGGTATATTTATTATATCTAGAGGGTCTATAGTAAAGGGCTTACTAGACTTCCTTTTTACTAACTACTATAGAGACTAACTAGGCTTTAGAGGTCTAGCTATATTTTAATAGATATCTATAGCCTCTAATAATAGTAGCCTACTCCTGTAAGCTTTAGTCCTCCTAGAAATAATAACTAGCTCCTAGATTTAGCCGCTAACTACCTTAAATTTTGGCCTACGTTACACCGCTAGTATATACTACCTATTAAAAAAGGGTAACTCCGTTTACATTAGTACTAATTAGAATACTATAAATTAGGCTAGTATTCGAAATAAGAAAGATAGGTCGATATAGTGTTATAACTCTAGATAGGATTTGGGATCTATATATTTACTATAGCTATAGAGCTAAAGACTACCTTTAGAGTATATAAGGGCTAAGCTAAAGAGGGTTTAACGGCTTACAATAGATCTCGACTCCCTTTTCGATATAAATACTCGACCGAGTATACCTAAACGCGCTTCCGTCTATAATATAAGGGTATCCGTCTATTTTAGGAGCCGTAACTAGCCTTTAGTAGCCGGTCTATCCTATATTAGTACTACCTAGTACTACCTAAGGTGGGACGGCCGGCTTCTAGCTAAGACTAGCGTAATTACTAGGTATAAAGGGAGGGTCTACCTATTTCCCTTCCTTTTACTTTTCCTTATCTCTCCTCTACGAGTTAATCTAAGCCCGCTCTACACTAGCCCGTACCGACTTTATATTATATCCTCGACTATATTAAAACGTAGGGTTCCTAAGAATAAGCTACTACGTCTAAGATAAGATCCTATAGAGAGGTCTTCTCGGGCTATAAAATCGTAGAAGTCTATTCTACCGGCGTCTTTAAACTATTCTAAGAAGATCGAAGTAAAATAGCCGTTAGGCGGTAATAAGATAAAGGCGATTTCTACCTTAAAATTACTCTTACGGAAAAAAAAGAAAGTCGTAGTTATTAGCGACGCTAGAATTTCTATTAATATAGGTAGTAAGTTTTTCTTTTTACTTCGGTCTTAGCGAGTCTAACGGTAGTCTTAAAGTTCCTAATTTTTAAACTATACAAAAGTTAGCCCGAACTTCTTTTAATATATCTATTTATAACTCGCCGGTCGAGACGGATCGCTTTTATACTATAATTCGTAATATATCGAGGCTCTCTACCTAGGCGGAAACGATCTTATTTTATCGTTTCTTAGACGGATTCGCCTATAACGGTTATCTCCTTCGATATTATACGTAGAATATTAACTATATTAAGCGTCGTCTTCCTAATTTTTAGGGAAAGACTATATAGCTCTACGGCCGAATCGATAAGACGAAATATTAGTTTTACGGCTAGAATAGTCTACTCGAGTCTAAGTAGTTCTATAGGTTAGGCCTCCTAGACTATAATCGCTACGAAGAGATTACGCTAGAGCGAGAACGGATAGGGAAACGACGACTTAGTATAGGTAGACTCCGACTAAACGTCCTTCTCTACGGAGAGGATAATCCTAAGGGCGATATAATTAGGGAACTAACGGAGTAAGATCTAAGAACGGGTCCGGAAGTTATCTTCGTAGTAGGAATAGCTCTAAAAGTGCCTAGAGCGAGAAGGTTAGTAACGGAGCTTAGTTACGCTACGAAGGCTCGGGGCGGATTTACCGTTTAGATTAACACCGACGTACCACCGTTTAGTTTAAACCTCCTTTTAGACTTTACGTTTTAAGGGGATTATAATAAAGATACGTCTTTACTTTCGTATTAAATATATATATAATACTTCTTAACAAAAAACTAATTACGTTAAATATTAGACGTTAGAGATATATTTAGAGTCGGATAAGCTAGAATAAGATAATCTAATAAATAGTACTAATTTTCTCTTTAATAAAAAGAGGTATTATATAAGAATAATAGTATATCTTTATATAAAAAGGGCCGATCTAAAGAAGGATAATAGTAGCGGAGACGACGGCCTTCTTCTTCTAATACCTTTTCCCTCTTAATTAATAGAATGTCGCTAAGATCCGTGTAGCGTACTACGAGTAAATAAGGGAAGTAACGATAACTAAATATAGGACGCGTACTAGAAAAGAGACGTAATATAATTTTAGACGATATCTAAAGTTAAACTTATAAAGTAAATATAGTAAGTTACCTAAGCTTAGTAGTCCGCTCTAGTACTCTCGAAATAATAGCCCGAACTCCGAGGTCCGACTTATATATATTAACTACGTAATTGGCGAAGTAGTCTAAATCGTAGATAATCTTCTTATAGTCTAGTAAAGGATATAGAAAGGGGCTAACCTAGTACTAAAAGTGCACTTAACGATAGTACCTTCGTAAACTATCGCTACGCGCGAGGTACTACGTCCGCCTACGCTTTAAGTTACCGTAGCAAAAAAGATACCTTAGCGAAGAGGGTAGCCTCTTTATCTTAGTAATCTTAGAAGATACGGCCGACTTTATCGATATAGTAAGTTTCGTAGCTTTTATAGACTTAGCTACTTTAAGGGGTGTAATAGTATTAAGGTCTATAATAGCTTCGATAGCGTCGCTACTATATAGAGGTTCGTCGACCGCCGGTGAGGTATATTATACGTAAGTAGACGGCTAATTAGTCTAGTCTCTAGCATCTCCTTAGTAGCTATTATATCTCCGGTCTTTACCTTCGTAGAGTAGATAGAGGCGCGCTATAACGTTAACTATCTCGGCGAAGGAGGATTTAGTCGCCGGCTAGAATAGATCGTAGGCGAGCTACCTACGTTCTTCTAGGATATACTATACTAGAGCGAGTATCTTAGAAGCGGACTCTTCTCTATTAAGCTATAATACTATATAATCTAGGTCCGCGGCGCTATAAAATTTACGTAGAATCTATATAAAAGCCTCGCGTTCTACGCGTAGCTTTAGAGCTCTTAATTTATTTTAGACCCGTATATACTATTTACCGTCGGGCGACTTCGATCCGTTTTTAATAGAGCTAAACTCGTCCTAGAATCGTTACCTAAGAGCGTCCTTTTCTTACTAGATACGGATAATATTAGGGTGCTAGTAAGCCTACGTACGCTAATCGTCCGAAAGCCGTTTCGGGAGATTAGGGTCGCCGCGTAAGTAGAGCTTCTCGATCTACTTAATTAAATCTAACTTAGAAGTATTACCGAGGAAGGTAGCCTAGATATCGATAATTATATTCTATAAGATATAGTACTTAAGAAACGTTCTCGAGCCGGTGTAGCCGAGGATCTAATTACGTTAATAATCGCTAACCCCGGCGTCTAAGATAATATTAGCGGTAGCCCTCTAAGAGGAGCTTTCGGTTATAAACTAACCTATTAATTCCGTTCCGACTTTACGTCGAAGATAGTAAGGTAGGAAGAAATATCTAAAGCCTACTCTTTAGCCTAATCTCTTTATCTAGTACGAAAAAGAGTTTACGGATAGAGCTTTACGAGGATCGACTTAAACACCTTATAATAACCGCGTAACGCGGCGGAAGATAGGGATATTAAGGATACCGTCCCTAAAAGCGAAGTTAATAGTAATACGGCCGTCTAGGTAGGAGAAACTATATAAGGTATAAGGGGTTAGACCGGCGGCGGCGAGCTTAGGGTAGAAAGCGTTATCGGTAAAGGCGATAGCTACGAAATAAAGGATAGGATATATTATAGGATATATACGATTCTCGTAAAGGGTAATAGTTTTCCTTTTACCGCCCTTAGTACTTTAATAGAGGCTTAGTACGCGAGGATAACTCACGGCGTATTCCGCTTACGTTTACCCTTATCTAATAAAATAGTAACCTCTAGAACTAGTAACGGTAGTTCATTCTTTAGCTATAAGAGTCTCAGCTTTATATACCTATAGAGTATAGCCTTATTCGTCCTAGCGATCCCCTTATAACTACTTTCGAAGATAGTACTAGGTCGGTAGCCGGTGAAAGCCTAGAAAAGAAGCCCCGCGGTAAGGTATATACGTTTAGGTTCTAAGGTAAAGACTTCGGTATCGAACTTCTAATAGTAATAAAGCGCACCGTAGACGCCGTTATAACCGACGACGTATTTCTACTTTATACCTCTAATTAGGCTACGCTTATTATAAAATTACCCGTAAAGGTACTATCTATACGTTTAGACCGACTCTACCCCTTCGATAGTACTAAAGACGACCTATATTAGTAATTTCCTTACCTATATTATTAGCTATAACTATATAGGATACGTCGTAGTATAACTAACGTAAGGTTTTCTATATAGTTTCGTACGTGTTTAGCCTCTAGGCGCGAGGGTGTGTCTTATAGTACTAGATAAGGTAGACTTTAAACGGTATAACCGAATAGGACTTTAGTAATTTTAGATAATCCTTATATATAAAGTTATAGTACCTATATATAGGAAGAACAGACGGAGTTAGCCTTAGTAGTCGATGTCGATATATAAGGAGGTAGCTAGGATAGCGAATAATTTAAGATATACCGTTTCTACCTCTACCGCGTTATTTCTTAAGTAGTAATAGTAGTATCGGCTAAATCTCGTTATACTTTTTCCGAGCTAAGTTTTTCTAGCTCCTACTTTAGCTCTAAAAGGTCCGTAATAGAAACGTCTAAGTCGATATTAAAGTCCTCCTATTCGCCGCCGCTCTTAATTATTAAGTAATAGTCTAGTATAGGGTACGCGTTCTTAAATATAAAAGCGCCTATATCGATACTAAGTAGGATAGTCGAAGAGAGATAAGTCCGAGGCTAGTAAAGAAGTAGATACTAGAGTAAAAGAGAAGCGCAGCGGGTAATAAAGAAATAAAAGAGAGAGGAATAAAACTAAGGTCTATATAGAAGTCGGATACTATTATATACCCTTATATAGCCCTCCTTCGTAGGAGCCTAATTATGGGCCGGTATAAATAGAAGTATTAATAAAGTTACGAGGAGGATAGGATACGGAGGCGTATTTATAAGTAAGAGGGAGAACCTCTAAGAACTGTAACGGTAGCTAAAAGCTGAGGGGAGTATAGTAGGAAGTAGAGGGCGACGAGGTCACGGCTAGCCGGGTACGGCACGCTTTACCGGAGGCAGTAATTCACCTATATATAGACTACGCGGGTTTTGGCGAACTCGAAGGGGTAGGTTATTACTACTTCGATGCCGCCGGCTATACCGCCGGCGAGGAGAGATACTATCGGGGAAGTCTTCGTATACTTAATAAGAGGAATGTTTTAGACTAGCTTTAGAAACTTCTTAGAATCGAGGGTTTTATTCTTATATCTCTACCTATATTAACCGGAATTACTTAATAATTAGAAGAAATTACTCCCCAAATGAACACTTTCCCTATATCTTAATATTAACGTAAGATAGCTAAAAGTCTCTTATATAAAATATACTTAGAATCAAAATCCGCACAAACTTTATATATAATATCTAGACGGAAAATGACTTTTTAATATTAATGCTCGGATCCTAGATTCAGCCCTACAGAGACTGTTCATTTGGCGGGTGTGTTCATTTGGGGGGTGATTTCTTCTACAGTCCCGTCCATTCTCCGAGTGTCATCACCTACTCCTACAAGGTTGTAGTCCATAGCAATCTATGCTGAACGATAAGGGCAATACTCGAATTTTGGAAGAAAAGTTCGGTGACATCATAGTCGCGTCATCACGTGACTTGCAATCTCTCGGCAACAACCGACGATCAAGGACACTGAAAAGCCGGCCCCCGTCCTAGGGACCACCCTAACACTTGATATTAATCCTGTGCGCGAATGACCGATGCAGATTCTTTCGAAAAATTCTTAAGCCTAGGATGGCGTATGAACAGTCTAGATAAATTCTCGGGGTTTTACACCCTTTGTGTGACTGACAGGCAGGGCAGGGGGCCGGCATTTTTGCAAATCGCGCGATCCCCAAACTATCTTGACCGTTCTCACAAAGCATGATATCTACTGGCTGGAGGCTAGACATTAAAGGTGTTCCTGTCAAGGGTGCTATGCGATAAACATTGCTTGTCGAAGTACTTGCTCCTGTGATATGACCAACGGTGATTGAAACAAGCATCGGATGAGATTTATCCCTAATGGGCGCATCAGCTACACGGAGGTGTAGGTGATGGCTATCAGCTGATCAAAATACCTCATGCGAGGCTCGAGAGATCGATAGGCCCAAGACACTATGAGATATGGGAGTGTGCCCCATTGCTTGCAGACATTGTGAGTAGAAATTGGACCAAGAGGGATACTTGAAATGTCCCCAATACATCCTTGACTGCAAATTGACTATTCGAAGCGGGCTAATGCAATTAGGGCCTGCAAGAGCTCGAGGTCTGATGCCATGACGTTTGTTCTCTACTTCTACATTAGACCAGATTCACAATGCCGGGTCGGGCATCCTTGTGCACGTACCTTGGCTCAGAACACCGTGTCTGTAGCATGCTTCTCTCCCGACAAGCCTGGCTCGTGTACGATTGATATGTCCCTTATTCTGCTTCTCTTTGGACAAAGTCATTAATCATTGACCGATTGTAATTCGTCAGAGCGAGCTCCTTGGGACACTTTTACTGCCCCACGGATTTCTCACCCCAGTCCACCGGAAAACTACCTGGTCTACCCCCAAGCTCTTAGCGATCATCAGCTTGGACCCATGCATGCGCGCTAGGATTCGAGGATCCTACCCGGATCAATGGGGAATACCCTCGTATGATAGTATCATCGTCTCGGAGTCTCCGAGATTGGAATGACCAGTGGTCAATGAGCTCTCCACAGCAGCAGGTCTGGTTCGCATCTAATTTCAAAACATTTTAAAGCTAATAATACAGGTTCTGATCAGATCATACACCTCTAGTCGACGTCCATCTAATCATACGTGTATAGGCATTTCTTACACGGATGGGCGCTGCATGTCTCAATCCGTCATTTTGCATCCCTTGTTTGATGCAGTTGCTCCTGTTTGGTCTCTGCCAGAAAGGGCCATGAGATTGCGTGGTCTCACATTCAAGCTCATGATGAATCCGAATCGTGCCCTGAATCGTCGTCGTAAAGTGGGAAACGTTTCCCCCTGTCGAGACAAGATTCTAAGGTACTTGGAGTGTAGTCTGATTAATGGTGTCTTCCAAGATGGTTTCGAAGATCTTGGCGTTTCCTGAATACCTCACGCTCACGATGGCAGGGCTTCATGCCGCATTCGTACTGCGCTCCATGGCAAAATCTCTCCCAGCGATCGCGGTCTTGAGGAGTACTATGTGTTCTTCTCTTCCGCACAAGGGCCGCAGCGCTATCGTCGCGCTCTCTTACAATGTCTTTGATGACCTCTTCCAATCTTCTACAATGGTATTTATCTCTTGGATACAGAAGCTTGAAAGTTCTTATATGGAACCGGCGAGGATGGCCAAAAGAAATTTGCCTGCTAAAGTCTCGTACGCTTCCAGGCATTCGTCCACGGTCATCCAAAGTCGGCCTAGCATGATCGCGATAAGACCGCTCGAAATTAGTATTCAATTCTCATGGCATTGGTGAGGGAGAAGCTCACACCCCCCCCTACTAGTCCCAGCGATATCATCGAAATAATGGCATGGGAAGTAGTGATTTGATTGTGACGAACCGATTGCCGGATACTCTGCCATTGTCGTAGTCTCAGGCTTCCCATGCCGAATGTTCCGTACTTCGAATGGCTTGCGATGTCTAGGATCCAGGGGATGGACACTACTGGGGATGGTTCAGGGTTCTCCTGCTCCAACTTGGCGATCTCTCGTATGAGAGCTTGAAGGATCAGAAGGCTTGAGTATCCCTTTATACCGCCACCGTCTGGGTACGGTCTCTTAGCGGTGATCTTGAAGCCTGGGCTTCACCAGTGGTAAAGCGACTCACCGAGAGTAAGCAAGAATTTTCCTATCCATGGATCATTCTCACTGGAGGCCGAGAGACTAGGAGAATCCACAGTAGTATCTGTTCTGGCCTGAGTTTCACTTTCCAACCGAGTCGTAGTGCTGGAAGGCCCTTGTGATACGTCAGGAAAACTGTTGCGGGAGGAACTTGAGGATGAAGTGGCTGGCTCAGGACCAAGCACATTTGGATTGCCACGTATGTTGCTGCCGTGCACCACCAAATTTTGGCTTTCGCCGTCTTGATCCTCCTGCCCATTTGAGTTGGCTGTAGAAGTCATAGGGGCTTGACACATTGCAGAAGACATGAAAGAGGAATTTAGAGAAATGTCGAGGAAGCGTGAAGTAAGGATGACAGTAACAGCATGCACTTCTTTTCAAGGGATCTTTCTCATTGTAAGTCACGAGCTTGCTGGAAAAGGCTCTGCTGGCAACAGGGCTGCCAGAATAATGTGACATTGCAGACGAATATTTGGAAACAGGGGCGAGGGTGTCTTCCTCGAGCCGCTTTGCTATGCATCGACGCCATCTTACATTCGCTCCTCGTCGGAGCTGGTGCGATGCCGTTTGATGACTCGAAAGACAGGAGTGATGGTCCTACCATGTGCGAAGATAGCCATGTATTGGAGCCCAGCGGCAGAAGCAAGGTGATCGAGAGTGCTAGCTGTGATCTATTCAAGGAACGATGTATTACAGTGAACGCTCCGATGGCGGCTCCGTAGCACGCTGCACGGACCGTGTGATTGTGTGCTGAATGCTGAAGGAGCAGGCACATAGAGAGATGCGTAACAAGAAGCGATGCACTCTCTCAAGCAGAATTTGGCGAAAACAGAAGAGCGTGAAGGAGAGGGTGCAGGGTTGATAGATTCCATTGGAACAGCCGCTGCCGGTAACCGACCTTGCTCTTTGGAAATTGCCCTCTTCCGTCTCAGGTTTCTGGATTTGTCGCCAGTGCCGGGTACTTTCAGTATCTCCACTTAGCGCTTGGGTCAACGTAGGGTGAGTGTGACCGGTGGGTATTGGCTTCGGGAGGTGGGCGGGAACCTGGGAATATGCCTTCGATACAGCGCTACGCTCCCAGCCATTCCAGCCACGTGATTTATGGTGTGGGCCTGCATGATACTATTCATGTCATCTGTGTCCCGATTCCGCAATACCAAGCGGCTGCTCTACCCGCTATGGTTACTTGCACGATAAATCTGCAACCCTTTGCCTTCCCATGCTCGTTGACACATTGCGATACACCTACATCTTGCTCATATCATCCCTCACATCTTCAAGTCTCATTGAACCATGTCGATGCCCTCACCCAACTTAAACGAGTCCGAACCCAGCTGCTCTCCGCATCAGACGGCCAACGTGGAGAATGGGCCCCTCTATGCCATTGTCTACGATCCTCTCGAGCACGAGATATTCTTTGAGAAGCTCCAAGACTTGAACAGTAAATGCACGGACATAATTGACAAGAGTGTGACTAATCGATGATAGAGGTCTACAAGAGCTTTCCTGTCTATCTTCCGAGGTGGAGCAATAGAGTCGATTTCTATGTTGATGAAGACAAGTCAGGATTCGTGGCAAGCATACACCTGGGCCTACTTGAATGGCGCAAGAACTGGGCACGTCATCTGGGAATGAACTATACCGTTCTTCACGTCAAAGGTACCAAACCAGATACACCATTGAGAGTCGACTCGGATCCCAGTGCTTGTACGACCAGCGATTAGGGACCCAGGGCGGCGTTCGGTGTTAGGCTTGCTGTCGTTCATCTACCATCTGGACGGCCATTTACCCTGCAATGTTTATCCTCACTCTCGTTATTGCTTTTAATGTATTCCTTAAGTAACACTACTTTGGCTTTTTCTTCTGGCATAGTTGGACTAGCTGTCCAGGTACTATACTCATACGGAATTCAACTTTTAACCCACTTGAATTACTCTATTATCGTGACCATCTCGAAATCAACCTCCCAAGGCCAAAGTCTTTCTCAACCCTCAACTGATCCTTTCTTGGCAGTCTCAGAATACGTGAATACTGCATCTTTGATTAGCACCCTTCTTCCAAATTCAACTACCAAACACTGCCCTCCATCTGGTATACATGACCATCCGCAAGTGTGCTGGTGCCCATATTGACAATCCAAGTCGTCTCTATTTACTTCTACGATATGAAACAGCGCTTCGACATATCTACAAGGCCTTCCAAACAGACTGCGGTCGGTGTGATAGGGATTGATGTGGTGGAATAATCACGTGATCTGGGTGTCCTCACCCAAAGATGCTTGGCATGCGCTCCTCTGGCCATCAAATCGACAACTTTCACACATCATCAACTGATCAGAGATACTCCATGATTCGGTCTCCAGGTCCCAACTCCAATCGAATTCTCTACAGCTCTTCAGTTGACAACGCTATCATCCCCAAAAGTTTCCACTTGGATGAAATAAGTGAATGATTGCATCTAGGAGACCTGGGATGTACCGACATTCCCGATGAAGTCGTTGCAAGCGTCCCTACGGATTGCATTCAATAAAGAAGCTTGCGCCAACGTGTCGATAAAACATTCGAGACGTCTCATCCACTGCTGTCGATATGAAGGTACAGAGCTATGCGTCCTATCAAACATCTAATCATAGTAATGGAGCCCGGCCAAGGCGGCTTTGCGAGGCGTTCTGGCGCACGTTATGCGCGGCTCTTTCCCTTCAGGCGTACCGCTGCACGATACCCATCTTCCACACGCGCTCGCTATGCGAACCATCCACTACGAGCAGAGATTGGATTCTCCAATCGC
>JAABUI010001080.1_pt1 | contig 16651 bp, 23 predicted proteins | sample 5559111 | NCBI WGS metagenome assembly JAABUI01 (sample SAMN10711870, study PRJNA513365) | rock metagenome | isolation source: Antarctica rocks | place: Antarctica: Victoria Land, Buttleship Promontory
GCGGAGGGCCTCACCTTCCCGCCTCGCATCATCGCCATCTGGCCAGCTAGTGTGTCCTCCTCGGGTTCGGATATGTCTTCGTCCTCCGAGAGCTGAGCGTCAGGCGGCGGTTCTTCCACTTTCATCTGCCCGTGCATCAGCTCCAGTGCACACAAGCAGGACGAGGAGGAGTAACCCACCATGATGGGCCGATCCACATCCGAACCCAGGAAAGTATCGCTCGCCGCGTAAATCACGAACGAATAAAGATTCGCCTGCGGAGGAGCCTGGAACTGCAAACTGAATTCCCGGGGTTCGGACGGTAATCCATCGGCTCGAGGTAAGGGGATATCGGTAACTCTCGTAGGCTGAACAATGACTTTATCAAGCTTCGAATCGCCGAGAAGTAGGTAGTAGTGCGGTTTCCGTAGTCCAGGCCATCGGGGGGCATGGGCATATCCGTTCGACCGGTAGGATCGTTGAGCGGCCTCGGGCTTGCCTTTCCGTCCGACCTCCTTTACTATTGTCTCTTTGAGTTCGGTGACTTTCTCCTTGATGTCGGATTTCTCGTCGTCGACTTCTACTGTTATCACGGCGTCCTCGATCTCGGAGACGGATTCGGCTTTGGCGGTATCACCGTTCTCGACATGATCTCCGTTGGGCAGGGCGAGCTTTTTGTCTGACGGTCTCGGCGAGGTGGTCGAGGTGGTGGGATAAACATATCGGCATTTGATGGAGAGCTGGACAATCGAGCTGGGCGTCACGAGCTTTTCCCCGGCGACTGAGCGTTCCATCAGCGCGGCCGTAGTATCAATAAATGGGGGCAAACCCTTAAACTCCGCATCGACAATGTCGAATCGTGGCCACTGCTCTGCCACCAGTCTCGCCTCCGCCCCCGCCTCGGACAACTTGACCAGTTTCTCGCACCATTTCCTGCCTTCTGTGCCATTGACGACTTCCAGCTTCTCCGCCTCATCCGTCATGATCCCTGGGAGCTGTGCGAGAGGAGATGCCGATGTGGGAAGGGCTTGGGCCAGACATGGTTGTAGCTTGATGCAGAGGAGCGAGGTCGCGAGCCAGTTATGTGCGAGGGAGACATTGACCATTGCGTTCAATAGCGGTGGTGTGGCACGGAGCACAGCGAGTTGTTCTGCTCGGATCAGCACCTGCTCATCGTAGCCTAACCCGACTCACCCGACTCGAGCTCCTTATCCTGCAGATCCACACGCAAGAAATGCGCCCACAACAACGCCCTCGCTCGCTTGGCAACAGCACTACCAACCCCAATCCGGCTCTCCTTCCGCATCATCACGCTCTCCTCGACACCCCACTCCTCACGCTTCCGCTCCAGCTCCTTCTCCAAGTCGTCGATCCGTGCTTGCCTCTCCTTCCTCTGCTTCTTCGATCCTCGCTTCTTACCCCCAAGGATCGCTTGAAACTCGAGAGCTGAGGCGAGGAGGGTAACGAGGGAGAGGAAATCGGTGTCTTCGCGGAGTTGGTGGAAGAATAGCTCGGCCGTGGTGTTGAGGATGTTGTCGCGGGTCAAGCGACGTTGTGAGAACCACCATCGGCCCTATAGCACCGTCATCAGCGAGCTTCGATTTGATAAAGCTGTGAGCTTGTAGAGGGTATTGACGTACAACAACGAACGGGATCCCACCGCCCAGCACCAACCCATAAGCCGCCAACACCCAATTCCCATTACTGCCCTCGACGACCCACTGCGGGATCGCGATTTTATCCTCCCTCTGCTGCGGTCCATCCGGATTCCCATATTTCGCCAGATTGTCCCGAGTCACCTCGTCGGTCAAGGACTTGTACGCCTTGGTGAGTTTTACAAACTTGGCGTCTGCGTCGCTCTTCGTCTGGTTCTCAGCCAGCCTGATCTTGTCCGGGTGACTATTCCCCCATGCCCCATCAACATGGTCTAGAGCTATGGAGGGGGAAACGCACAATTGGAGAGAGAGCTGTTTGTAGTGCTTCTTGATCTGCTTTTCTGAACTACTATCGCTAAGACCGAGTATCTCGAACGGGTTATACACGACCTCCCCCGATATTCGGGGTGCCTGAGCGATGGTGTAGCAGAGGTAGGCGAAGAGTAGCCATCCGGCGATGAGAGGAAGGATACGGCGTGTGAATCGGCGGGTTCGGTCATCGCTGTGCAGGGATTTGAGGCGGGTGGAATTGGAGCGGCATTGCGAGCAGGAGCATAAAGGTTGGAGGGCGTCTGTAAGGTGTCAGGAAGCCATGGAACCGTTTCGAGGGAGAGGAGACGGACCCTTGTTGGAAGGAGGGAAGACGATATAGGTGATTGGGAGGAGGATGAAGGCGAGGAATGTGACGCCAAAATACGAGGCGAGAGCGCCCGAGTCGTCGTACGAGATCCCAGGCATCTTCCCTCACCCTTCAATCTTACGATGTCACCCAGCTGCGTAGGGCGACGCGGAGAAAAGACTAATAACCGAGCTGTATGATTGCGATTTCGTCAAAGAGAGAACCCGACGTGAAACGCGTGGCGAATCACTTATCCAGGAGGGTCCAATAATCTGACTCGTCTTTCCCAAGCCCTGAACTCCGGTCTCTCCTTTCCTCACCACCGTGATCAACCCCAAACACCCACGCATCAAGATGCTCCGCCCGATCGCCCTCGCCCTCGCCCTCCCGGCTCTGCGCCTAGCCCGTACTCCCCTCCGCCTCGCCTCGACCTCCACAGCCGTCCTCGCTCACCCAGAAGCCGAATACGAGAAGTTCATGCAGCCGCTGAAGGCCCCGGGTATCCGCGCAAACGCCCACGCATACGTCTGGGAGGTGCCCAAGGATCTACCGGAGAATGATTTCATTAGAAGGAGGCAAGCGGTTGCAGATCATGCGGAATGTGAGTGCGCTCGGGGGCATGGGGATTCGGGAGGAGGAGGGGGAGGGCGGAGTAGGAAGGGCTGGACGGTGCTGACGGGTTTTTGCTGATAGCTACCACCGAGCTCTGGAGGAAGATCAGGTGCGCTACGTTCCCTCTATCAGATATATGTCTGACTGGAGCCAATCCCATTGTCGACTACCGCTTCCATGATCCCTTCCTCCGTCGCAAAATTCGCCTTCCGCCTCTTCCGCCCTCTCTCCCCACACCTTCCTCTGCCCCGCGTCCCATCCCCAGCTTCTACATCTGCATCCCCGCCATCATCGTCACCGCCCTCTGGGTGTACAAAGCCGAGCAAGCCCACGAGGAGCACCACAAGCACATCATGTGAGTCTCCCTTTCTGCCTCTCCCTCTCTTTCTCATGCGTGTAATCTCTTGTTTTGTCACTCGACTGTCTCTGCATCACTGGTTGATGTCATTTCCAGCGAGATGAACGGCGGTGTCGAGCCTGAGCGTAAGGTCTACTCGTACATGAACATGCGTGCCAAGGTGGGTCTTCTTCCTTTCCAAAAATGTGCTTTGCTGATGATGACCGCAGCCTTTCCCGTACGCTCATGCTGACTAGCCTATATGATGAATTGAGCTGATGTGGCTTGCTGGACAGGTGGGGGAACCAGTCGCTCTTCTTCAACGTGCGTCTATCCCCACCTGCTTACTGCCATCCCGTTTCTGATAAAGGTTGGTTCGTGTTGACAGCCTAAAACCAATATCCCCGCCGAGGAGCCTTGATCGTAGTGATTCTATTCGTGATTCAAGCTTGTTTCTGAACAGATGCTGCTGTCACTGTTGGGTTGCACCATTCGACCCACAGAAGATTTCTTGGACGAATCTGCCTCTGCATCAATCATTGATGACATTCGTACGAATCCTCAGTCCCGCGGTGCCCAATCCCCAAAGATCAACGCCGCGAACCCCTCAAACTCCGGCAGTGCCAAAACCGCCTGACCGTCTCATCAGCTATCCTGCTTGCATCAACCCATTTCTGATAAACATACCTCGACCCCATTATCCGGCACACCCTCCCAAACTCCCTTCCCCCACCGATCCACCACCGGCAAGCAATCCACCATCCTCTTCCCCTCGTCCACCAGCGGGTAAAGCTCGTCCCTCAGCTTCTTGAGCATTGCCGTGACACCCTTGTCGAGTAGGTATCGGCTGTCTGGGGAGGACAGGTGGATGGTAGTCTCGGTTAGGAGGGTGAGAAGGTAGGGATGGCCCGAAGTGAGTTCGACCGGGAGGGGACAGTCGGGGTCTTGCGATCGTAATGGCGAGGGAGGTATGAGGTGGGGAGTGAAGCTGTTTGTTCGCGTCAGTGAGACTTTGGTTGCGATGCAATGCCTGGGACGCATGTATAGCTCAACTGGCCCATTGGGCGTTTCGGTTTCGACACTCGCCCGGACATCTTGGACCAGTCCCTCCCATTCGGCCGCCGAGATGTCCCGCTTGAGCGCCATCCTATCACATGTCAGGTCTTACCAAGGCATACGGAAAAACAAGACTTACCCGCCGAAGGTCCGTTCCACACTCTCCTCGACCCGTTGCGCAACCCCCTTCCAGCCCTCATGCAATACCCACCACGAATAAGTCAAGAACATCCTCTCCGCCTCAACTCGTTGCGCGTCGTCTTCTGCTTGAATATCCTGCACAAAAGTCATTGCTGGATTTGTCTGAGTCAAGCTAGTAGCGGGTCGAGAGAGGAATGGGATTCGAGGGAGCATAGAAGTTGTGGCGTCTGCAAAGTCGGATAGACCCATTGCTGACACCGAGAAGTATCCGAGCCAGCCGCCTTTCTTCGGTCGGGCTCGGTCGGGTTCGGCTGCGGCCATCGGAGCAGGAGTAGGGAGAGTGGACTTGATATCGCTGAGGTAGCGGAGTCGAGCGAGGACGGAAAGCTGAGAGGAGGTGAGAAGGTAAAGGAGGGGAACCAAGTATGCGGTAGTCAGGCTTCGTGTGAGAGCTGAATGTCCGGTATCAGTACAAGCATGATTGGCTGGGAAGAGGAGCGCACTCTGAACCTTGAGATCCCGCCAAAGCTCTTTCTTGCTCTTCACTGTCTCCATCGCAGCCAAAGGTCCCGGTGGAGAGGGGTGGAGCTGCGAGTGATGTGAGAGGTCGGATTCTGGAGAAGGTGAGATCGAGGAAGTATCGGTGGGAGGAAGTGAGATGGACTGTGAGAACGGTGAAACCTGCTTCGCATCAGCTACGTTGCCGGAAGACTCTCTGGAAACACACCCCATCATCCGTCTCGGTACCCGGCGCCATAGTCGACCCAAGCAAAGACGGCTCCGACTCGAAATCGCTACGATGAAATTCGCTCGCCCAGCTCTCTCCTACTCCCTTAGCGCCACTCCCACTCTTCCTTGGGCTAGTCGGGCTAGGCGATGAATCCGAAGCCTGTCCTTGAAGCAGCATGGAGTTCTCGGGAGTTGGCTCGACACTCGCTTGACTACTCGACAAGGCCGATGTCGATAGTCCTTGAAGAGCCTGAGAGGTGGATTCCACGGGATAGGCATCGAAGAGCTGGGGTTGAAGGGTCGGGAGGAGGGCGTAGAGGGTGAATGAGATCGTTGAGAGGAGGCTCGCGTAATGACTCTTCAATCTGCTACCGGTCAGCTAAGATGCGTACTCGTGAGAGAAGCCGTACAGATCTCGCTCTTGCCTCTCCTTCAAAGTTCGCACACGAGCTTCTCGGAGTCGGTCGAGGATGTATGAAGAGATCAGATAGAACGCTGAGGCCGTCGTTCCGAATACCACGAGTCGGCGGAATCGCCGGTTCCAAACGCTTTGTGCAGGCATCGTGAGATAGTCGTCAGGTTTTCGACGGTATCTTCTATGAAAATTGGATGTCAAGAGCAATGTCTGCGGTAAACGATTGAGCCCGGTAGCCGTGGGACTAAATGGTACCTCCTATAAAAGGAGTGGAGGGTGAGGACGGTGGATAGTCATGTTCGACCAATCTTCTATATTGTTTTCCCCCAAGTTTGGTCTTTCAAATATACTAGCCGGTAACGAACGAAGACTTTCACAAGAGATCACGCCAGCCTTTAAGCTTTTGCCGGAGGAAAATGTTGTACCAGATATCGAAGGCTACCAAAGAAGATGTGGTGCGTCACATTCCGTGGACAGTAACAGGATGACAAGCTGTCCCAGCTGGAAAGCGGCCACCGCTGACCTCGCATCCATTGACCAGCCGGAACTACTGCAGCTCACCAAAGACCTCGTCAGCGGCTGACTTTTCGGATGTTGAATATGCTGAAAACACTAGGCCCTCTACGAAAGGGATCTCGAAGCGGTAGTCGCGACTCCCGAAATCGTGCGGTCTTTAGCTCAACTTTGCGCTAAGCTGAAATGCGACCGCCTAGATGATTGAGAACATCTTCGAAAAAAACTATGCAGAGTGCTTGATCGCGCGGACTGTCGTCAAAGGCGGAGGAAAAGGTGAAGCGATTGGGCACGCTATCGTACATCGGTTACCTGAACGGTCTGCACTGTGACTGACTCGTCGGCTTGCTCAGTACTTCTTCACATACTCGACATGGCTTGGTACTCCCGGTCTATACGTATGTGGCCTTACATCGAAATGTCAGAGAAGCAAGTCTGAAGAGATGTTAGCTCGAAGACCTATACGTCAGCCCCGAACATCGCGCCAAAGGTCTAGGCAAACGGTTCTTCGGCGAGCTCGGTGCGATCGCGAAAGAGCGAGGATGTGGAAGAGTGGAATGGAGGGTTCTTAAGGTCAGCTCTCCTCACGCATGGGGTTCCTAGCCACACTGGAGACGAAGGGGAGAAGAGTCTGTAACTTATGGGCGGCTTACAGTGGAACAAGCCATCCATCGATTTCTACGTGGAACGCCTGAAAGCGGACAGCCTGGTAGAGTGGGATACTATGCGGATTGAGGGGGAGGCGGGGATCGGTCGGCTCGCAGCGCTCAGGCAATGACGGAAGGGGGAGAACAAGATGTATTGTAGGTAAGGCTGATTCTTATCAAGATGGTCATCTCTCGACTACACGCAGCTCAAATAGCTATCAGCAGTAGCAAACACCATCGACAACAGAGCATGAAGTTCGCAGGATGGCCTCGGATCGCGAGTATGCGAAGACTCCACTAATCGATTCCAGTAAACGGCAATATGCCTCGCTGGCTACGCAAATCGAAATTTCCCCTCCCCTGATTCCCCGATAATCTGCAAACCACCTAACAAATTGTCATTCATCGGTTTCGAAAGCCGAGTGGCACAGACTGACCTTGTCTTTCCGCCGGATCTTCCGTTTCGCATTTCTCACACATTCCTTCTGTCTCACTCACCCTCCTGTCCCTGAATCAACTGTTTCTCTGCTCCGAGAGTGATTGCTCTTTGTGTTCATTGCCGTGTCTCGTCATCTCCGGCACCTTTCTTCATAACGTCCAACCTGCGAACTCCCCTCGTGGCCGCCATGCAAAGGACCCCGCCCAAACAGCACCTCTCCCCAACCTCGCCGTCTAGTATCATCTCCGACCCAGCATCCCCTTCACCCACTACCCCCGGCCAAGGTGTCGATCAACCCTCACCGCAATGGTTACAAGACAAGATCAAGCGGCTCAAGCGCAGTCCATGAAGTCCATCCCGGCTTGCCCTCCCACCCATACTTCCCCTTCTCGAGCGCGCCGAAGAGGTGCACTGGGGACCGTCAGATGTCGCGGAGGAAAGGGATCGAACGGGCTTAAAGCTTGCATTGGAGGCAGACCAGGAGGTCTTCAGGTGAAGATCGCATGGCTTGGACGAAACCGGCTGACGTGAGGATAATAGGCCCGAGCGCGAACCTTCGACGCCCACGATGATGCACCTCCTACCGACACCCACTTTCAGCGATCGACCTGAGTACGCCTTCTACCTGGCTCATTCCCATCTACTCGATTGATTCTGACGACCATACAAGAGACCCTCCTGTACCGCTCACCTCATCTGCCTCGTCGAAGGATCAGGCCTTAGAAACCTTTCGATTGGAGGTTGACTTAGACGATCCGATGGAAGGGATTGCTGAATGACCACTTCCACCTCTTCCGACGGAGTCCGCTAAGGGCAAGGGCAAGGCCCGAGCACAGCCTTTGACTTACGAGCAACCCGAGGCGGATTCGCTCCCTTGGACCGAGGGGTCAGAGGACATCATAATGGACGTGGCGATGGAGATTTCCAGACTGGAGAATCAGTCTCAAACTCTTGATTCAGGTGTCGAACCTGAAGACACATCAAGAGGATCAACGACCGCCACTGAGCGGGTTGCTGAAGTGCGGAACCCGTCGACCTTGAGTTATTTTCTCGCTGACATCTGGTATGATAGCTTCGCGAGGAATATCTAGCGATCACGAAGAATAGTCCAGCGCTTCCTCAGCTCGCAGCGAGCGACTCTTCTGCCGGCCTGGTCAATGACCCGAATCATTCCGGTCGAAGCGATCGCCCACTGGGCGGGTTTCCTCTTCTGCTCGAGGGCTCCAGCATACAGAGTCTGCCCAGCTCCCCCCACTCCTCTTCCGCGCGCGATACGTCCAGCGGAACTACCGGGCTCGGCTTCGCCCAATCCATCCCCTTATCCGGTCTCGGCTTCGTGCATGCCGCTTCGGAACCTCCAATCTCGGAGTCGAGACAGAAGAAACCCCGGCGATGTCGGCAGTATTCCACAATCCACTTGATTCTACGCACTCCAGCCAGATATTCTTCGTCTGAGTCAAGCGGCAACATATTGCTCAGTGATACGCCTTCGAGTTTCGGCGATAGTCCTCAGATCACATTGACGGCACCGACACCGGATGCGATCCCTAGTAAGGAAAACCAGTGCCACTCGCTGGACCTGACATCGAACTTCCTCGCCGCGTAGCAGGCTTGGCAGTCCTATCGACGAGGGTGCTTGGCGACCCAATACAATTGCGAGGCGTGCTAGCTGGTCAGGTGGCCTGGCGGGACTGCTTCCCTCGCCTATAGAGCTCGCCGCGGAGACGAAGCAACATCGGGACCTGCACCAGAACGGCCGAGGGACGCGCTACCCAGTGCTAGGCGTCAGACTTCAGCTCGAAGTGCTACGATGATCGAGAAACTCTTCCGTCCTCGGCCGAGATATTCTGCACAAAGTGACGCACAGGATCAGGGGCTTCTCGGGTCACCAAGATCACCGAGTTGGACAAAACATCGGGATAGCGATGTAGAGATGGGCAGTCCAACAGGCAAGGGCGAGGACGAGGCTTCGAGCGAATTCAATGGTCACAAGGTACCCATCGGTGATTCCGCTATCAACCCTTCACCAGGTCGTACTGACTAGGAAGCGCAGCTCGAAGCACCGACGAGATCTCTTCTAAGCGAACTCAGGGAAACTCAGGGATTGACGCCCCCTCGATCCCCCAGCCCATCCTCGTCCAGCCCGGAACCGAGACAAAGCGAGTACCTTCAGCGATATCTCGCCGTCCCCGATCGTCATCTGCGCCAGCCGTACTCACGGAGATGCCGGGACGCATGACGCTTAAAGATAGGGTATGGAAGCATGTTGGAGTCCCCGTCGCGGTCATGGTCCTCGTCGTGGTCGGATTGGGTTTGACGGTATTCTTTGGTCAATGAGGGTGATACTCTTTGTGGTGACATGAGCCAAACTGGGCGGTCCGTTGGAATGCTTAGAGATCGCTTCTCCAGGTAAACTGGCAGACGATGCATTGCCAATGTTCATGTCGAAAATTCAGCATTGAGATCAGACTGCCCGGAACAGATGAATCGATCTCCGCGTGCCTCGCGAATGTGTAAATGACGTGGAGATAGTCGATCCCGTATCACCGGGCTGTTGCTTTTTCCTCCTCCTGTAACTTATCATAGCGCCATGCAGGTCCCTCCACCGCACACCACTGGCTACCCCCAGCCCCAGCTAGTAGCATTGCCAAGAGCCGACACGCCTGCTCGCTCGATTTAAGCCGTGTAGGACAAATCAGAGTACCACTTCACTAGCTCGTAGCCAAACACAAGCATACCCAAAGGACCTCGGCTTTGGCGATAGCATCCCCCTCGCTCCCCCTACGCACCGACGCATCCTCCCAATGATCTCCCCCAACCGTCCGGGATCGGGTGGAACGCCGACGTCTACTCCGGCGGCTGCTTCGCCTTGGGGTGTCAACGCGGCTGCGTACCGCCCGTTGAACGTTAGGGACGCGTTGAGTTACCTGGACCAGGTCAAGGTGAGTCATCCTTCTGACGCCAGCATGACTTCCACTTCCTGCGAGGTGCTGGTCTGTATGGTGTCCGAGGCGTGGTTTATGGTCCGGTGGGACGGATAGAATGGGGGCTCCAGTCGTCGAGGACGCCCCTTCCCGATCGTTCCTCGTGTATGTATGGTTCGTATCTTTTGCTGACGCCTCCACACAGATCCAGTTCTCCGACCAGCCTGATGTCTATAACCGCTTCCTCGATGTGATGAAGGAGTTCAAAGGACAGATGTGAGTCTGGCTGACCAATTCAGTGGATTTCAGACCTCACAATCGACCAGTATCGATACACCCGGCGTCATTGACCGCGTCTCTACACTCTTCCGCGGGCATCCCGCACTAATCCAAGGGTTCAACACATTCCTTCCACCCGGATACCGCATCGAATGCTTCGGCGGAGAGGGAGACTCACAGGGGCTCATCACGGTAACTACGCCCACGGGTACCGTCAGTCAGGTGCCAGGCGGTTTCGCAGCGGCGATGAACGAGAAGGACCGGGAAGCAAGGGAGGCAAGGGAGGCGACAGCGGCAGCGGCATCGGCAGAGGCGAGCAAAGCAGAAGCTGCAGCGGCAGCTTCACTCGCGCGAAGAAGTCCAACTAAAGCAGCTGCAGCGGCAATATCAGCCAGCAAAGATCCTTCGCCAACCCCTCCGTCTTCCCTGTATCAGCCTCTCTCCGGTCTCGCGTCCGGTCCACCTCCGCTACAAAGCGGTGCTGTCCACCCTTCTCGCACCACACCCGCCGCATCGGGATTCCCGTCCACTGCAGCGACCTCAGCAGCTTCCGCTGCTAGCACCCTCTCCCGCGCCGGTCCCCCTCCCCTTATCGCATCTATCGGTCAAACCGCTCCGCCAGGACCTTTGTCCATCCCTGCCAACGCTTCACAACCCCTTCCCCCTTCCGGTCCGTCGACCCCATCGGCAGCGCAATTCCTCGCTTCAGGCGGTCTGGGAGGCTCACGTGCCCCTCAGACGGCTGCACAGCCCGCTCAGAACCGCAGTGGCACTCCGATGGTCGAATTCAACCATGCTATCGCGTTCGTCAACAAGATCAAGAACAGGTTCAATAGCGATCCGGAGACGTACAAGCAATTCTTGGAGATATTGCAGACATATCAGCGGGACACACGGGACATTGCCGATGTGAGTGCTTTAAGTCATCAACCTGGTCTTGCATGTTTACGTGGCCAAAGGTATATGAGCAAGTGACCAAGCTGTTCAACAATGCGCCGGACTTGCTTGACGAGTTCAAGCAATTCCTCCCGGAAAACGGATCGGGAGGGCTCGCCGGGATGGGCTTCGGGTCATTCATGCAGGCAGCGGCAGGTGCACCACCACTAGCGCCTGAGAAGGCTCCGGTGCAGAAGAGGGGGAGCAAAGACGTGAAGGATACTGGAGCACAGAAGAAGCGCAGAGGCCCGGGACCGTCGGAGAGCAAGGGGAGTGGTTCGAGGGTGCGGCATCATCTGTCATGATCAGCCTACTCATAGCGCTGACACCACCTCAGAAATCCAAACACGTGTACAAAGCCGACAGCCCGTCAGGCGAAGACGGTGAAACATCCCTCGCATTGCCCAGCGGTGCTCCCCAGACCCTGGCTTCACCCGACGAGGTCGCCTTCTTCGACAAGGTCAAGAAATTCATCGACGACAAAGTCACCTATCACGAATTCCTCAAACTCATCAACCTGTTCGTACAAGATATGATCGATGTCAGGACTCTCTTGGACCGCGCGGAGCTGTTCATCGGTCAGTCGGGGGACGTGTGGTCCATGTTCAAGCGACTGATTGGCGCGGACGAGGCCGGCAGCTTGCCGCCTAATCCGACGAGCGCGCAGGGTGGCTATGGGTTTGGAGGGATGATTGGGGTGGATGCGCAGGTGGTTGAGAACACACCTATGCTCGATCGGGTGAAGCCTGATCTGAGCGGACCGAAGGTGAAGAGCTATGGACCAAGCTACCGCAAGCTTCCCAAATCGGTGGGTGTTTGTGCGGTCGATTAGGGAGATACCCGCTGATCTGATAACAGGAGATTAGCCTGCAGTGCACCGGGCGTGACGCCATGTGCTGGGAGGTGCTCAACGACGAGTGGGTATCCCATCCGACCTGGGCAGCCGAGGATGCTGCGCCCTTCATGACGCACAAGAAGAATGCGTACGAGGAGGCGCTGCACAAGTCCGAAGAAGAGCGACACGAGTATGACTACCATATCGAGGCGAATCTCCGGACCATCGCCTTGCTCGAACCGCTGAATAACAAGATCCAAACCATGGATCCGGAAGAGCGTGCTCATTTCAACCTCAAAGCTGGTCTTGGCGGGCAGAGTAAATCAATCTATCAGCGAATCATCAAGAAGGTGTACGGCAAGGAGCTAGGGCCTGACATCATTCGGGCTCTCCATGAGAACCCGGTCGTTGCCCTTCCGATCGTGCTGGAGCGGCTGAAGGGTAAGGACGAGGAGTGGAAGAAGGCCCAAAGGGAGTGGAATCGAGTCTGGCGAGAGCAGGACGCCAAGAACTTCTACAAGGCGCTTGATCACCAGGGCGTCCAATTCAAGGCGAATGACAAGAAGACGCTAGCCGCGAAGAGTTTGATTGCGGAAGTGGAAGCAAGAAGACGGGAGCAGACGAACTCAAGGGCGGCGATGCTGGATCCGGCCCCTTGGCGTGCTCGTTCGCAATTCGAGTTTGACTTCTCCGATATCGATGTGCTCAAGGATGTTCTCAAGCTTGTCATCAGCTATCTCGATCGCGTCAACAACGCCCTGTCACCTGCGGACAAGGATCGGATCGAAAGGCAGCTCCGCGATGTGGTTCCCCTTCTGTTCATGCTCGACAAAGATGAGTTCGACGCGGAATTTGGAGACGCCGAACATGATTCACTGGAAGATCAGGATGGCTCGGAAGACTCCGACGGCGATATCAGCATGGCGGAGGACGACGAGAGTAGCAGTATGATCACGGGCAAGAGGAGCAAGAAGGGTGGACCCGCTGCCGATTTGCGGAAGAAGCTCCTCAAGCAGGTCGGGGAGAAGGAGGGACGGGAACAGCGCAGCTCAACAGTGACACCTGGTCCGGAGGAGAACGGGATCGGGAATGCGTATGGTGGTGCACGATCGGTCGAGGGGACACCGATGACGGAGAATGGAGAACGTGCTGAGACACCCCTCCCTGTTCCAGCAGATCCGGAAGCGGTAGCGGAGGCGGTGGAGAAGGACAAGGCCGTTGCCGAAGCTTCCGAGCAGACTTGGGTCCAGATCGAGACACCTGAGGAATCGCGACCGGCCTCAGAAAAGAGCTCTGATGACATCGCGGAGCTGAAGCCGAAGTCGACGCGGAAAGCCAACTTCTTCGCCAATAACCATTTCTACGTCCTCATCCGCCTCGTGCAGGTCCGTCTGGCTCGCTTTTCACTGCTTTGTCGATATTGACGCGTCGATTTAGATCCTGTATAGCCGGCTCGAGAGCTGTAAGCAAATCGCTGAGCAGCTATCTACCCAGAAGAAGCATCCCATAAACCCGGTGGCGATCAAGCTCGGCCTTGCCGAGCCTGAGACTCAGTATTTCGGCATCGAGTCAGGCGAGAACCCTGCACAGCACTACTATACCCACCTCCTCAGCATGGCCGAGCGGTTGTTTGAGAACGAGGTCGACGTGAACACGTATGAGGAGACTCTACGCTTGATGTTCGGGAGAAAGGCATATATCATGTTCACCCTCGACCGAGTGGTAGCGGCTGTCGTCAAACAGGTGGATTTAGTCGTCTGCAGCCTAGACAATGCTAATGTCTGTGCAGACTCAAACGATATTGGGCGACATGAAATCCCAAGAGCTCTTCGCCCTGCTACAACGAGATCGTTTGACAGAAAGGACGACCACCCGTCAGCAAATCGCGTATAGGATGCAGGCGGAAGGTGTGGTCGGCCCTGAGGAGAATCTGTACAAGGTTGAATACGTGGGTGGCCGATGCGCGATTGGTACCGTGTTGATCGTTAGTAGCATCCCTCGGCGGATTCGATCTCGGTTCAACTCCTTGGCCGAGAGGATTTGACGATCGATGATGCGGAGACGGCGCAGGAGAAGTGGAGGCAGTATATTGAGAGCTATGTCCTGGTACGTCCGGGTCCTCCCAGCGTGGCAAGCCATGCTAAGTATAGTCAAGACTCATCCTACCGAGGGACTACCACATCGTGTGGATCAGCCTTTCTTGAACCGGTAAGTGAAGTCTTCGTTCACTGCGTACTTCAAGCTGATATCAGTCATCGCAGGAATCTGGGAGAGATACCCGGTGATGCTCCGCCCGACGCGTTCCAGACCAAGTCGGGTATAGAGATCAAGATCGCCCTGGGGAACTATCGGATGTTCTTCACTTCCGGTGCGTCGCCCTTCCCGCCACCCTTCACATGTCATTCGGCTGATTCACCATGCAGACACCGAGGATTACTTCCATCGCCGAAGATTACCGGCAGAAATCGTCGAGGCAGATCTGCGGGACACGGGTGCTGCTGAAGGCGCAAAGGCACGGATCGCAAGATTGGTGGAGCGGTTGAATGGGTGAGACGAGGTGGTTTAACCTTATGGCCGAGGAGAGAGCACCTTTTGGACTTTGTACAGCGTTACTACATATGCACTCGTATCATTTAGCTGGCATCCGCCTGAGCGCGATCGCAAGAACGAGGAAGATGAGCCGATGATTCCCAAATGGAAAGTAAGATTTGCGACGACAAGCTCGAGAAGGCGAGCATCCTTGCAGTGACACATCCCACCTAAACCCCAACACAACGAAGAATATAATACACCTTCAGAGCCGAAGCTATAGCACGCCGGCCTCGACACAGAGTCGGACGTACTTCGCTACCTCCTTTCCGAGCTTGGAATTGATCGTGTCCTTTGCGCTCGGAATGGTATCGACATTGAGGTGGATGTCATGCTGCATCTCCTCCGGGCACATCTATCATACCGAGATGCATCAGCAACGCCCCTTGCTATTCCTCTCGGGATTCAGAGGGATGATAAACTCACCCAAGCTGTTTGCGGCGCGAAAGCCAGGAGGTCCGCCTCGATGCACATATCCGCGAGCTCACCTGCATCGCGCGAGTACATCCCATCGCACGGCTCGACGTGATCCTCTATCTGACCGAAAGGGATGCGCGCCTGAGCTGGCTGAGCACGCATACCCCGCGCAGCAGCGGCGAGCGCGATATCATGGCCAGGTCCACAGCTGCACATTCGACTGGGACCGTTGAAACCGGGATACTTGGGGTTCGAGCCGGAGATCGAACCGGAACTGGGCCTCGGGCTGGAGATGAGAGCGGGATTGGAGCTCGAGTTGGAAGGGGAAGCGGGCTGAGAGCCCGAATGATGCCCGTTGTTTCCTTTTCGGCTTTAACATATTTGATCAGTGCGTGCCCAAGGCGAGGGGGAAGACATACGACATGCAAACCCCCAGGGAAGAGACCAAAGTCGTCGCCGTTCCCGCCTTGCTTAGGATGATTGCCTTGATTGTTAACCTGAGACCCGAAAGATGGACTGGGCGCCTGAGAGGAACGCACCGACTGAGATGGGCGAGGCGCCTGAGACGAGTGTGCGGATTGCGAAGGGTGCGCGGATTGATAGGCATGACAATCGCTGGAATTGTGAGCTGCCGAAGCGCTCGACGGGTGCGCAAAAGCCGAAGCCAAAGGCGAGGGGTGAGGTGAGCTGGAAGAGTGAGTGAGGGACGCCTGATTGATGAGGACTGCTTGACGCCTGAGCGCTACCCGACGGACGTGGAGCGTTCGACAGGTGCGGCCCGCTGGAAGCGGAAGGGTGTGGCGGGTTTGACGAGTCAGGTCCGCTGGAACGATGCGGTACGTTGGAGGGCGAATAAGGTTGTCATGGTTGAGCGGGGTGGCCTTGATCTTTGAATCCATACCCCGCCTGGTAATGGTCAGTGTTGATCTTGATTCATATGCAGACGACGCACCTTAACGATGGGTTGCGGATTCAGCACAGAACCCTTGCCTCCCTGGTAGGGCTTCTCGAGCAGCTCGCCGACGATATTGCCATGCTGATCGCTCGGACCAACATTACCATTCTGTGATCCAAGCACCGGAGTGTTCCCGCTTCCTCCTTGTTGTCTCAGGACCGGCGTCCCGCTGGGTATTTGAAGCTTGCAATCGACCTTGTCCTTGGGCTTGCCATCCCCAAGCTGAACGTCCGCGATCGTCGTGTCCTTTCCAGGAGTCTGAAGGGCATGGGCGCCGAGCTTCTTGTCCTGCACGTCCACCACACCGGTCTTGCCATCCGTCTGCGTTTGACCGGGAATGACCGAAACCTTGTCGTCTTGCAGGACGTTGTCGTTCATTGGCTTCGGTGTGCCCAGAACGCCGGCTTTGCTGGCGATAGGCTTGATCTCATTTGGCGCATTGTCGAGCTTCGGTCCAGGGCTGAGCTTCGGATTCTTCGGTTTGTCCACCGTCTGGTCATGTTAAACCTGCTTCGTCAGCGAGAACCAAATCAGGACAGCTTACTTTAACATTACCGAGATCGGTCGCGTTCAC
>JAABUI010001081.1_pt1 | contig 16644 bp, 18 predicted proteins | sample 5559111 | NCBI WGS metagenome assembly JAABUI01 (sample SAMN10711870, study PRJNA513365) | rock metagenome | isolation source: Antarctica rocks | place: Antarctica: Victoria Land, Buttleship Promontory
GATGATAAATGTACCATTGCAACGCTTGTATCATTTAAGCGTTCATAGTTTTTCGAGTTTCGCCTATAGGCATCCATCCAGGCAAAAGTCCTTTCCACTATCCATCTTTTAGGCAGTATTTTAAAAGTGTGCAGTTCGTTCCGCTTTATGATTTCCATCTCTATTTTAAACTTGGTTTTAATCAATTCTATTAGTTTGCCACGGTAGCCCCCATCTGCAAATATTTTAGTTATGTTCCTCCAGCTTTCCGCCATTCTATGGATTACTTCCATAGCACCGTCCCGGTCTTGTAACGATGCACCCTGTACCACTACGGCAAGCACTAAGCCCAGGGTATCAACAATAATATGCCGTTTGATGCCCTTTACCTTCTTGCCCGCATCAAAACCTTTGCTTTCGCTGCTTACAAGCGTAGATTTAACACTTTGGGCATCTATGATACCTACCGAAGGCTGCCCTTTCCGTCCGCTTTCCCGTCTTGTCTTTTCCACTAATGCCTCCTGTAACACTTCAACAACACCATTCTTTTTCCAGCTTGAAAAATAATAATAAACTATACGCCAATACGGAAAATCACCGGGAAGCATCCGCCACTGGCAGCCTGTTTTTAACAAATAAAGTATCCCGTTGAACACCTCCCGTAATTCATATTTCCGGTTCCTGTCGGTATCTAAAAAATTTGATATATATTGCCATTGGCTGCCCGTCAGATTGCTTGGATAATTTGTCATGCTAACCAGGGTTTGTCGTTATTCACAATTAGCAAATTATCCCTCAATTAACGGCAGCCCTTTTTTAACTTTTTCACATACACCTTCTTTTATTAGCGTTTCTAAACAGCTTCTAAGTAACTGAATGCTCCATTACGGTTAAGTATTCAAAAAAGAAAACTATGAAATTCAACTTAGACCGAAATGCTTATGCCTATCTGCATGATGCACTTTATGATGTTTTTGACCAATCTCTTAATCACTCACAAATAGATAAACTTTTTGAATTGCATCCTGCCTGGGATGGTGTTATGGATACATTAGGCAGAGGGGAACTTATGGACAAAATATGTTTTCACTTTATTCAAATGAAAGTTCCAATCTATAATGATACCCAAGAATTTGAAGATGAGTTTCACCGGAAGATTGCTGAAAATAAGGACAGATTTTTAGCGTATATTAATAATTGACTGTTACATTAAAACGAAGGAATTCCTGTAATCTCTATTTGCGAGTCGCAAAATCGGGTTTTTATGCTTTTTTTTAATATTTACGCTTGTTTTACCATATAATAATAAAACACAACCTGTAAAATTTATAGTAACACAATCTCTTTTATTAAAATATGATGTTATTTGGGCTGATAAAGAAATGCCATTTTGTTATTGTATGTGTTGAGTAAACAACTGCACAATTGATGGAAGATAATCAATAAACCAAGCGGGAAGTTCATCTTGCGGTACATGAAATTCTACCTGATACCCAATAGTTTTGAATAGAATTTTGTGATTAATTTCAGATGTGTCTATAATGGTCAAATCATCAATTAAGCCATGATGCACATTTAATTTTTGTAAATTCCCATAAAAGTTGTTATAAAGCGTTTGCGGATCGACATAGTGACCGCCTTCTGTTACACGTTCTGTAACCCGGAATTGAGATACCTCTGGACTATTCAGTCCAAAGAAGATTAGATGAATACTGTAACCTGCTCTCTTAAATTCCTTTGGCTTTTCCCACGTCTCATCATTAGTAAAGTGACCTTCATATACATAATCTTCACTATTGATCAATGCGGCTTCGGTTTGTTGTTCGAATAATTCAACGACATAATCGAGTGCATCTCGGCGCGCATATTTAGCAGAACGAGTTATTTCTGGAAATAACTCGCTGAGTTTTCGTGTGTAAAGAAGATCTCCGTCAAAAATTGAATAATTGCTATTAATTACTTTTGGAAGATATCCAGGGCCAACTGTAGATTTTCCCGCGCCGTTGGAACCTGTTATAATGTACAGGCTGGGCATTTATAGCAGATTAAACCTTCTTCTGATAGTTTCTATCTGACCTTGAGTAAGTTCACGGACAAGATGGAATGACTTTAAATCAGGGCTCACCGTTACGACTTTGATAGAGTGGTCAGGATACTCCAGGTAACTTTGGTTTTTAGGCAACTCGCTTGACCAGATCAAAAACGGTTTCCCGCTTTCGAGCTTCTTCCTCCTCAGCCGTCTTACAACAGTGCCACCAATAGCATTTAATTCTTCAATAGTACTCATGGACTTACGGTTTTTATGTTCAAATATAAAGAATCTCGAGCCAATTTTCAAGCATTTTACTGGCTCCTAAGAACGTTGACGATTCCAGTTGGAGTAACAATATTCAATTATCAACGAATTCTTTACTTTACAGATTCCTTTATGCTTACTTGTCATATGTAATGTAAGCTTCCTTTTATTTATATTAATTAAAGTAGAATTTTCTACATTAATATTTTCTCCCCTAATTTGTTTGCACTTTTAAGTTTAAGGCATGGTAAAAGGGTATAGACTATTTTACTATACCTCGATTTAATTATATGTACAAAAACAACGAAGGGATGCGTGTAATCCAATGTTGCTTGAGACAAAGGTGCCTGTTTCTCTTGTCTGATAATCTTATGTTAAGTAGGAGATTTAACAACCTCTTTGTCTTTTCAGGCATCTACTTAGTTATAAAATTAAATAGATAATTTGCTAACTAAAACTGAAGCGTCACAAAGTCTTATTACTCTATTTTCACTAATCAATTTTGGGGTCTTCTTTTTTGTTCTTTCTTATTATAACACAAAAATATTGATTACCTATGCTCTCTTAAGTATTTTAGCAATTGGCTGGTCAGTCATGTTTTTACAAAAAAGAAAAATTTTAGATTACTACCGTTTTCAAAGACGCTCGGAAAATCAGGAATCTATTTATGAACTTATTAATGGTATACAAGAAATAAAATTAAATAACCTTGAAGTTTACAAGAGAGAAAAATGGGAGCAGATACAAATCGGACTCTTTGGCATTAATATTAGAATACTTAAAACCGATCAGTTACAATTAATTGGGTTTGATTTTATCAATCAGTTCAAGAATATAATAGTAACATTTATTGCAGCAAGGGAAGTAATACTAGAGCATATCTCTCTCGGAGCAATGGTAAGTATATCCTACATCATTGGTCAAATGAATTCACCCATTAACCAATTGATAAACTTTTTTCGCTCATACCAGGAAGCTAAACTAAGTTTAGAAAGATTAAATGACGTGCAACGCCAACAAGAAGAAGAAAGAAGCAATCAAATCATATTAAAAGATGTTGAAGAAATTAAAAATCGGGGGATTTATATAAAAGATTTAAGCTTTCAATACGGAGGTAAAACATCTTCTTTTGTTCTTAAGGATTTGAATGTGCAAATTCCATTTGGAAAAGTAACAGCTATTGTAGGATCTAGTGGTAGCGGGAAAACAACTTTAATGAAGTTACTTTTAAAATTTTATAATTTTTCGGATGGCGAAATTTCTATTGGTAACTATAATCTTCGTGATATTTCGGCAGGTAGTTGGAGAAGTAATTGTGGTGTTGTTTTGCAAGATGGATACATTTTTGCAGATACAATTGAAAGGAATATTGCCTCTGGAGAAGAAATTATTAATGATTATAGACTTGAGGAGGCTATAAGAATTTCGAATCTATGTGAGTTTATAATGGGATTACCACTAGGATTAAAAACAAAAATTGGAGCTTCCGGGAGCGGAATAAGTGGTGGCCAAAAGCAACGTATACTCATTGCAAGAGCTGTCTATAAGGACCCTAGTTATTTGTTCTTTGATGAGGCGACAAGTGCATTAGATGCAGAAAACGAAAAAATTATTCATAATAATCTCACTCACTTTATGATTGGTAAGACAGCAATCATTATTGCACATAGGCTAAGTACAGTTAAAGGTGCAGATCAAATAATTATGTTAAAAAATGGAATGGTAGTGGAAAAAGGTTCTCATCAGCAATTAGTAGGTAATAGAGCCGGATATTATAACTTAATTAAAAACCAGTTGGAGTTGGGTAATTAGTATTTCTAATAATGAAAGAGAAATTTCAGGAAGAATTGGGTAATAAAAATTATTTTGTGATGAAATATGGATATGTGATAATATTAATTGTAACAGCCTTAATACTATTTTCTTTTTTACTAATCAAAATTGATAATAAGGTTCTTTTTCAAATGATTAAAGAATACTATTTTAGATAATATTCTTTAATATAGAAACTCTCTTTGAAATAATAAAAAATGAGTATTAATAGAATAAGTATATCAACAACTCCCTCAAGCAACACTAGCGATATTGAGAAAGGTTTTACAATAAATAATAAATACTACCAAGAGAAAAAAGTTTTAGAAAAGGTAAGTAAAGACGAAACTGAATATTTAAATCATTCAATTCAAATTGTTTTCAAAAATACTGGATTAAAGCAGTATGAATATTTATTAGTTCCAACGTATGGTAGTTATGTGTCTATATCAATACAAAGCGTTAATTTAACTTTAAAGGCTGAAATATTAAATAAAAATGTAGATCTTTTAGAAAATCCTCATACTTCGAACTTCTCTTTTTGGGATGGACTAAAAGTAACAAAGCCACTTTTAGTCAGGCTGTTTTTTGAAGTTATAAATGTAGAATCAGTATCTTCTTTTTCTATTAATATCTTAGAAAAAACACATTAACAATCAATATTTATTTTTTACCTTCTTAGAAGCTGTTTAGAAACGGTTGAGCATGTTTTTATGGATATCAGGTAAACCATTGCCACGGCAGTATTATTAAGACGTACATGGTTTTTTGAGTTTCGCCTGTTGGCATTAAACCAGGAAAAAGTCCGTTCGACTACCCATCTTTTCGGCAACACTTTAAACTTGTGCAATTCGTTACGTTTGATAATTTCCATCTCCATGCTGAAGTTGTCCCTAACTTTTCCTATCAGTTTTCCACGATAGCCGCCTTCAGCAAATATCCTGATTACCGTTCGCCAGCTTTCCCTCATCCCGCAAATGACATCTATTGCACCGTCCCTGTCCTGAACTGATGCCCTTTGCACCGCTCTACGGCCAGTACAAGGCCCTGGGTATCGGTAATAATGGCGGTTTGATGCCTTTTTCTTGCCAGCGTCCCCTGCTTTCGGAGCTTACCAAGGTGGACTTGACGGACCGTGCATTGATGATACCGGCTGTGGGCTGCGCTTTACGTCCGCTTTTCAGCCTTGTCTTCTCCACTAATGCTTCCTGCAACACGGCAATCAGCCCAGTTCTTTTCCATGCCGAAAAGTAATAGTAAACCAACAGCCAGTCCGGAAAATTCCTGGGCAGCATCCGCCACTGACAACCTGTTTTCAACAAATAAAATATTGCATCGAAAACCTCGCGCAACGTAAAAGACTACATTCTGCCTTCAGATACATATTAGCATGGGACTTTGAAAAACAACTAAATAAATTATGGCAGCCTACCTCTTTATCCATTTTTTTGTTGCAAGGCCATAACAATCTTACAATCGTCCTCTGGTTTCATTACCAGACTGAACAGCCTTGTTTTTAATACTTTGTTTCGTTTTAAAATTATAAACAAACATTAGTACATACGCCTGTGTTCGTCGTTTCTGATAAAAGTTGAGAGTAAAATCATTATAAGTAGAAAAGTTTTTATCACGCTGGGTATTCCATACATCGTTCCAGAATAGTTTGATCGTTCCCTTGCCTGCCCATAAGGTTTTCTGCAAAACCAGGTCTAACCGGTATTGTGGTGCTACGCTAACCACGTAGTTCTGAAAGCGTGAGTTCAGATTGTTAGTTATATCTAAGGACCAGGTTTTAACCAGTTTTACCCTGGTATAAATATTACTTAGCAATGCCAGCCTTGCAGGGTTTAAGTTATCTTTTTTGAACTTGTAATAATAAGGCCCGCCAGAAATATTTGCGTAAAGCCATTTTGTTAAATCATCGTGATAACTGTAATCAAGCCCTATTTGCTTCTGGTTTCCAAAATTCATAGGCGTATAATAGGTTATGTTTCTATCGTTACTATATACGCCGGCAATTACATCGCTGGTTGTATATCCATATAAAGAAAGTGATTGCTTGGGCAGCTGGTAGGTGAACTCGAGCAAATTAGTGTACTGCGGTTTTAAGTTTGGGTTGCCAGTGATGTAAGAATAATCATTTTCTTTTCTTATAAAAGGATTCAAGTCGTTAAATGATGGGCGCTGTATGTTTCGGGAAAAGGATATGGAGAGCGTCCGGTCTTTAGCTGTTGCATATCCATAATAAATACTTGGAAAAAATCCGGTGTAGTTTTGTTTTACGGTTTGGTTAGTGATCGGATTTTCACCGCTAAAAGCAGTATGCTCTACTCGTAATCCGGCTTTAAAGCTTTGTTTTTCATCCAGCTTGGCAGAAACAGAAAAATATCCTGCTGTAATATTTTCATGGTTATCAAAGTCCTCTTGCCCATCTTTAGTTAATACCCAAATTGGGGCTTGCCATTGCATAGTTTCCAAAGTGTTATTTCTTTTCACTGATCCATATTTCAACCCGGTTTTAATTTCCCAGTTTTTGTTTAACTTCTGGTTCCAGTCTGCTTGCAAGGTAAAATAATCAGATAAGGGCATAATCAAATAATTTATCTGGCTATCTGGCATTGCACCAAAAGTATATATAGTATTTGTATTGTTATTGGTAGTACTGCTATTGCGGCCAATATCTCCAATAAATCTGACTGTACTGCCGAGTGTGTCCTTTTTGAAAGTATAATTGAAGGTGATGTACCAAACTTTACTTTTAGAATTATCGGTACGGTAGTTATCGCTAATGGAAGACAGGTCTGGGTTACGTACAACCAGATTTTCCAACGTAACGTAATTGCTGTTGCCATGGTTATAATAAACCTCTGCGCCAAACTCATGCTTTCTGGCAGGATAAAAAACAATACCACCTAAAAGGTTCATATTATTGCGAATACCGGTAAAATCGCCGGTAGCTAGGTTATTGCCACCCGTATTTATAAAGTCTTTTCTAGTGATAAAGCTGCCATAGTCATTATCTTTACGGTAACCGATTTTCGAATAAAAGTTCCATTTGTCAGAACCATAATTATTATTGAGCCCTGTATAGCCTGACCAGTAATTACCTTTGCGGTAAGTGTAACTTGAAGTTAAGGTGGAACTAAACCCAACCGGGGCTTTTTTAAGGATAATATTAATTACGCCGCCTTTGGCTGAAGCATCAATATTAGCCGAGCCTAAAGTTTGAATTTCTATACTTTTAATCATTTCGGCATTCAAGCCCATCAGGTAATTCGCTAGCTCCTCTCCTGAAAGGTTCTGTTTCCTGCCATTAATCATAATCATAGGAGTAGCGTTACGTAACAATACTTCTCCTGCAGCATTTACCTGGAGCTTAGGAGCGCGCGCTAGTACTTCCAAACCATTATAACCGCTTTTGAGCGGACTGTTTTCGACATCAAAAGTTAGCTTATCAAATTCCTGTTTGACAAGCTGCTTACTGCCTTTAATAACCACGGTTGCCAGATTATTTACAATCTCAACAGATATAACTCCCATATCTGTATTATTATAAAGTTGCAAGCTTTTTTTGTACAATAATTTCCCAAACTGATTAATTTGAAATGTATACTTTCCGGGCTTAATAATAAGCTGAAAGCTCCCGTCTTCTTTAGTCATATCACTTTTTATAATGGCAGAATCAGGGGTAAGCAGGTGAACGGTTGCATAGGAGACTGGCTCACCTCCTATTGTAACAACTTTACCGCTTAGTTTCACTTGTGCAAAAGCAGCAAAAGGAATAAATGAACTTAAAAAGAGTAGCAATCTAATAAACATTATAGCTGATATTTGAGCTGCAAAAAAGGTTTATAGGATGGAAAAGGTTTAGAAAAGTATAAAACTGGTAACATTAGTTCTTTGAAGGTTTGTCGGGCAATTTAGATGCACCGAACGCTTGTTGCAAGTCAACACCTAATCGCTCAAAAGTTTTTATTAAAGTGCTCGTTGCCTTATCCTTGTCCACGTCTATAATCAGTTTTTCAGGCTTTAGCGTAATGGTGTAAGTGCTTTTTAAATTCCAAAAAGACAGACCTTCTGAATCTGTCGCCGGTTTATCGAAAGCCTTAATAACCATATCTTTTATTTTTGCTGCATTGCCTTTACTGAAAGATGCAATGAGGGAATAATCATGGTCACTACTATTGATACTGATAGTCGAGCTTTCTGTTGAGGTATGCGAAGTTGTTGAGGTTTGAGCAAAAACCATCACTGTAAAAAACAGCGTAAGCAAGGTGAGAGATAATCTTTTCATCATTTATGTTTTTTGATTTGACAACAAAGATGCTTATATTCCATTCCGAAGATGGTTAATGAAAGGTTAACGAAAGGTTAATAGCAGTTAAGAAGACAACTATAGCCTGATGTTCTAATTATCTTTGGAAGGAACATGAATACTAACCATAAAATAAACGCGCTGCTGATCTCTTGCATTATAATTGTAAGTACTTTATCGCTAATTCAATACTATCTGGTTAAAAACACCTACCAGCTTACGAAAGAGAAATATTATAGGGAGGTTAGAACTGAATTAATCAAAATAACTAACTCTTTGGAAGCTGCCGCCATTGAAGAAAAGGTATTAGAAAACTTGAAGCAGACAGCCCGTTTATATACTGATAAAAAGCTCTCCAAAGCTGCTTTCTTCACCGCTGTAACAGAAAAAAATGATTCGGTAATAAAAGCAGCAAACAGTTATTTCAATCGTATAATCATTAGTAATCCAATGCTAAAAGGGGTGCTTTACCAATCCCAATATGATGAAATAGTATTAGATGTTAATGGTCGGGAAGATACGTTGCTTGCAGTATCAGCAAGGCCATACGTTTATACAGGTCATATCATTCATTCGTCCAATACCTTATTGTTAAGCCAAGGCAATACCCAAAGTTTTACAAATAAAAACATAAAGAAAACCGGCAAAAATAATTACAGTTCAAACTTCAGAATTCGGATAAAAGGATCTCATTATATTGACATTTCCCTATGGAAGCAAGAAGTATTTAAACGCATGTCAAGCATATTTTTGCTGGCAGCAGGATTAATCATAGCTGTTATTGTGTTTTTTTACCTGGTATTTAATGCCATGCTAAAGCAAAAAAAGATAGCCGAAGTAAAAACAGATTTTGCCAATAATATTACCCATGAATTAAAAACTCCTCTAAGCTCGGTTAACCTTATCCTGAAAACCTTAGAAAGAAAAGAGGTGCAGGCAAATCCTATGATGTTTGATAGTCTGTTGCAATCTTTATACCGGCAACAGGCAAAAATTCAGCAAATAGTAGATAGTGTTATGGAAAGCGCTATGTTAACAGATGTAAGGATGGAACAGGCTGAGCTTGATATTACAAACTACCTGCTTCAATATGCCAAAGACCTGATGCTGGCCTCGCACTTGCTGGTGGTTCAAATTGAACCGGTGCGTCAAATTATTAAAATACATCTGCCTACACTTGAAAAAGTGCTCAATAACTTAATATATAATGTAGTAAAGTATAGCCCTGAAGGTTCGCAGGTCACCTTTAAAACTTATTTAAGCGAAGGATGCTATACAATTGAGGTAACAGACCAGGGGCCAGGTATTGCACATACTTATCAAACCCAAGTTTTTGATAAGTTTTATCGCATCCCGGAGCAAAACACACACACGGTTAAGGGACTCGGACTGGGTCTATATATCAGTAAACAAGCTATCAATCAATTAGGCGGCAGCTTAACTTTAGCCAGTACGCTTGGTAAGGGTTGTACATTCACTATTAAACTTCCGATGTATGAAAGTTAAAGTATTAATTGTAGAAGATGATGCCGATCTGGGTCATTTGCTTAAACAATACCTGGAGATGAACGGCTTTCAAGCCTACCGGGTCTATAACGGAGAAGAAGCGAGGGCTGAGTTAAAAATCAATCTTTATGATATATTGATTATTGATGTGATGATGCCAAAAGAAGACGGGTTTGGATTAGCAGCAAAGTTTAAGCAATATTATCCTCAAATACCTTTTCTGTTTGTAACAGCCCGTAGGTTAAAAGAAGATATTTTGCAAGGCCTCAAGCTTGGAGCTGATGACTATATTATTAAGCCATTTGATGCAGATGAGTTAATTCTACGGATGCAGAATATACTAAAGAGAACCCGGTCAAGGGAAGAAAAGGCCACTGAAATTATTCAAATAGGCCTTTATACGTTTGATCCTGAAAATCTAAAGTTATTCTCTGCTACCACCGAAAAAATTCTTACCGAAAAAGAAGCCCGTTTGCTACTATATTTATGTCAGCATCAAAACCAGCTTATTAAAAGAAAAGAGATTTTGGAGTACCTGTGGAAGGAGCCAGATTTTTTTAACGGCCGGAGCATGGATGTATTTATTAGCAGGTTGAGAAAGCTCCTGGCAGAAGACCAGACCATTCAAATAGAAAGTATTCGCGGTATTGGGTTTAGGTTTTACAGCTAAAAATCAAGGAAAGCTACCCGGCATTATTGACGGTTAACATAATAATTAGTGTAAGACAAATAAACCTAAACACTAAAAAGATAATCTGACTATTACGTTTAAACGAACGTATTCGTGTAATTTAAGCTGACTTAGAAATTTTGTATAGGTTTTATAATTATCTTTCCTGTTTAAAGATTTAAAATCACCTGTCTAACTTAAATTACACGAATTTTAGGCAGTGCTTTAGTCTTTACAATGGCATAAATTGAGAAAGCAAAGACGCAGGTTAATTAATAGTAATGTACAAACAATCAGAAGTTTATGTGGGTAGTACAGGCCTGCAGATCAAAGATGAATTAAAAGGCATTTCGTTTCCCGTTTTAGTGCATTACCCCACATTTGATCCTTCCAGAAAGACCACTTTTGGACCTTATACAATGGACGTTAGTCCGAACGCAGCTATTACCACGGGTCAATTTCCACTTATAGTCATTTCTCATGGTAACGGAGGATCACATCTTCTTTACCGCACGATCAGTACTTATTTGGCAAAGCGCGGGTATGTGGTTGCAGTGCCGGAGCATTATGGAAATAACCGTAACAACAACGAACTTGAAAATACTGTAGAAAACCTTATGGTCCGACCAAAGCATGTCAGTTTAACTATCGATCATCTGCTTTCCAATGAGATTTTAGGTAAACACATTTTAGCTGACAACATTGCCGTAATAGGCCATTCGATGGGTGGTTATACCGCGTTGGCACTGGCGGGAGGTGTACCTTATACGAAAGAAGGGCAAAAAGTCGAGGTAAGCCCCGACACAAGGGTTAAAGCAATCGTCTTGCTTGCACCGGGAACAGGATGGTTTATGAATAATCTGTATAATGTAACCGTCCCTATTTTAATGCTAACTGCAGAACACGACCTGGTTACCCCGGATTGGAATGCCGAGATCGTGCTTAAATATGTTCCTGATCCATCAAAGGTTATCTTTAGAAAAGTTAAAAATGCCGGTCATTTTTCTTTTTTAAGCCCGTTTCCGATGACCATGAGGTCCCTGGGATTTTTACCCTCAACCGATCCGGAGGGATTTGACCGGGAACAGTTCCATGAACAGCTGCCAGTAGAAATACTGGTCTTTTTTGAGAAGAACCTAAAAGGCACCCATCTCGAAATCAATTAAAAATTGTATTTTAAATCATCCAATATATTTAACGAATGGGCCTTATTAAAAACCAACTATTAGGATTTACTTTTATCCTGTTTGCTACTTTTTCTGCAAGGGATACATTTGGGCAAACCCAGACGGAGCTGAACCTGAACGCCATTAGGAAGTATAAAAAAGCTGACCTGGAATTAAACAGTTCATATCAAAAGATACTAAAGGGGTATGCATCGCAACCGCTGTTCATTAAAAATTTCAAGACTGCCCAGAGGCTATGGTTACAACTTAGAGATGCCGAACTGGCTGCAAGGTTTCCGGTAGCTGGTAGTTATGGAAGTGTAGAACCCATGTGTAAGGTCATGTACCTGGAAGGATTAACCAGGGAAAGGATCGAGTTTCTAAAAACATGGTTGGATGGCATGCCGGACGGAGATGTATGTAACGGGTCAGTTAAATTCGACGAGTAGGTTCAAACAATTTTGTCCGGATTGCTATAGCCTTATGGGATGTATCGTTACTCATTATTAAAAGTGCACCTGTATATATAAGGTGTAAAAAGAAAAACGACTTATTCTAAACTTTCCCGAAAACACCCATCAAAATAGCTACAGAATAACCAGCCATACTACACCTATTATACTAAGGTGTAATCCAGTTAAAAATAGCGTGTTTTGTCCGTCAGTTATAATCTGATCCATCCCAAAGACCAAATACTTCCTAAACGATTCGTGAAGATTGATCTATAAGCATAGATGATAGCGTATATATACTGGCCGGTCGGTATACTATAATGGGTTCTCCAGGTCTGTTTTGCCGACTTTACTTTTGTCTGTTCCTTTCTCGCCTGCAGTACCGGGTTTGTAATGGATGTATTTATAAATGGTGGCATTGCTGGCAATGTCCAGGGTTTTCCTGATCTCGGAGATACTCACCTGCGAGGCATATAACTTTTTGACTGCTTTCATCTTTCGCTCGCTTTCGGACGACAACCCTTTTGGCCTGCCGCCGATCCGGCCCCGCGCCCTGGCTGCAACAAGCCCGGCACCGGACCGCTCCATTTGGATTGTCCTTTCGTTCTCGGCCATGATCGCGTTCATGCTGAACCAAAGCTTTCCCATTGCCGTCGAGGTATCAATTCCTTCCGTTAGCGATACAAAACGGATCTTTCGTTCGCTCAGCTCGGCCATTAGCCGGATCAGTTCCCAAGCTGTCCTTCCCAACCGGTCGATCCGCCAGACGATGACGGTATCACCTTCACGGAGCTGTTCGTAGAGTTCGTTCCATTCCTTGCGGTACTTCACACCGCTTTCCTTTTCAAAAAACAGTTTATCACAATGCTGCTTTTTCATCGCGTCTTCCTGCAGGTCGTAATTCTGGATCGTTTTTGATACCCGTATATAGCCGAAAGTCATTTATGAAATTTTCTTGTTTTGTTTCTTTTTGCCGTTTGTGTTTCAAATATAGCAAGCCGTTACAAATAAACCTGCAAAGACAAGGATTAGGTGTAATGTATTTTATGTAATAGGTTTATGTAACAGCTAAAACACATCAAAACCAACATTTAACCATTGAGGGCTGGTTACACGAATACCTTCGTTTAAATGAACAGTCGAAATATTTCTTTAAAAGAAAATTGTAGGATTATTCTAAGAATCAGTATATAGTAAGCTTTTTATGTTACCTAAAAATACCGACACAACTGACTACTTAATTTCATTTGTAAATAGCAGATAAAAACACATCTTTTTGTAGTTGAACGGTTAAATATTCTTAAAAACAGATTGCGTATTTTGTATTTTTTAGTTTAAGCAATACAAAAAAGCGAAGTACGCATCTTGTATTGTCTGTTCCGAAACGCTTGCTTTTTAAACCAAGATAGCTTAGTCAAAATTCTGATTTTAAACTTGTTATTTCTACATAGGAATTGCCGTTTGACTTTTCGATTAATATAATAGCTTTGTAACTAACATGCCGAAAGGTGCGTCAATACAAGAGTTAGCAGTCATTGTATTGAGACCCTGTAAAATATGAAAACAGTAAAAAATATTAATATGACAACAACGAAAAAAATTGAAATCGCAAAATATTTATGCTTATTTCCAGGTATATTTTTAATTGTTTCAGGATTAATGATTTTAATTTTTCCTAATTCTGCAAGTCTGTTATTTGACATCAAAGATATTGACACGCTAAAAGAACCGATGGCGTTAGCGATGGGAATAAGACAATTTTCAATTGGATTAATGATAACGATACTCGTTCTTTCTAATCAATTAAAAGCACTTGGACTTATAATGTTGATTGGAGCAATAGTTCCATTAACCGACTTTTTTGTATTCAGTTCTTCAATAGGTTGGGTTTCCTCATTGCGACACGCAGCACCTGTGCCATTAATTTTTGGATTAGGTCTATATATAACATATCTAACTCGGAAAACAGAATGATAGAAAGCAATTAAAACAACGAACCGCTAACATCGGTTTGGCAATATGGCGGGCGAAGTGCCAAATTCAAGTTCAGTTTTTCGATTGAACTTTGGTGGAAAACGGAACATTTGTGCTTCGAGTTCCGCCACATCGCCAAGCTGAAAAACGTTATGTGCAACCCTATCGCAGACAGTGCTAACTTGAAACTGACAAGCAACGAATAGGCATTTGCACAATTATTCAATGAAATAATTCTGTGCTAAAACATAACTTTGCTTTATGAAAAATGTAATGTATACAACTAACGCAAATGCAACAATAAAATGTTGGGCGGAGTTGTATTCTGACCAGCTTTTTACATGGGCATTCTACAAAACATCGAACAAGGAAACAGCAGAGGACTTAGTTCAGGAAACATTTTTGGCAGCCGTTCATTCATTTCAAAAATTTGAAAGTAAGAGTGAACCAAAGACATGGTTATTCTCCATTCTGAAAAACAAAATTGCCGACCATTACCGTAAATCATTTCGCAACGGCGAAAACAAAACGGTTTCATTCAATCAATTTTTTGACACCAAAGAAGATTGGATTACCGACCAAAGACCACAACAATGGCAAGCTGATGATGAAGAACATCTATTGGACAATCACGATTTCAAAAAAACTTTAGCGCACTGTTTAGAAAAATTACCTGTTAACTGGAAAACATTCATTGTTTTAAAATTTATGGAAGAAAAAGATAGTAAACTAATTTGTCAGGAATTAGAAATTACAGCGACAAACTATTGGCAAATATTACATCGGGCAAAGTTGCAATTACGAAAATGTTTAGAATTAAATTGGTTTAATAAATGAAAAGACTAATGAATTTTTTAATGCTCTCCTGCAAAAAAGCAGCAGCATTGATAGATAAAAAGGCAGAAGTAAAATTATCCTGGAAAGAAAACATGCAACTACACATGCACACTTCCATGTGTGATGCCTGCACCGCATATAAAAAGCAAAGCATGTTAATTGATAAAGCACTGCATAATCACCTTCATGCTCTCAGCCAAGGAATACATACAATCATTGAAAATAAGGAATTGAAAGAACAAATTATTTCAAAATTGTAATTCATTCAAAAAACTTGTTTTGATGCTTGACTGTTGTCTTCTTCAAAAATATTTTCATTTTCTTGTCAGGTTTCAAAACTTGCAGCGACTGTTAGTTTATAATTCTCATTCATAAAATAAAAAATCAAAAAAATGAAAAAAGTAATTTTAGCGTTTGTTATTATTTTTGGCATTGCAGGAGCAGCAAATGCGCAAACCACATCAATGCCCGATTCGTCCAAGAAGATGATGGCAATGAAAGATGGAGTGATGATGATGGACAACAAGGCTATGCTCTGCAGCCACACAAAATGCACTCCGCTTACTAAAACCTATACCTGCAAAGATGGATGTAAGGTTTCCCCGGACGGCACTATTACAAAGCCGGACGGATCTACCATGAAACTGATGAACGGTTATGAGATTGACAAAAATGGCAAGGTAGCGATGATTCCTCATGGTCAGAAGGGACATGTTTGTGGCCCTGATTGTCCGATGTATAAGAAAATGTAATTCATTAAATCGGGACTATCTCAACAATAGTCCCGATTTAATTTTCAGACAATTAAAAAACAAAACAATGTCAAATAAATTTATACAAGAAATTATTGGTGGTATTGTTGCCACTATTGCTTTACACTCGTAACACTCATTGCCCTGGGATGGAATTCCAAAAATGAGCCCGCCTGCATTGCTTTCTATGATGATGGGTGTATCAATCGCAGTTGGCTGGATTATGCACTGTATGATAGGAATAATTTTCGCAATCGCTTATGCTTTCTTCTTTATTAAAGTAACGTGAGTTCGGGATAAGATTAGGAAGATTCAGGGCGAAGGTAAAATATATAATTAATTGATTATCAACAAGTAAACATATTTCGTTATATTTAAGTGCCAAATTTAAAGAACAACAACCTATGCTTACTCCCGATAAAATTATCGAAATTTTCGTTAAAGTGGATGACTTTTGTAAAGAATTTGAAACAGAAATAGTTAATCATCAGCTTGATGCAGGCAATTACAGGGTCAGGGACAGAAAAGCATGACTTGCAGACAGCGAGATCATTACTGTCCTGATCGCCTTTCACAGCGGCCACTTTACCAACCTGAAACATTTTTATCTCGGGTACATCTGCTCTTATTATAAAGATTACTTTCCCGCCCTGGTGTCTTATAACCGCTTTGTTGAATTGCAGCAAAGAGTGGCTGTTCCGATGATGCTATTCCTGAAAACACATTGCCTGGACACATCCAGGGGCATCAACTTCATTGATTCTACCCATATCAAAGTGTGCCATAACAGGCGCATTCATAACCATAAGGTATTTGCAGAGGTGGCCGAAAGAGGACAATGCTCTATCGGTTGGTTCTATGGCTTTAAACTACACCTTATCATCA
>JAABUI010001082.1_pt1 | contig 16627 bp, 28 predicted proteins | sample 5559111 | NCBI WGS metagenome assembly JAABUI01 (sample SAMN10711870, study PRJNA513365) | rock metagenome | isolation source: Antarctica rocks | place: Antarctica: Victoria Land, Buttleship Promontory
CTATGTCAACGCGAGTATAGCAACCCGTGTTTCACTCACCCAGAAAGGAGGTGAATTGCGAGAAGACCAACACCTTAAACTCAGGATCCTCCGCCCTCATCGCCTCCAACTTCCGCACCAGTGCTCGGAGCTTGGTACTCGACACAAGGTCGACCCTACCAATGGTCACAGCGGTCTCCCCTTCTCCTTGTGACGAGGGATTCCCTCGATCGTCCGTATACTTGCCGGTAATCGGATTGATTCGCTTCCTCCGACGCTGAACCGATCGAAGGTCGGCTAGCTTGTATGGGCCTTTCCCGCAGATCGGGCAGTTTGCAGGTTTGTTCTGGTCCTCGCACGTACCGATGTAGTTGACGATGCAGTCCTGACATCCCCGGTGATAGCAGGGCAGCAACACCTCATCGAAGATCTCGCTCGTACAGATGAAACATTCCGAAGCATCCTCCGCTTCGCCCAAATCCTTGAGCACCTGCAATGCGTAGGTTGTATCGGAATGCGAGTTGTCTTTCGAATCGTCATTCAGACCACCAGCGTAGACCGCAATCATCTGCTTCAAACTGCCAGTTTCGTCGCCACTTTCCGCATCAAGCAGCTTATCGCCCATTTCTTCCTCATTTGAGCCTTTCCCAAGGACGAGTAAGGGATGATCCACGCATTGCCGCAGCTTCATCAGCATGGCCAAGATCGAGGTGTAATTTGACATCGCACGACCCTCAGCGTCAAGCTGAATGAACCGCCGCTTTGCTCGATCCTCGAGATGCTTATATATTTGCCGTTCAGGTCGGGAGAAATCAAGCACTTGAGTATCAGTCGTCTTCAGCGGTAGATCGACGATGAGCCGGCCGTCCTTGTCGCGCATGTTCTTCTCTCGCCGAAGCAAACATGACTCGAGGATGTATTGCACCACGTTCAGGGCTTTGGGATCTTGATTGAGGAAAGGTACAGTGACAAAGCTTCGGAAGAAGGAGTAATGTCCCCATGGCTCGAGACGAAGAAAGTGTAAGAGTGAATATAGGTCATCCAGTCGGTTGACGATCGGTGTACCGGTCAATGCCCATCGCCGCCGGCATTTGAGCTCATAGCAAGCCTTTGAGACCAGTGCTGTGCGGTTCTTGATATTGTGCGCCTCATCGAGGACGATCCGCAGGAACTCGTGATCGTAAATGTTCCCTCCCTCGTAAGAAGGTTTATCCTTCAATTTCTTCCACTTCTGATACTCGCTGGCCAGGGTGCCATAGCTGGTGATGATGACGTCCACCTTCTTCCTGCCTTCCTGCAAGAGCAATCGCTCGATACCCGTCCGATCGTTGCCATACCACATGAGACTGGTGATCGTCCCCTTGTCGGACATCTTTCCGAGCTCTTCATGCCATTGCGATGCAAGCGACACAGGACAGACGACCAGAGTCGCTCGAGGGATCGCTGTTGGCCTCGGCGCTGTCGGAACGGCCCGCCATTGGTTCGAGAGGGTCACTTGCAAAAACTTCGGTTTCTTGAAGGCAGGTTCACCTTCGCCTGTCAGCGGAGGTGGTGATGTGGATGAAGGCGCATCGCCTTCGCGGTTGAGATGCAGCAATGCAGCCATCATGCAGGTCTTGCCCATGCCTGGAACCAGTTGGTCAGCCGCGTCTGTACCTTCTGACCGATTGAGCTCACCCATTGCATCGGCTAGAATGCCGCCTTTAGATTGGGTATTTGAGACAGGGAAAGTGAGGCTGAGCTCGCCGCTATAGGGATTCCAGTAGAAATTCCGGCTAGGATCGACAATATCGTCATCGTCCTCGATCTCGATCGGGCGGCCTTCGGGATACTCTTTACGGAACGCATACCTGAGGCGCCGGTCAGCAATGACTCGATTGAGCAATGGTCCCACTCACTCCTCCCACAGCGGATGAAGGCTCTGATCCCGTACGCTGGAGTCTCCAGTCTCTCGAGCGTTCATCCAAGTCAAAGCTTGTTTCTGATATGGTCGCAAGGTGTAGAGGAACGACTCGGGGGGCAACGACTCCTCGAGTCGATTATCGCCTTGTTGAGCTCTAATTCCAGATGAGCGTGCCCTAGTAATGCGGACCAAAACCTCAGCTCACTTTCGATAGATGCTATCCAGCTCGTTCAGCTGCTCGTCATTAAGCTTCTCCGCCTCATCTCCGCTGTCCTCGTCCTCCTCGTCATCAGACGCTTTAGCCTTGCCCTTTCCGCCGGACGAAGTGCTGCCCTTGGACGGACTAGCACTGCGTCTAGTAGGTGGTCGAGCGGGGGAATCGAAGTGTTTCAGAGATTTCTCATCGATCACCGCAGTGCCATTCTTCTTTTGCGCCATGATTAATGCATTCGATTGAAGCGGCTTGACACCGATGCGACCTATAGTGGGATGAGGGATGTCCCCCTTGGAAGAAGTCTACGTACCGAAGAGCAATCCTAACGCATCCTTCCTCTTCCTCATCGCCTCCTCCTCCATAGTCTCCTTCTGCTCCTGCCAGAACGTTCCATTTTCCTCGCGAACTTCCTTCTCGACGATCTCGAACGCTTGACGGGTAAGGTATACCTTGACATTCAAAAGGATGGTGGCGCCGGTCGAGAGGACTTGAGGGCAGTCTATGACATGGCCACGCAAGGAGACTGGCACATGGTCATCCGATCAGCGTGAATTGTAAGCAGGTACCCGACGACTCACTGATCCCAGTGTCGAGCAGGTGGACGAGAAAGCCAGCTTCGCCGACGGATAGCCTGCCAACTTCGTTTTGTCAGTTCAGCGCTCACGGAGAGGGTAGAAATCACACACTTTCTGCTCGAGTAGGCGACACCAAGAATCAGTAATCTTGCCTTAGAGCTAGTCAGACGCACCAAAGCCTCGCTCATTCCTGTCATCAAGAAGGTCAGCCCTTGTTATGATTTGTATGAATCGCACGACTTACCGGAATCGGATGATCTGGTCAACGACCGGCTTCGCACCGGGCTTCTTCGTCGGCTACACCCCCCATCAGCTCATCATGGACCCCCTACCACCACTGCTCCACGAGACGCACCACCGAGGCAGCCTTCTTCCCCAAGCCCAAAGACCCAAGGGTCACTTGCTTCCCCCCAACAGGCTTAGTCTTAGCATTGACCATCTTCCCGTTTACCAGCCTCGCAGGCCCGACCTTGTCCTTACCCCTCGCCAATACCTTCGAATCCTCATCTCCACCCTTCGCAGCTTTCGGTCGTTCGAAAATGACCTTGCTTCCAGGCACGCAATAGCCTTTGCCCTTCGACAGACTCCAACCTTCGCATACGAACTCACCGAGGTAGCCATCTGTGGAGCTCAGTGGGACGTTGTTGGATGGCGAGCGGCTCAGTGCGCGTCGCTTGGAAGTGGATGGTCCGGCGGTGTCGGAGGTAAATAGAAGGGGTGTGGAGTCGAGAGGTACGATATCGCTACCTTGCGAGCCCAAGATGTCTTTCGTATCGCCATTGCTAGGGCTGCTACCGCTCCTTCGAGGACTGGAGCGGTGACCATTCCGCTTGAGTATGGTGGAGGAACAGCTTGAAGCCCCAAAGACCGTGGAGGAAGCGAGAGGGACTGCAGGGACTTCATCCTCCTCCTCGGAGTCGGACGAGGGGAAGAATAAGTCGGGCTCCTTGGGTGGAAGTCGGGGATCGGAAGAAGCTGAGACGCTCATTTGGGTAGACGTCTCGCCACGATCACGCTGCCCTCTTCTAGCTGATGACCCCCTGCCTGATAGCTGGGGCACGATTTTCGCCGGTCGCTCATGTTTCAGATACGCGTCGATCATCTGTGCAATCACGTGATCAAGCAGTTGAGTCACCTCTGGAAGAGGACGGGAGAAGGTAATGATCGAATGCATAACAGGTCATGGAAGTGATGTGTCGGAGGGCTCTCAGCCTCTTTATGGAGTCATATAGCCCAAAATGAAGGAAAGGGGGATGGGCTGCCTTGGCGCAACGAAACCTTACCGGCTCGCTAACTCGGTCAGTGTGATCAGAACGAGCTGAGCTTCGGGACGACCCATCAGATACTGAATGTCTCAACGTCAATACAGCCTGACGCGGCATAGATGGTCTCACTGGAGCTTGAACCATCCTTCGCCAGTAATTGGCGAAGCTGAATATCGCTGTTCGCTCTGGTCCGGTTCTACTCCGTGTTCGGTCAGCTCAACGGACACAGAAGGGAACAAAGTATTGACAGTGGCATGCGTTGAAACACCCGCCTTTGGAGCAACCTGACCAGCGTCTGCACCTCGATCAGCCACATCCTCACGCCTGCCGGTCCCCGAGTCATTACCATGACGTCCATCAGTCGATTTAAGCAATCTAAACTGCGGCTCTATGTTCAGCGGAACTTAAGTGATAGCAGGGGAAGGCATACTATTTGATGACCATCCCAAAGTGCGGGTTTAATATTGGAGCTGCCTTGAGCTGCTGTAACTCCATTTGTACGGCCATTCCCCCTCGGCCACCACCGCCTCCCATACGGGCACGCATTCCCGCAAACGTGTTGTCTTAGATCTGCTTGTCTTGAGCGCTAGCACGGATCAGAGTGCCCGCTTGCTCAGTCGACAAGCTTGCGATTTGAAGACGAAGGGATTTTGAAGGGTGAATGTACAATAATGCTCGTTTCGTTCGGTATGAGCACTGACTTACGATCAAAGTGAAAAACAAGAGCTGCCGACTGACCCGCATGAGTACTGCTCCGCTGTCACGATCGCACAGGTTCCAAGCAAGATCAGTCGGTTCTTCATGATGAAAAGAGGTGAAGAAAAGGGCCATGCTGAGAGCAGGCGAAACCATCAATCAAGTGGAAGCAGAAGTTCTCGATCCCAAGTCCGACTTCTCCCCAAGGGGCGGGCCGTATATAAGGAGCATTTCTCGAAGTCGAAGTCGTCGTTTGAGGGCAAAAGAGGAAGTCGGGAAGCGAAGTGGTCAAGCAATTGAGGTCCCGCCCAGCTCGTGGGGCACCTTCCTGCTAATCGTGAGAGTCTTCATTTGGGCGGGATTTCAACCGTCTTTCAGACCAAAGGAGGATTCTTGTGAATGCGAAATTCTACAAAGTGGGCATGAGAGGAGATGAAAGACGCGAGAATGTTCGACAAGAAGATATTCTGTTCAGCGATAAGATGGATTGGAATGTTTGTCACAAATCTATGGGAAGCCGACGTGTAAGCCCGCCGACGACCCTCAAACGAGGACAAGTGATATAGCAACCGGTCAAAAGCTTTCTCCATTGCTTCGTGTGAGATGAGGAAGACAATGACTTGATTCACAGTGCATATGGAGAAGAGGAAGGACAGATGGAGCCTTTAGCAAGGGGTTCGAGCGGAAGCATTTTCTAGTGTGGCAGCCGGTCAATCTGCCTGCGCTCACGAGATTTGGTTGTTCTGATCGTATATTTGCTGTTATTTAGCAGAGTTGGTCCGTAAGATTCATGATTATGCATCTCAGACGACTCTCCTACGTATGAGTTTCCTGCAATACCTCACTCACTCAATCGGTCGGAGCTAGAACTGTACAACGTCACTATTCCCGTCCTTCTCCACCCTATGAGCGAGCTCTTTACACATGATTGTATCAGCAGCAACCCGAGGAAGTCATGACAAATTTTCGTAGCTCACCATCAAGATCATCAGCAGCCTTTGACTCAGAGCTCGCAAGCCAACAGACCATAGCCTGCCAAGCATCCTCAAAGACACCCCGATCCGGTCCGTTCGGATGCTCCGCCTCAGCCTGCTTGAGCTCGGCTGCCTCGGAGAAGGCGGTAGGTGAGGAACACTGGCACTCGCACCCGCAAGGAGAGGTTGGGTGATCAGAAGCTGGATCCTGGGACTGGAATGAAGGGGCGGTCGATGTGGGCGGATGATCGATTTGGGCGAAGTTAAGCGCGAGGCCGGATTCTACCATAGCGTTCAGCATGCTTGTTGGAGAGTGTGGCCGAATAAGACAAATCAGGAAGGTATATGAAGAAAGCGCTGTTGAGCGAAGTGAGCGAGGTCGAACGGTTGAGTTGAGCATTTGTGTTCGAATACACCTCCTCTGTCTAAAGCCATCAAAGGTGAGAGGACGCCTCGCGTCGCATCAGAACAACGGATTGTCGCCAAAGGATGTGCCTAACAGTTCGAGGAACATCTACATCGGCAGCACCTTAATCATCGTCGACGGCTGCTCGCTGGGCATGGCATCTTGTTTGGGAGTTGGTTTGGCTGGCATGATCCAGCTCGCCACAACCTCCGCGACCATCTCCGAATTCTCCTGAGCTGTCCCCATCAGCTCCATGTTCTCACCAGTACACACTCACTCAAACAGAAAGCATGAGGTACACCCTCGAGCACCTTCACCCTCCCCCCATCCTCCCCACCGAGGCACTCTCGCGCTAAAGGCCCATCCTTCCCGGACCACCCGTCGAGGTTCCCCCCTGACCACAGACCAAACAGTCCTCTGGTCGGATCGTCGACGCGCTGGGATCGGATCCAGTCGAGATCTGGTTCTCTGATGATCTCCATTTCAGACGCTCCTAGGGCGATATCGTGGCGTATCGTCGTCGGGGAACGGAGGAGGGAGAGAGTTGTGGGTGGGAAGGTGGTGAATGGGAGTATCGGACGTAAGAGGTACGACAGGGTGGGAATGAGTGATCGGATAGGTTGGCGGAAGATCGGCTACCCGGTTTGCAGTCAGGCCATCGAGCTAGGCCACCAAACGCGTGCAGGCGTACCCATAACGTTCGCCCATTCCAGGTCTCCGCCAACCAACCAATGGTCGGGAACAGCATATATCCCGCCTCAACCCCCTCCACGCGCTTCATAACCTCGCACATCAACCAGCTCCCCACCGAATGGCCCATCAATGCCAACTTCGGCCGCGTCCCACCAGCCCAGGTATCAAGCGAGACTCGCAGAGCATGGACGAGCTCGAGTTTCGCTTCGAGTTGGGCATGGAGGTCTAGTGGTTCGGCTGGGGCGGGGAGGGAAGGGGAATGGCCGATATGGGAGGTGGAGAGGATTGCGTGGGCCGGTGGAAGGAGGGAAGGGAGGTGGGTGAGGAAGGGGATGTAGTAGTTTAGTAGACCAGGGTTGCCTGGGACTATATCAGCTCGGAGTCAAGTCTGGCCGGATGTGCGGACCGAGGATGAAGAGTGTGAGGTGCTCAGGCGCGTTCTCCGTACCGTCCCGAGGTGACCAATAGTGGAGCTCGACCTCGCCTTTCGCAGTGGGACAGCGGTGCTCAAAGGTGTAGGGCAATGGTAGCGCCGAATTTGGGGGCGACGCTTCGCGCAGGAAGGTGATACGGTCGTCCATCATCGGCGCGAAGCAGCTGAATAGCTACGATTCAGCACGAGGTACCCTGCAGCAAAGAGCGGGGACGTTGACGTTGACAGGAAGGCCGGATGGCCGGTCGCGTTAGCTTATGAATTCAGATGACCGCACGGGGCCGCAGAGCAATTTGAGCCAACGATTCCGAAAATCACGGAGTGCTTCAAACCCGAAGTCCTGCGTGTCCACTAGGCAGCCGACAGTCGTGCCAGGCCTGTAGACTTGCGCAACGGACCTGCAATACAAGCATACATGCCACTATGAGTGTCCTGACCCAACGCTGTAGTGTCCTGACCCAACGCTGCACCTCAATAAACCATGAAGAGCGATGTCTCGCCCGGTTCAGCCAACGCCTCATTAACCACCTTCGCCAACCTCAAACCCGCCATCGCCAAGAGCTTCTCAATCGTCTTCTCCCGTCCTATCCTACCCAGATACACATCGGTATCCAGCTCGATCAACGGCTCGCCAGGTACACCGGTATATCCCGCCGGCCAAGCGACGTCGCAATTGATATCGTGCATAGCCGAGGCCCAGGTGTACGGACAAGCCGGGAAAGTCATGTTCTCCCCTCGAGCGGCCAGAGCGTCCGGTGTGGACGCTAGCATTTGAGCCTCGAAATCATGAGTCTCTGTCAGGGGGATGGGAACAGCGAGGGACATGTAGGTGGACCATGTGGGTGGGAGGAGGGCCATGACGAACGAGGATGCGGATTTGATGGTGTGCATGATCGCGGGTGAGGAGGCTGGGATATCGGCGTTGGATGAGTGGGGATAAGGGTCGCCGGATGATGGGCACGAGAGCCAGTCCTCGAGATCATTCGTCCACCATTGGCGGATGCCTTCCCAGACGATGAAGCGGACATAGGGGTCAAAGATGGCGCCCAGCAGGGACGACTCGATTTGCTTCCTGCGATCACAAATTGTCAGAAGTCGCTAGACGAGTGAGATGATAACGCACGAAGGGAGCGGCGAAGTATAGTTGCTCAACTCGCGGATGTTCTTGGTGATGATTCCGCTGTCCCAGACTGAGTGTAGACTGGGCGAGGTCCAAGTCAATGGACATCGCAATCTGAAGCAGAGGGTCTCGCACTTTCTCGTATGCCCCTCAAACTTGAACACCGCTGAAAGCGATTGATCAGCTTGATCTTCATGTGAATCGGATCAGCTCACCTCCGTTTCCACCCTTATCCCGTCCAGTCAGGTGTAGCGGCTGATGCAGATCTCCCATGAAATGTACCAAGAACCTCAACGGAATGTCCCTAGCAAGGCATCAGCAGTATCCTTGACGATGCAGAGGTACCCACCCTTGACCATCCACCACAGCCCGTGTATAGTTAGCGATTGCAGTGAGCACATTCACATCCTCGTTCATCCACCCATGTTCCCCAAACTCGCAGTGATCTTGCGGGTGATCCAGGTTCGCTAGACACCATCCTTTTCAGCGGAAACGTTGAAGATTAGGATGGACAAACCATTGATATAGTGCATAGGCGCCGTCCCACGATATCGTCCCCGGATTTGGTCGGCCCACGCGGCTACCGGGGCGAGATGACAGTGCGCTTCGTTGGGCAGGATGTGGCATAGTTTTGCGCGGGTTGAGGGGTGGAGATGGATTTGGGCGATGGTGGCGATGATCTCGTGGCCTGAGACGGGAGCGCTTTGTCATCAAGAGCATTTATGGATCAAGTAGCGAGGCTGACCTGCTGCACCCCAAGAGAGGGCTGTTGGGAGAAGGGATGCCACCGCGACAACCGGAAGGAGGAGGCGCATGGTTTCTTCGCGTGCTGATCACCTAGCGATGGGTGAAAGTGAATCGCGTAGCGCAAATCCAATGTGATGGAACGGGAAGGTGGAGGACTGGCAGGGCAAGAGCACGATGCCAAGGAGTGAGTCGAGTATGCCAGAGATTGTAGAATGGTAACAACAACGGGGCTGACGTCTCGTGGAGGAGATGTCGTCATCATTCCAAGTCTCATTTCGGTACTTTCCACCGCGAATCAATTGAGGCAGACTGGAAAGTGTGTTCATCTGGATACATCTCATTTCTGATGCATCGATTTGATGGGCGCCCACTGACTGGAAAAGAAGCGACAAGAGAAGCGATGGACAACGGAAGCTCTCCAGCTCATTCAACCTATCCTCACGTCCCACTTGCTTGTCACGTCCGACTTGCTTCTAGTTTTCAATACAGCAAGATGCAAGCCCAGATTGAAGATCTCGCTCAGAAGGTCGTGCAAGCTTACAAGCAGTACGGCTCAACCTGATTAGGTTCATCACGGCTGACGAATCTCCAGGACGTCTCCAGAGGGACTGCTCATCGGCATAGCCGGGTCCCGCCTGTCCCTTTCTTCCCTGCAATTCATGCCTCGCTAACTTGCCTCGAGACCCCCAGGATCCGGCCAATCCACCCTCGCATACCCGCTCACCGACCGCATCAACGTCCTCCTCCTCAATCACCCAGTCTCTTACCCTGTATGCACCAATCACGATGAGGAGGTCGATCTTGCCAGTGCCAACCTCGGACCTGGGCAGGGGGACGAGGTTGCCGTCCGCGTCGGTTTAGACGGATGCCATCTTGACCGAGCTGATCTGGACGTGTTCCCTGATCCAGCCAACGCACATTGGTGGCGGGTGAGTCTCATCTCTCGGTTTTTCGCTGATGCCAGGGCGCGCTATGGACCTTTACGCTCCCGCCCTACAGAGCATTCGTCGATCAGCTTCGACCACCTCTCCTCCCCAACCCACCACCGAAGATCTCCTTCCCAACGTTCGATCACGCCGTAAAAGACGCAGTGGTCAGTCCGACTCCGATCACCCCGCGCCACTGGATCGTATGGTCGAAGCTGATTTGATCAGTTGACGCTGTCGATATGGTCAGCGGCGAGCAGGTCCGAAATTGTCGCTTTCACCCCCCAGATATCGTCCATTCCATTCATGACCCGGGGTTTCTCCCGCCAGCAGATCCGGTCAAGGCCAATGCGGCGATGAGGTAGACAATGCACGTTATTAGGGGTATGATATGATTGGGTATCCCTGGCGTCGTCTAGGGTTGCTCTACATTAGACCATCCGAATGATCTCCCCGGTCCTCAGTCCTCCCTCCAACACTCCTGCTCGTACAGTCCCCTTCCCGGTTTCCGGATCCCAACCCTCACTACGGGACTTGGCCAGCATGTCGTCCCACCACGGGAAGAGCAGATCCCGCGCGATCAGTCGGAACCAAGGGGTGAAGGAGTTGGCTAATACAGGTTTATCAGAGAATGGATCGGAGAGAGATAACAAACCTGAATCTGTATACATCGCTTCGAGCTCGGATTTCGAGACATATCGTGCACGGCTGACCTCATTGGGATTTATCTCGAGGTCGACGTCAAGGGTGCTGAAAAGGATGTAGTCGACTGGTGAGAAAGCATGGATGAGCTTCGAATGCTACAGCTCAACCAGCCGCTGAATTGCAACTGGCCGGGGCTGCACAGAAATGACGCTCACTCTCGTGTTCTCCCCAGAGCCCGTCACTGGGCGCGAGGTAGTGTATCCGCGTCAAGAACATAAAGTCCTCCGCTTTCAGCTGACTCGGCGGGATGCCTAGCTCGTGCGGAAGTTTCCGGATCGCCGCTGCTCGCACGCCTGAACGCGGTGAGCATTGTGCTACAGCATCGGGCGAAGAACACACCAGCTTGATCCTTCTCCTCCAGCTCCGCGCGTATACTCAGAGGATGTGAGCAGCACGTATTTGTCCACATCCCTGGGAAAGTGATCTTCTCGTCCGCTCGTTTCTGGAGAAGTAACCTTCCATCTTTGGGTCGGAAGAGGAAGACGGAGAAGGCGCGATGTAAGAGGCCGGCGTTGATTGAACTCATCAGATGGCCTAAAGTTCCATGAGCACGGACAAGAAGGGCACAATGTGTACTATAACACACAAGTCTTCTTGCTATCCTCGCCGTATGCCTCGTCGTTGGGCGTGATGAGGATACATCGCTCTTCCATTAGTCGGACTTGCTCCTCGTCGTAGCTGTCGAGGTCGACGGTGGGGGATTGGTGGGTTGAGAAGTGGTTGGTGGGTCGAGTCATCGTTTGTGTCATGGTGGCAGACATGTTTGGGGGAAGGAAAGGTGAGAGGAAAGGTTGGACTGGAAGGCGGGGATGGGGTAGGAGAGTGGGAAAGGAAGGTTGTGTTTCGACTTTTCTGGCTAGTGGCACGAGATTATCGTGTGTGGAGGGAACGACCTACACGTGGATTTTCCAAGCGCAATCAGACACAATCTCCACTACGTCATGGGGAACTGCTGCAATCCGGGCTCAAAGGCGCATTCTCAGGCCTACATACGACCGAACCCCCAAGACCAAGTATCACGACCAGTAATGTCTGCGATAAACGAGTGAGTCCATATGTCCTGCTGCTCCTTTTTCACCGTGGCACCTCCGTCCCGGCGGAGGGGCAGACGGACACGCCTAGTTTGAACTTACGCTCAGCGCAGCACCTCCGTCAACCCCACCGGCGTCCAAGGCGTCTACGCTGGTGTCCAGAACGTGCGCCTCACCCGATTCCTCAGCCTGTCCCAAACCCTGACGTACTCCCAGACATCCACTGGGTCTGACAACGTGATCCAAGACTCCTCCGACAAGGACGAGGTCCCGCCGTCGGACTCGAAGGCGAATGATTCGGTTGAGGGGAAGCCAGGGATCATCGAGAGTACGGAATTGGCGCCGTTGGGGGATGGGAAGGTCGCGGCGGACCGTGAGTGGCTCACCCCGCTTCAGACGATAGTCTGGATCTTCGATGTGTTGAAGGCTGACTCGGGATGTAGCTGGGATCACCTCTTAGGCTACTGCTATGGCGAAGCAGGCGTATGATGCTGTGATGGGTCAGGACAAGTAGGTTGACTTGAGAGATGGGATGAAGGCGATAGAGATTCGAGGTTGTATTGAGTAGATGAGTGAACGAGAGATACCATGAAGTGCGATCAACATCTCGATCTGTGACGGAGTCGCCATTGGACGCGTTGAGGCCAGGGTGACAATTACAGTGAGGAGACGCTGCGTGTAAATCATTTCTTTCATAGCCACATAAGTAATCCTGCGTTTCGATTCGTTCGACTTTTCAGACTCATCGATTCCTTTATCGATCGTTGTAGACAGAGTATTCCTACCACCATGTAATTCGGATCCTCGCTTGGGCCCCAACGTGCTGACATAGCTCCTCTTCTAGGCCGAAGGCACCGCCCAAACCTGGAGCCCGAAAGTCCAACGCTGGCACTCCCGTCCCATTCGACGACTCCTCCAACCTGCCCGTACGTCCCTCCACCCTCCTCTCCTATACGTATACCCACTCACGTTTCTCCAGACCCTAGCCGACCGACTAAACTATGCCGACACCCCCCGGCCCTTCCGGAACCCGCACTTCACCTCCCACCTAAACATCCGCACCTTCTCCTCCTCCACAACCAAGAAGAACGCGAAACAGATCCTAACCTTCGAGCGAGAACGTGTCTCTGGCGGGGACGGCTTCCTATCCGCCGCACAAACGGCCGCGAAGGCAAGAGGGGAGGTGGTCGAGGTGGGGAGTAAGAAGAAGAAGGTAAATCCGATCGGGGGAGGGGTCGGGGGGAAGAAGGGCCTGGGGAATCTGGGGAATTTAAGGGGGAGGAGGAGTGGGGTTGGGACGCCGATGACGGGACGCAGTGAGGCTACTACGCCGCTTGATGAGGATGATGAGGGTGAGGGGGAGGGGATGGAGGTAAATGGTGTTGGGAGTGGAGGTGGGGACGCGGCGGGGACCGGGGTTGTGAGAAAGGAGATCATCACTTGTAAGTTATCAGTCCTGTCCCTGCTTTGTGAACGGCATGACGGATGTTGGCAGGAGAGACAGGCTGATCAGGAGTCGCATCAGATCACACACCCGCTGCTCCACCATCACTACTCCCTCCTAAGAAGTACTGTGACATCACCGGACTCCATGCGAATTATACAGACCCGAGAACAAAGCTTCGGTACAAGGGCTTGGAGGTGTGGCATGTCGTGCGGGGACTGGTGAGTGTACCCTCAAAGCGAAACGGGCAGCCCGCTCACCCCTCATAGGGCCCAGGCGGGGATCAGGCGTATCTTGCACTACGGAACGCGCAGACCCATCTGAAATGAGTGACTGCTGTCGGTGGAGTGGCCCAATAGATGGGCGAGTGTCTGTAAGCTGTTGTAACATAAGATGGATCCGTCTATCGAGGTCTCATCCCCTCCCAATAAATGATCTGTCCAACCCCACTCCCCAACCCTAAGCCATCTTCTTGACCTTCTCCACCCCCTCCTGCACCCCCGCCTCGACCTGCCCAATAGCGTCCCCCACCTCGCTCCCAACAGGATGCTTCCTCTCCCTCCCACCTAGGTACCAGTAGTTCGCCCACCTCGCCTCTTGGGTGAGCTGGGCGATGGAGTTGGTGAAGTGGCAGGCGAAGAGGAGGTAGTTTCGGGGTTGGACGCGCCAGGCGAAACGCATGAAGATTATCCTGACACCGGACATCAGCGAGGTGGACGGAATGAGGAGATACGAGGATGACGAGTGGGAGAGCGGGAGAATAAGGGAGACCGAGGGAGGTAGAAGGATGGAGAGGGATCAAGAAAACGCACGAGTAGCCAGCAAGCGTAGGGCTCATCACCCCAGATATGGAATCCTCATCGCGATACGCAAGGTCGGAGAGCGCCGCGATGGGGAGACCCCAGTTGGCCACCTGTGTGACATGGTCAGTCGCCCTTTCGTCCGGCCACCCAGGTGGAATGGGTGACGGCTGCGGGATGGACTGACTGGACCCCAGAAATGTGTACCTTGGGAGTGTATCAGCCTGATACAAGGTTGGACGCGAGAAAAGCAGCCTCGTACGTACTGAAGAAGTATGACCGTGCAGCCGGCGACCTTATCCAGTGCGCGAATTGTCTAGACTCGTCGTCAGCGGGGCATCCCGCTGTTTTCATTGAGGAGGCGTTTTTGTGGGGAAGAAGGAACTCACGTCCTGACCAGAATAACGGGAAATCATCCGTCAGCAAGGCACGTTGCAGTATCCCGAGTAGGACTCACGCCATCTTGAGTGAATAGGAATAACTAACCACGGGGTGAATCCGAAAGGTTGAACGCAACGCAGGCACAAGCCGAGTCAATCAGCTTTGTGGCAGAAGAGGCATTAAGAGATTCTTGTTTCAAACCCAATTGGTTACATTTCGCGCTGAACCACATGCATATGACTCGTAGCAGCAGATGGTGATTTCGAACAACTTATTCCGGCCCATCGATGACACATTTGATCACAAACTTCCCTTCCCGATCCCTGCCGTTCTTGGTGATCTCAAACGCTTCGAGCGCATCCGTAAACTTGAAGGTATGGGTGAGAAGGGGTTTCAGGTCGACCAATCCGCGGGCGACGAGGTCGATCGAAAGGGGACTGCTCATCCATCAGCCAAGAGCCAGCTGAAGATTGGACATCAAACTAGTCGCCAGGGCCGTATCGCCATCCAGCCTTGATACTGATCTCGTTGGTCACTACACGGAACATGGGGATCTGAACGTCGGGCGGGCCGAATCCAGTCTGGACGTATGTGCCGCTGCGTACGATGATCAGAAACGTGAACACAGTAAATGTTGTCTACACACCCCGGTCGTACGGCGTTCAGTCCCATTTGAATGCACACCTCGGCACCCGTTGCGTCCATTACAATATCAATAGAGCCGGGTCCTCGGACGGGTGTTCCCGTAGTCAACAGCAGGTCTGCAGCGGCTCGCACAGAGTAGTCGGGTCTAGACTCATTCGCTTCCTGCTTGATCTACATGCTCGTCAGTCATCTGACTGCCCAAACAGTACAAGACATACCGGAATGTAGGCATCTGTCGCGGCATAAGATTTCGCAAAATCCAACCTCTCCTCATTGATATCCACCGCGATGATCTTGGCCGCGCCGAGACCTTTCGCGACTCCCATAGCGAGGAGTCCGACCGGTCCCGCACCCATTATGAGCACATTATGACCCGTCCGCAATCCGCCGACGGTAGCGACGGCATGGGTTGCGACCGACAGCGGTTCCATCATCGCGCCATATATCAGATCGACCGAGTCGGGGAGGTGGTAGACACGATCTGCGGGGCTGAGAACAGGCTTATATCAGTATATCAAAGGAGAGCAATGATCGGACAGCGCACAGCTTGAAGTATCGTTGCAGGGTACCGTCGGCAGGCGGGTAGGCTGCAAATAACATATGCTCGCATATCTATTCCCATCAACGCACAGTAGAATGCACGGAAGGCTCGACTCACCTGATACTGTCCATTAATACAGTCGGAACACATCCGACATGTCTGGCTGGGCTCCAATGTGACCTTGTCGCCAATGTTGAACACCCTTTGTCTGACAACAGATTTGGCAGAACCCTTCCCACCGCTCGCTTTCGCCAATTCCGCTGCAAACTTCTCAGCCTCCGCAGCTTTCGCGGCTACGTTCGCGCCTAATCGAGCGACGTAGCCGGAAGATTCGTGGCCGAGACACATGGGGGATTTGGCCTCCATGAGCCCCAACTTGGTGGTGAGATAGACTGCGAGTTGATCAACGAGGCAGGTGTCCCTGAAAGATGGGCACGAACAGTGAACATCGGATCCGCAGATACCCTGCTTAAGCTTCAGCCGACTTGAGCAATGAGCGGCACGTACGGTCTTCTTCACCTCCACCAGCACCTCGTCTGGGCCAGGCTCCGGTACCGGTAGCTAAGCGATCAGCACCGTCAGTCTACGCCCATGATTGGGCGCGATAACTCACCGTCTCATAGCTCGTCTTCAGCTTGCCTTGAAGGATGAACGCCGGATTGTCCCTCGGCTTGAAGTCGGCAGGGAAGGGAAGCCCAGGGGGCGCCTGAGCTATTGCGGCCGACATCTCAAGTCCAGGTCCCAGGCTGCACCAGCTTCCTCCGTAAAGAAGAGGAGATGACGGAAAGGAGCGGGGATCTTGAAAGACCAGCAGATGCCCTAGGACTTGATTTCGGACGTGGCAATAACCGCGAAGAGCCGCCGCTCTGTGGAGCTCTGCGCGGAGGCATTGCGGGGAAATGATGCTGCAGAGTTGCCACATCACCAAAACACCGAGGAGGATCCCGTCTTTTTGACGAGTCGAGAATGTCCGGCTTGGATCAAGTCATCAATCTTAAAACGAAAGCGCCTTGTCGCTTACAGCTTGCAGTCTCACATATCCCTCAATCGTATTCTGCCCGTACTTCCCCCATTGTTGACCGAGTTCCACTATGCTTCCTCGATCTTCACGCCACCTCATTCGCTCCACCCCCCCTGCCTCCCCTCTCC
>JAABUI010001088.1_pt1 | contig 16592 bp, 9 predicted proteins | sample 5559111 | NCBI WGS metagenome assembly JAABUI01 (sample SAMN10711870, study PRJNA513365) | rock metagenome | isolation source: Antarctica rocks | place: Antarctica: Victoria Land, Buttleship Promontory
CGTTCCTGCGGGTCAGCTCGGGCGGTGTGCAGGCCAACCTGGCCAGCCCGGACTGGTACACCACCGGCAACCCCGAGGGCGGCGCGCCGGTGCCGCCCGGTGTGCGGGGCGGGCGGAGCACCCCTCGATTCGTGCGGGTGAGCGCGCTGTCGACCTGGGCGGAGTTCGACCCCCGGCTGCACCCGCCGGTCACCGTGCTGCCCGCTGCCCGTGCGGCCCGGACCGACAGCGTCCTGGGTTCCTGGACGGTGCCGTTGACCTACGGCGGGAAGCCGTACGAGGTGCGGGGGCACGTGCTGTTCTCCCCGATCCGCGGTGGCTTCGTGGTCCTCGCCCGGCCCGCACCCGCCGGGCTGCAGGTCGCACCACTGCAGGGCGAGCTGCCGGGGCTGTTCCTGCGCGCGCCGAAGGGCCACGTCCTGGTCGTCCAGGGGCGTGGCGGCGAGCCGTTCCTGCGCTTCGACGCCGACGGGGTCCAGGCCAACACCGCGAGCGCGTCCTGGGTCGAGGACCAGCGGGCCCGCGGGCGGCCGGTGCCCGTTGGCACCCGCGGCGTCCACTTCGTCCGGGTGGGCAGCAGCACGACCTACAGTTGGCTCGAACCGCGGCTGCGCTACCCCTTCGACGTACCGCCGCCGGCCGTCCTGGCCCGGCCGCTGGCCACGACCGTGCAGCAGTGGACGGTGCCCCTCACGCTCGACGGCTCCCCGTCGGAGCTCACCGGCACCGTGCAGTGGGTGCCGCGCGCTCTCGCTACAAGCCACCTGCGCGGGCCGTCCGCGACCCGGTCCGAGGGCTCCTCCAGCGGGACCGCCGTCGCCGTCGGCGCCGTGACCGCACTGGCGCTTGCCGTCGGCCTGGTGCTGCTGCGCCGCCGACGCGTCGGACGTCGCCGGGGCGCCTGAGGACCTCTGACGCCGGCGCGAACGAGCGTGCGCGACCGCGCCAGTCGCCTCGGCTGCCCAGGTCGGGTGGGCGGGATGCCCTGGAACGTCCCCGCAACGTTGGGCAGCGGCCCAAGGGGGATCGGCCGTTCGGCGACGAAGATGACAGCAACATTTTCCGGTTCGTCTGACCCGCACGGTATCTGGAGCCCCACATGTCTGCTGCCCGTCGTCTGTCACGTCGCTGGCTGACCGGTCTGTGTCTCACGACCACGCTCGTCCCCATGACGCTCGGCGCCGTCGGCATCGCGTCTGCCGGTACCAGCAGCCCGTACGGCACGCCCTTCCGTGAGGACGGCGCCCAGTACAACGCGGCCACGGACACCTTCTCCGGCGGCTTCGCCAAGGGCGGCGCCACGGATGCGAACGGGTGCGTCGCCTCGGCCAACCCCCAGAAGTCGACCGGCGCCCCCAAGGGAATCCGAACGCCTACGACTGCCTGCCGGCCGGCGCCTCCATGGTCATGCTGCCGAACGGAAAGATCGTCTTCTGGAACGCCCTGGAGGGCGAGGAGGGCATCACGGGCACCAACACCCTGCTCACCGACGGCGGGAAGCTCACGGTCAACGACGAGAGCCGCTACCTGGACCTGTCTGGCAGCAAGCCGGTGTTCACCAAGCCCTCGCCGGTGGATGCCGGGGCGCACCAGACCGACCACCCGGACGACCTGCCGCTCGGGCCCTTCTCGGCCCAGCACTACAGCTACAACAACGGCAGCATGTTCTGCTCGGACCAGGTCCTGCTCGCCAACGGCGACGTCATCGACGCCGGGGGCACCGACTACTACTCCGAGCCCTATGTCCCCAAGCCGGTCGACAAGGGCGTCATCGAGCTGCAGGGCGTGAAGAACACCCGCATCTTCAACGCCCAGACCAAGTCCTGGACCGCCGGCCCCACCATGAACTACGGCCGCTGGTACCCCTCGATCGTCACCCAGGGCAACGGCGACCTGTTCATCGCGAGCGGGGTGAACAAGCTGATCAAGCCGGTCTACCCGAGCAACCCGGCCGACTCCGGCACCAACCTGAAGCAGACCGAGACCCTGACGACGGGCTCCAGCAAGAACCCGCAGTGGGTGAAGAACGGCGCGACCGCCGACCGGAGCCTGCCGCTGTTCCCGCGCCTGCACCTGCTGCCCAACGGCCACGTCTATTACGACGCGGCCGGCCAGGACTTCAACCCCTTCGGCCAGTCCTACGACGAGGCCACCTGGAACACCGCCGCCACCTATGACCCGGCCGCGAAGAGCTGGACCGACCTCGGCGTTCCCGGTCTGGACACCGCGGCAGCCGACCCGAGCCAGGCGCCGTACGCCGGGTTCCGCGGCTCGACGTTCTCCGCGGCCCTCACGATGCGCCCCTCCGGCGCGGACCGCACGGGTGCACCGCAGTACACGGCGGCGTCCTACCTCACCGCCGGCGGGGTGCTCGGCGTGAGTCCCGGCAGCTACCTCGCGGTCGCCAACAGTCGCATCACCACCATCGACTCCGCCGTCGCCGGCGCCGAGAAGATGACCACCGTGCACACCGGGGACCTGGCGAAGGGCCGCTGGTACGGCACCGCCACCCCGCTGCCCAACGGCCAGGTGTACGTCTCGAGCGGGGCCGACGTCGATGAGGTCCTCAACCCCGGTCAGGAGCACCCGATCCGCTCGACCGAGCTGTTCACCCCGAAGGTCGACAACGCCGGGCACTACACGGGCGGCACGTGGGCCGACGCGGGAAACCAGGCGCGCAAGCGGACCTACCACAACAACGCCGTCCTGATGCCCGACGGCAACGTCCTCATCGGCGGGCACGCGCCGATCGCTGCGGGCTACGCACAGACCATGGACGGCACCGACGTGGGCGTCCCTGGCCAGGCCCCCGTGCTGGCCGGCACGAACAACCACCACGACGCGTCCTTCCAGCTCTGGCAGCCGCCGTACGTCGGCAAGCCCGGGCGCCCGTCGGTGAGCGGCCTGCAGGCCACGGGACGCGCCCTCGTCGTGCACACCAGCGACGTGGCGAAGATCGCCTCGGTCGTCCTGATGCGCAATACGGCGGAGACCCACCTCGTCGACGGCGATGCGCGCACCGTGTCGCTGCCGGTCGTCGGCCGGGACACCGGCGCCGGCACGGTCACCGTGGCGCTGCCCAGCACGACCAACGTCCTGCCGAACGGGCCGTACCTGCTGTTCGCGAACAAGACGACGACGGCCGACATGAGCGGCACCAACGCTGCGGACCTGCTCCCGTCGCAGGGCACGGAGCTGTTCATCAGCGGCGCGGGGCGGACGGCCACCACACCGGTCGCCTTCCTCCCGCGGGCGGCGCGCGCCGCGGCTGCGGCTCCGACCAGCAGCACTGCGGCTCCCGCCGGAGCGTCAGCCGCTGGTGGCAGCAGCGCGACGCCTGCGAGCCAGCCTGCTGCCGCGCCGTCCGGCACCACGCGGACGGCCACGGCCGGCACGGGTGGGACACCTGGCGCCGCGACCCAGGCCGGTGCCGGAAGCACGGCTCCCGCGGGCACTGCCGTGCGGAGCAGGACCAGCGGCACGACCACCGGTACGACCGGGTCCCGTACCGCCCCGGGCTCCCGGGCCAACAACGCCGCGACCACGCTGGCCGTGGGCTCTGCGCCCTTGGCCCTGGACGGCCAGCGGGACGGCTCCTTGCCGACCTCGCCGGCGCTCCCCGTCGCCGGGCTGCTCGCGGTCGGTATGGGCGCGATGGTCACCCGGCAGTTCCGGCTCGGGCGGCGCGGGGCGTAGCAGGAGCGCGGACCGGTACGCCTGGGAGGTCAGGGCGCGGGCAGACCGGCCCGGCGCTTCAGTTCGTCCAGGGCGACGTGGATCAGTTCGGGGTACTCCATGGGCAGGAAGTGGCTGCCCGGCAGGACGGTCAGCTCCGCATGCGGGATCCTGGCTGCAGCCTCGGCCATGTCGTGCATCCCGGTCAGGATGTCGTGCCGCCCCGCCACCAGCGTCACGGGGCAGCGCAGGAACGACAGGTCCATGGCCTCGTGCTCGGCGGCCGCGACCGCCAGCTCGCCGTACCAGCGCCAGTCGTGCAGCAGGAACTGCTTGAGCATGGGGACGACCACATCCGGCTTGGCCGCTGGGAGCATGAAACCCGAGTGGGCGACCAGCCAGGCGGTCGCAGGGTTCACCGGCACCTTGGGGGCGAGCCAGGTCAGCATCGGACCCACGAGCCGGCCGGTCCTGGCCGCGCCCACGGCAAGTGGCCGGCGCAGGAGGCGGGGAACGCCCAACGGGCCACCCATCGTCGCGAAGGTCCCGCCGGGCACGCCCGAGACTGCCAGCAGACCGGCAACCCGCTGCGGGTGCAGCCGGGCGAGCTCGAAGGCAATATTGACGCCGATGGACCAGGACACGACAAGCGCCCGGTCCATGCCCTCGTGGTCCATCAGGGCGACTGCGTCCGCGACGTGGTCCGCCACCCGGATCCGACGGGGGTCGGCCGGCCGCTCGGAGCCGAAGGTCCCGCGCTGGTACCAGGTCACCGCTCGGTACCCGCTGTGCGGCGTGATCAGCGCCGGCCATGCCTCGGGGATGGTCCCGAGGCCGTTGCAGATCAGGACCGCGGGCCCTTCACCCGCTCCCCGCCAGCCTCGCAGGACCGTGCCGTCGGTGCTGGCGAAGGAGAAGGAGTCCACCGCGCGACTCTAGGAGGTGACGCGCGCCGGTCCCGGCCAGGTCTGGCCACCGGATCGCGTCTGGCCGGAAGCTTGCGCACCGGCCGCCCACTTCTTGGGTCGTCGCCGTACAGTGGTGCCACCGCTGCCCACGTCCGAGCCCGACCGGCCGGCACCTGCTCCCGCCGAGGTCCCTCGCATGTCCACGCCCGAGAACGGCAAGCCCCGCAGCAACGACGTCACCGCCGGGATGGAGCGAGCGCCCGCCCGGGCCATGCTGCGGGCCGTCGGGATGGGCGACGAAGACTGGGACAAGCCGCAGATCGGCGTCGCGTCGTCGTGGAACGAGATCACGCCGTGCAACCTGTCGCTGGACCGCCTCGCCAAGGCCAGCAAGGACGGCGTACGCCGGGGTGGTGGCTTTCCACTGGAATTTGGGACGATCTCGGTCTCCGACGGCATCTCGATGGGGCACGAGGGGATGCGCGCCTCGCTGGTGTCGCGCGAGGTCATCGCCGACTCGGTCGAGACGGTGGTGTTCGCCGAACGGCTTGACGGCACGGTCCTGCTCGCCGGCTGCGACAAGTCCCTGCCCGGGATGCTCATGGCAGCAGCCCGTCTCGACCTCGCCTCGGTGTTCGTCTATGCCGGCGCGACCCTGCCCGGCCGCCTGGACGACCGCGACCTCACGATCATCGATGTGTTCGAGGGCGTCGGTGCCTGCGCCCGCGGGCTCATCACCCGCGAGCAGCTGGACCGGATCGAGAAGGCCACCTGCCCGGGCGAGGGGGCGTGCGGCGGGATGTACACCGCGAACACCATGGCCGCGGCCGCCGAGGCGCTCGGCATGGCGCTGCCGGGCTCGGCCGCGCCGCCGGCGGTAGACCGCCGCCGCGACGACATCGCCGTGCGCTCAGGGGAAGCCGTCGTGCAGCTGGTCCGCAACGGGCTCACAGCCCGGCGCATCATGACGAAGGAGGCGTTCGAGAACGCCATCACCGTGGTGATGGCGCTGGGCGGCTCGACCAACGCCGTGCTGCACCTGCTCGCGATCGCGCACGAGGCGCGGGTCGAGCTCGACCTCGACGACTTCAACCGGATCGGCGACCGGGTGCCGCACCTGGCCGACGTCAAGCCGTTCGGCCGGTACGTCATGAGCGACATCGACCGCGTCGGCGGTGTTCCCGTGGTGATGCGCGCGCTGCTGGACGCCGGGCTGCTGCACGGGGATGTGCCGACGGTGACCGGGAAGACCCTGGCGGAGAACCTCGCCGAGATCGCGCCACCCGACCCCGACGGCAAGGTGCTGCACGCGCTGTCCGACCCGATCCACCGGACCGGTGGCCTGGCCGTGCTACGCGGTTCGCTCGCCCCGGACGGCGCAGTGGTCAAGACCGCCGGCTTCGACCGGGACGGGTTCGAGGGCACTGCGCGGGTCTTCGACGGCGAGCAGGCCGCGATGGACGCCGTCACCTCCGGCGGGCTTTCGGCCGGCGACGTCGTGGTCATCCGCTACGAAGGACCGAAGGGCGGTCCCGGCATGCGGGAGATGCTCATGGTCACCGGAGCCATCAAGGGTGCCGGTCTGGGCAAGGACGTGCTGCTGCTCACCGACGGCCGCTTCTCCGGCGGTACGACGGGGCTGTGCGTCGGGCACATCGCTCCCGAGGCGACCGACGGCGGTCCGATCGCCCTGGTGCAGGACGGCGACCCCATCCGCCTGGACCTCACGACCCGGACGCTGGACGTGCTGGTCGCGACCGAGGTGCTGGAAGAACGCCGGGCCGGGTGGAAACCGCTCGAGCCGCGGTACACCACCGGGGTGCTCGGCAAGTACGCCAAGCTCGTCGGCTCGGCCGCTCAGGGCGCCATCACGGGCTGACGGGCCTGATCGGCCCGGGTCGGGTGGCCGGTTGTCCCAGATCTTGAGACGAGCGTCTCAAGAACTTGACGTGGCGGGACCCATGGCGCAGGCTGCCAACATGTCCCGCCTCGTCGTCGTCAGCAGGCGCGACTGCTGATCCCCAGCAGCCGCGCCCACCCCTCCGTGCCCCGCACGAGGGGTTCTTTTTTGCCGGAAGCACCGCACGCCCGCGCAGCACCGCACTGGAGGAGATCCGCCGCATGTCCGAGAGCCTCACCGGCGCCCAGTCGCTCGTCCGCGCTCTGGAGAGCGTCGGCGCGGAGGTCGTCTTCGGCATTCCCGGCGGCGCGATCCTGCCGGCGTACGACCCGATCTTCGACTCGCGAACGCTGCGCCACATCCTCGTGCGGCATGAGCAGGGCGCGGGGCATGCCGCCGAGGGTTACGCGCAGGCGACCGGGCGGGTCGGCGTCTGCATGGCGACGAGCGGCCCGGGCGCGACCAACCTCGTGACGCCGATCGCCGATGCGTACATGGACTCGGTGCCGCTCGTGGCGATCACGGGGCAGGTGCCGAGTGCGGCGATCGGCACCGACGCCTTCCAGGAGGCCGACATCTGCGGCATCACGATGCCGATCACCAAGCACAACTTTCTCGTGCAGCACGCCGACGACATCCCTCGCACGATCGCCGAGGCCTTCCACCTGGCCAGCACCGGGCGCCCCGGCCCGGTCCTGGTCGACCTGCCCAAGGACGTGCTGCAGGCCCCGGGCCAGTTCAGCTGGCCGCCGGTGCTGGACCTGCCCGGATACCGCCCCACCACCCGCCCGCACGCCAAGCAGGTCCGCGAGGCGGCTCGCCTGGTCGCGCAGGCCCGGCGCCCCGTTCTGTACGTCGGAGGCGGCGTCCTGAAGGCGCGCGCGGCAGCGGAGCTGAAGGTGCTGGCCGAGCTGACGGGCATCCCGGTCGTGACCACGCTGATGGCCCGCGGCGCCTTCCCGGACAGCCACTCGCAGCACCTGGGCATGCCCGGGATGCACGGCACGGTCGCGGCGGTCACGGCGCTGCAGAAGGCCGACCTGCTGATCGTGCTCGGCGCCCGGTTCGACGACCGCGTTACCGGCAAGCTGGCCAGCTTCGCCCCGGGTGCCCAGGTGATCCACGCGGACATCGACCCCGCCGAGATCGGCAAGAACCGCCAGGCCGACGTCCCCATCGTGGGTGACTGTCGCGAAGCGATCGCCGACCTCGTCGTGGCCGTCCAGGCCGAGCACGCAGCAGGCCGCCGCGCCGACCTCACCGGCTGGTGGAAGCAACTCGACAGCTGGCGCACGACCTACCCATTGGGCTATGACGAGCCGACTGACGGCTCGCTCGCCCCGCAGTACGTCATCAGTCGGATCGGGCGGATCGCGGGCCCGGAGGCGATCTACGCCAGCGGTGTGGGGCAGCACCAGATGTGGGCCAGCCAGTTCATCAGCTACGAGAACCCCTACACATGGCTCAACTCAGGAGGTGCAGGCACGATGGGGTACGCCGTTCCCGCCGCGATGGGCGCCAAGGTCGGCCGCCCCGAGGCGACGGTCTGGGCGATCGACGGCGACGGGTGCTTCCAGATGACCAGCCAGGAACTGGTCACCTGTGCCATCGAGGGGATCCCCATCAAGGTTGCCATCATCAACAACGGCAACCTCGGGATGGTCCGCCAGTGGCAGACGTTGTTCTACGACGGTCGGTACAGCCACACCGGACTCGGCGCCCCGGACCGCCCGGCCACCCGTATCCCGGACTTCGTCAAGCTGGCCGACGCCATGGGCTGCGTCGGGCTGCGCTGTGAGACCAAGGCCGACGTCGACGCCACGATCGACAAGGCGATGGCCGTGGACGATGCCCCGGTCGTCATCGACTTCGTCGTGGGTCAGGACGCGATGGTCTGGCCCATGGTGCCGGCCGGACGGAGCAACGACGAGATCCTCGCCGCTCGCGACACCCGTCCCGTCTGGGACGCCGACGACGTGTGAGCCGGATCCACGACATGACCCAAGCCGTACAGGACGAGGACCAGCACATGACCAGGAGCAGCACATGACCACCCGCCACACGCTCTCGGTTCTCGTCGAGGACAAGCCGGGTGTGCTGGCTCGCGTCGCGGCGCTGTTCAGCCGACGCGGGTTCAACATCTCCTCGCTCGCTGTCGGCCCCACCGAGCACGGAGCGGTCAGCCGCATGACCATCGTCGTCGAGGTCGAGGATCTGCCGCTGGAGCAGGTGACCAAGCAGCTGAACAAGCTCATCAACGTCCTGAAGATCGTGGAGCTGGACCCGAGTGCCTCGGTCCAGCGCGAGCTCGTGCTCATCAAGGTCAAGGCCGATCCGACGAGCCGCTCGCACGTCCTTGAGACGGTGCAGCTGTTCCGGGCGAAGGTCGTGGACGTCGCGACCGATGCCGTCACCGTCGAGGCGACCGGCAACCCCGAGAAGCTGGCCGCGCTGATCAGGGTGCTGGAGCCCTTCGGGATCCGCGAGCTCGTGCAGTCCGGCATGGTCGCACTGGCCCGCGGTCCGCGTCCCATGACCGGCTCCGACCGACTGCGCTCCGCCTCCTAAGACCTCCGCCTGTCAAGACCTCCGCCTGTCAAGACCTCCGCCTGTCAAGACCCCCGCCTCTCAAGACCTCCGCCTCCTCGACGTACCGCCGTCCAGAGCACTGCCCCAGCAGCCGCACCACTTCCGAAGGGACCCTCACGCCATGGCCGAGATCTTCTACGACGACGACGCCGATCTGTCGGTGCTGCAGCACCGCAAGGCAGCTGTCCTCGGTTACGGCAGCCAGGGCCACGCGCATGCCCTCAACCTGCGCGACTCCGGCGTCGACGTGCGCATCGGCCTGCCCGAGGGCAGCGCCAGCCGGGCCAGGGCCGAAGCCGACGGCCTGCGGGTCGTCTCCCCGGCGCAGGCCAGCGGCGAGGCTGACGTGATCATGATCTTGGCGCCGGACACCGTGCAGCGCACGCTCTACGAGGCCGATGTCGCGCCGCACCTGCGCGATGGCAAGGCCCTGCTGTTCGGCCACGGCCTGAACATCCGCTTCGGGCTCATCACGCCGCCGCCCGGTGTGGACGTCGCGATGGTCGCCCCGAAGGGTCCAGGTCACCTGGTCCGTCGCCAGTTCGTCGACGGCCGCGGCGTGCCGTGCCTGATCGCCGTCGAGCAGGATCCCAGCGGTACGGCCCAGGCGCTCGCCCTTGCGTGGGCCAAAGCCATCGGCGGTACCCGGGCGGGTGTCATCAAGACGACATTCACTGAGGAGACCGAGACCGACCTGTTCGGTGAGCAGGCGGTGCTGTGCGGTGGTGCGAGCGCGCTCGTGCAGACCGGCTTCGAGGTCTTGGTCGAGGCCGGCTACCAGCCCGAGATCGCCTACTTCGAGTGCCTCCACGAGCTCAAGCTGATCGTCGACCTGATGTATGAGGGCGGCATCAGCAAGATGCGTTGGTCGATCTCGGACACCGCGGAGTTCGGTGACTACGCCACAGGCCCGCGGATCATCACCGCGGAGACCAAGCGGGAGATGGAGCGGGTGCTTGCCGAGATCCAGGACGGGACCTTCACCCGCAAACTCATCGCGGACGACGACGCGGGTGGCCCCGATCTGGCGCAGCACCGCAAGGCCGCGGCCGAGCACCCCCTCGAGGTGGTCGGCGCGAAGCTGCGTCCCATGATGGCCTGGATCGCGCCCGAGTAGCCCTGCCACGCGGTCGGGGGCTTGCCGTTCGGTTCGACGGAGGCTGCCAGCGCGGATCGCTGTCAGAGAGACGTTTGCCGGACCGACCCGTCGCCCGATCAGCCTGTGAACTCCGCTGCGCCGACGCCTCCTATGGCGGAGCCCCCAAGGCGCTGAAACGACGTGGCTGTGAAGGGATTGGGGCTCACAGTCTTGACATAGATCGCTCCGTCGTTGCCCTGCACAAAGAACTGCGCCGAACTGCCATCTGGCGTTCGCGCGAGCCCCGGGCGACCGATGATCCTGCCATCTCGTCCGACCCCTCCGTTGCTGCCGCCGACTCGGTACTGCAACGAGTGGTCGGTTGGGTACTGGCAGCCCGCGTACTCTCTCGCCCCGGCGGTCGTCGAACTGTTGAGTGATTCGGCGAGCTGGGCAGAGCAGTAGTCGACGCGTCGGCTGTAGCTTCCTGGCGGGCTGCTCAGCTGACGGAAGTAGGTGTTAGCCGGCGGGTTCGTCTGCCACGTGGCGCCGACGACCATTGCGAACGGCCCACTGCTGTTGAAGCCCAGTGCCGGACCGGCGTTGAGCCGGCCTCCTTGGTAGGCCAAAGCAGAGATCACCGGGTTCCCGGTCGCGGGCAAGCTCACGCTGCCTGCATAGAAGGATCCGTCACGTCCTTCACAGCCAACCGTCAGCACCGTCCCGTTTGTCGCCGCATCTGGCTGGATGCAGTAGGTGCTGGCGGTGACCAACCTGGTGAACCCGGTTGTGTCCGTTCGCACGTAAAGCGCGCTGTCGGTGCCGCGGACGACGTAGTAGTCGCGACCTGCGGCAGATGCCACAGCGGGTGCGTCGAGCATCTGGCCGCCGTACTTGACGAAGGACGTGCCCGGTCGCATGACGTAGAGCGAGTTATCAGTGCCGTGCACGGCGATGACTGGGCGGTGCATCGCGTAGCCCATGTCCGACAGCATCCCGAGAGTGATCGGGCCTGGGTCGTGCTCGGGCTCGCCAGGAGCGATCGCCGGGGTCATCAACGCGTTGCCGCTGGCCTCGCTGTACGTCGACTCGTCCAGGTGGCTGTAGGACGAGCCCTCCTGGAACACGTGCGGTGCGTACAGACGGACCGCCGCGCCGCCCGCGCCGGCGCGGCCGGCGCGGCCGGACCAATACACGCCGTTGGTGGCGACCTGAGTCGAGTTCGGGTAGCCCTGCAGCGCTACACCTAGCGGGGCAGTCTTGTTCGTGTACGCCGTGATGGGCGTCTTGCTTGAGGCCGACGAGCCATAGGTCAGGGTGTCGAAGACTGTCGGTGGCCCGTAGCCAGTAATCGTGTTGCCGGTACTGTCATAGATCGCCAGCCGGTTGTAGCCGAGGCCGCTGCTGTCGACGTCGCCGGCACCGGAGAAACCTAGCCCGTGGGTGATCTCGTGCAGCACCACGGATTCGAAGTCGACGGCCCCGGAAGGGGTGGCTCCGTCGGTGCCGAAGTAAAGGCCCGAGCGGTTGGGGTTGAACTCGGCGTAGATGTCCGGTGCACCCTCGAACCGGGTGGTGCGTTGCGCGTCGATCTGGGCCAGTGGGTAGGCGATGTCGTCCGCTGTAGAGGAGGTGCCCATCGAGTTGGAGATGAAGTCGCCGGGGCCGGCGCCGCCAAGCACAGCCGGGTCGCCGAACGTCGTGGAGTGCGCGTCGATTTTCAGCGGCTGCCTGGATTGGATCTCACGGCCCCAGATGTTGGCAGCGGCCTGGAACGCCGCCTTGGCCGGAGCATTCCAGGCCGACAGGGGTTTGCCGGTGGCGTCCTTGTCGTCGACGTAGTTGATGGTGAAGCTCGCGGTCGGGGTCGACGTCAGCAGCGAGAGCCGGGGGGCTGGTGCAGGCGCCGCCGTGCGCGGGCCGCCCGATCGGGTACCAGGGGATACCGAGACGGTGTGGAACGAACGCGCGTGCAGCGGCTTCAACGTGGTCACGGAGATGGACGGCGCGCCGGAGGCCGCCTCGGCTGAGGTCGCCGAGGTGGCCGCAGGCAGTGCGAGGGCCGCCAGGACGAGGACGGAGGTCGCGAGGGACCTGCGGCGGGGCGGGGTTGCGCGCAAGCGGACTCCAAAGGCTGAGGGGCGGCGAGCGCGCCGTGGCAGAGCGGTAGTCAGGTGGCCTGGTGGCGTACGGTCTCCGTCGGTCGCCCTCTAGGCTTCGTCGTCCGCCGACCCGGACTTGAGGACATCTCGTGACCGATCGCCCGATCGTGCTCCTCGCGGAGGAGCTGGCTCCGTCGGTCCTGGCCGCTCTGGGGGACGGCATCCAGGTCCGGTACGTCGACGGGACCGACCGGGCCGCCCTGTTGCCGGCGCTGGCCGAGGTCGATGCGGTCATCGTGCGCAGCGCGACGGTCGTCGATGCCGAAGCCCTGGCCGCCGCCCCGCGCCTCACGATTGTGGCCCGAGCCGGGATCGGCCTGGACAACGTCGATGTCGCCGCGGCGACCGCCCGCGGTGTCATGGTCGTCAACGCCCCGCAGAGCAACGTGGTCAGTGCTGCCGAGCAGGCCGTCGCCCTGCTGCTGGCCTGCGCCCGTAACACCGCCCCGGCGAACGCTGCGCTGAAGGCCGGGCAGTGGCAGCGGACCAGATGGACGGGCGTCGAGATCGTCGACAAGACAGTCGGAGTGGTCGGCCTGGGCCGTATCGGGGTGTTGTTCGCCCAGCGCATGAGCGCGTTCGGGACCCGGCTGCTGGCGTACGACCCCTACGTGCAGCCGGCTCGTGCCGCCCAGTTCGGGGTGACCCTGGTGCCGCTGGAGGAGCTGCTGCGCAGGAGCGACTTCATCTCGATCCACCTGCCCAGGACGCCAGAGACCGTCGGGCTGATCGGCAAGGACGAGCTGGCCATCTGCAAGCCCGGCGTGCGGATCATCAACGCCGCTCGGGGCGGCCTGCTGGACGAGCAGGCGCTCGCCGACGCGCTGGCGAGCGGGCACGTCGCGGGGGCGGGACTGGACGTCTTCACGACCGAGCCCTGCCTCGACTCCCCGCTGTTCTCGTTCGACTCGGTCGTCGTGGCGCCTCATCTCGGGGCCTCGACCGTCGAGGCGCAGGACAAGGCCGGGACTGCCGTCGCCCGCTCGGTACGGCTTGCGCTCGAGGGCGAGTTCGTGCCCGACGCCGTCAACGTGCAGGCGGGCGGCGTGGTCGTGGAGGAGGTTCGCCCGGCCCTGCCGCTGATGGAGAAGCTGGGTCGCGTCTTCACCGCCCTGGCGGGTGCGGTGGCCGCGACGTTGCAGGTCGAGGTGCGCGGGGAGCTCGCCGCACACGACGTCAGCGTGCTACAGCTCGCCGCCCTGAAGGGCGTGTTCGCCGATGTCGTCGAGGAGCAGGTCACCTTCGTCAACGCCCCGGCGCTGGCGGCCGAGCGCGGCATGCAGGTGACGCTGGGGAGCGAGGCCGACAGCCCCGACCACCGCACCCTGCTGACGGTGCACGGTGTGCTCGCGGACGGATCGACCCACAGTGTCTCGGGCACGCTGTCCGGACCTCGCCGGGTCGAGAAGCTCACCGAGCTCGATGGCTTCGACGTGGACCTCACGGCCGCGGAGCACCTGCTGTTCCTGCGCTACGTGGACCGGCCCGGGGTGGTCGGCACGGTGGGCGCGCAGCTCGGCGCCGCGGGTGTGAACATCGCGGGCGCCCAGGTCAGCCGCAGCGCGCCCGGCGGCGGCGCGCTCATGGCGCTCACCGTGGACAGCGCCGTGAGCGTGGACCTGCTCGGCGACATCGCGACCGCCATCGGCGCGGAGTCCGCCCGCGCGGTCGACCTGTCCTAATGCCGAGCTTCCTGTCCTACGACGGGGTGCGGCTGGCCTACACGCAGCTCGGTGAGGGACCACCCCTGGTGTGCTTGGCAGGTGGTCCTGGACGCGCAGCGGGCTACCTCGAGGACCTCGGGGGCCTGTCCCGGTCGCGCACGCTGGTACTGCTCGATGCCAGAGCGACGGGCCGCAGCGAGGTACCGCCCGATCCCGCGTCGCTGCGCTACGACCGGCTCGCCGACGACCTCGAGGCGCTGCGCGCGCACCTGGGCCTGTCGGTGCTGGACCTGCTCGGGCACAGTGCCGGGGCTCTGGTGGCGCAGGCCTTTGCGGCCGAGCATCGCGTCGGCCGGCTCGTGCTGGTGACGCCGAGCGACACACTCCAAGGCGGCACGCGGGCCGACGTCGGCGCCTTGCGCGCGGCCCGCGCGGGCGAGCCCTGGTACGCCGACGCGGCCGAGGCCGTCGAGGCCATGGCCGACGCGCCCCCGGCGCAGCAGCAAGCACTGATGCGCGCGAGCCGGCCGTTCCTCTACGGCCGCTGGGACGAGCGCACCCAGGCCCACGCTCTGACGGCCGACCGGCAGAGCAGCAGGCGCGCCGAGCTGGGCTTCGCGGCGGGAGCCGACGAGGTCGACGTGCCAGCGCTTCTAGGTAGGCTGGGTCAGGTGCAGTCGCCGGTCCTGGTCGTCGGTGGTGAGTGCGACGCGGTCACGGGCGTGGTGTCCGTACACGCGGTCGCGGCCAGCTTCCTGAACGCGAGCGCGGTCGTCCTGCCGGGGGCCGGCCACTTCCCGTGGGTCGACGAGCCGGAGGCGTTCTACGAGGCCGTCGCCGGCTTCCTCGCCTGAGCGGCGTACTGTGGGGGTGTGCTGCGGAGCCTGCTGCTTCTTCGCCGCGACGGGGTCTGATCCAGGCCGGCTCCCCGTCGCGGGATGACGTGCTGGCCGCCCTCCCGTCCTGTTCAGGAGCCCGCCCCGTGAGCCACCAGCGTTATACGCCCTTCCCGCCCGTCGAGCTCGCCGACCGCACCTGGCCGAATCGGGTCCTGACCCGGGCGCCCCATTGGTGCAGCGTGGACCTGCGCGACGGCAACCAGGCGCTCATCGAGCCGATGGACGCCGAGCGCAAGCTGCGGATGTTCACCCTGCTCGTCGAACTAGGCTACACCGAGATCGAGGTGGGCTTCCCGGCCGCGTCCTCGACCGACTTCGCCTTCATCCGGCACCTGGTCGACACCGATCTCGTGCCGCCGGGGGTGACGATCCAGGTGCTCACCCAGGCCCGCGAGGAGCTCATCGAGCGCACCGCGCAGTCCCTGGCCGGCCTGCGTGGCGCCGCGCTGATCCACCTCTACAACTCCACCTCGACCCTGCAGCGGCGCGTGGTGTTCGGCCTGGACCGGGACGGCGTCAAGGACATCGCGGTACAGGGCGCGCGGTGGTGCACCAAGTACGCGGAGCAGCTGCTCGGCCCCGAGACCGGCGTGCGTTGGCAGTACAGCCCCGAGTCGTTCACCGGCACCGAACTCGACTACGCCCTGGAGGTGTGTGAGGCCGTCATGGACGTCTGGCAGCCTACCCCGGAGCGGCCGGTCGTGCTGAACCTGCCGGCCACCGTGGAGATGTCCACGCCCAACGTCTACGCCGACCAGATCGAGTGGTTCTCCCGCGCCCTGGGAGCGCGCCGCTCCAGCGTCGTGCTGTCCCTGCACCCTCACAACGACCGTGGTACGGCGGTGGCGGCCGCGGAGCTCGGCCTCATGGCCGGTGCGGACCGCGTCGAGGGGTGCCTGTTCGGCAACGGCGAGCGCACCGGGAACGTCTGCCTGGTGACCCTGGGGCTCAACCTGCTCTCCCAGGGCGTCGCCCCCGGCATCACGTTCTCCGACATCGACGAGGTCCGGCGAACGGTCGAGCACTGCAACCAGCTGCCCGTTCACCCGCGCCATCCGTACGGCGGGGAGCTCGTCTACACCGCCTTCTCCGGCTCGCACCAGGACGCCATCAAGAAGGGGCTCGAGGCGATGGAGCGCGACGCCGCCGAGGCGGGCGTACGGGTCGAGGACTTCCGGTGGCAGGTGCCGTACCTACCGATCGACCCCAAGGACGTCGGCCGGTCCTACGAGGCGGTCATCCGGGTGAATTCCCAGTCCGGCAAGGGCGGCGTGGCGTACGTGCTCAAGAGTGAGCACCACCTTGACCTCCCGCGACGCATGCAGATCGAGTTCTCCCGGGTCGTGCAGGAAGTCGCCGACGGTGAGGGCGGCGAGATCAGTCCGACCCGGATCTGGTCGCTTTTCGGGGCGACCTACCTCGAGCGCACCGGCCCGCTGCGGGTGCTGTCGTTCAGCACCAGCAGCGGTGAGCAGGACAGCATCGAAGCGGTCGTGACGTACGACGGTCAGCAGCGCACGCTGACCGGTACGGGGAACGGCCCGATCGCGGCCTTCGTACACGCCCTGTCCGACCTCGGCCAGGACGTCAGGGTCCTGGACTACGCCGAGCACGCCACCGGCTCGGGGGAGGAGGCGCAGGCGGCGTCCTACCTCGAGGTGGCGGTGAACGGCCAGGTGCTCTGGGGCTGCGGGGTGCACGCGAGCATCGTGACCTC
>JAABUI010001090.1_pt1 | contig 16582 bp, 8 predicted proteins | sample 5559111 | NCBI WGS metagenome assembly JAABUI01 (sample SAMN10711870, study PRJNA513365) | rock metagenome | isolation source: Antarctica rocks | place: Antarctica: Victoria Land, Buttleship Promontory
CGCGTTCGCTGTTGCCTTGGGGTCCCCGGCCTTGCCGACCTCGTTCGAGCCTTTGGCGGTAGCGCTGGCCCCCGTCGTTGCTGCAAGGGCGGCAGCCGCCGGCGCGATCGCCAGGCCCACCGCCAGAGCCGGTGTGGCCAACAGCAGCGCAGTGCGTCGTTCCATCGTTCCTCCTCAGGCGACAGAGCGTGGGCCACGCTGCCGGGGTCGCCCCGTGATCGAAGGCTGCATCGCCTACCGATGCTGGTCAACTTGAGGCCCAAGGTGACTGTTGCGGGGATGCTCACCACCACGCCGACGACCCCTGCCGTTAGCCGCCGTCGATAAGCGCCCGTTCTACCCGCCGGACTGTCTCACATACGGTCTTTAGCGGGACGCTGGTCGCCGCTGGCGCCGGCCGACTGGCGCGGTCCGGTCCCGGGCCCGCCCAGCCGGCTTGTCCGGACTGCTCGGGCCGATTTTGCCGGGGAGAGCAGGCACTGCGCCCTGGCCCGGCACCTGGACCCGGACGGCACCGGCATCACCCTCGGCGAGTTGTTGCCTCGCGGGGCAGTGCTCTAGGCTTCGTAGGAGGATTGTGATTGCGGTGATGGCGCCCCGCTCGGGCAGGACCACAAGCCTGGACGTCCCAACCACCGTCCCAACCTCCGTGACCGCCTCCGGGACGGTGGTGGTGCTGACCTAGAACAGGGGCGACAACTGGTCCGCCGCAGCTGTTCATTTGCCACGGTCCCTGGGTCGCCGTCAGCAACCGTGGGCGGCGAAGGCGGCCCAGCTGTCCACGCTGGTAAGGCGCGTCACCAGGGCCTCGTCGAACATCACGCCGGGGTTGCCCAGGACAGCGCAGTGACGTCGGCGGAACTCACCGACGCCCTGCGCGGTCAAGTCCCTCATCCACAAACGGGCTAGGCGCAGCGCTGCGACCGGGGCCTGCGAAGCGCTGTCCGGGCCGGGGTCGAGCAGCTCGTAGAACCGCATCATGAGCACGGCCGTGGCCACATCGTCGACCTTCCACAGGCTCGCAACGACGCACGCGGCTCCCGCCTGCAGGAAGCCTCCCGGCAAGCCGAGGAACTCATCCGGGCTCACCACCGTGTCGTAGTGACCTGATTGGCAGGCGCTCACCACCGCGAGCCGGCACTTAGCAAGGCGGATCTCGATGAGGTCACTCATCGTGATCACCGCATCCCCGAGCGCGAGCTCGCCCCCGAAACGGGCCTCCAGGCTCGACGAGCCATGGCAGGACAGGTGAAGGTGTGAGGCCGTGACGGCCTCGTCCAGCAACCACTGGCGGGTCGCGGAGCTCCCAGTGCGCGTCGACGGGCTCTCAAAGTGTGCGAACAAGCCCTCCACGAAGACCAGCTCCTTGCTGCTCGCCGGCAGCGGATGCAGCGGGTCGGTGTCGGCGACGCCCACCAGGTGTGCTGTGCGTGCCTGTTCGGCTCTGCGGCGGCAGGCGCCGTAGAGGGCAACGGAAGGGGCGAGGTGAATCTCGCCCTCGTCGTCAAGCACCCGCATGGCCCCGACGGGGACGGCGTGCAGAGGCACCAGGCCCAGCAGCCCGGTCGGGACGACCACGACCCGGCCAGTGCCACCCGCGCGGAGGAGCGCGACCACCGGCTGGACGAGCGGCGTCAGCTCCCCGAGACGTGCCAGCGCAGCCTGCCGTCCCTCGCGGTCCGGCACGAGAAGGCCCGGCAGGTTCCTGTCGACGTCGACTAGGACCAGGCCCGCGACACTCCGGCCGGTCACCTCCGGGACCTGTGCCACGCCAATCTCGGTCCGCCCTTGCTCCCCCGCACGAATGGTCAGGACACAGCTCCCCGCCGGAGCCGTGACCAGGTACGCGACCGGCAGGCCTCCGGCCGCCTTGAGCAGGTCCGCGGCTGGCAGCGGGCGCAGGAACTGTTCGTGGCCTGGCACGCCGCGGACCGCCTCGACGGCCTCCTGCAGGTCGGCTGCCGCCTCTGACAGTGCTCGCGCGGCCGGAGCTTCCTGCAGTCGACTCGTCTGGAAGGCCGCCGCGGCGTACGCCCGGAGGCTGTTCTCGTACCGGACTGCCGAGGCGGGGTCAACCTGCCGCAGCGCTTCCAGCTCGACGGTGGCCCTGGACGCGCTCAACGTCAACTCTCGCGCGCGCCCTTGCTCGATCGCCTGCACGGCCTGCTCAAGACGGCCTGCGCGCACCAGTGCATACGCCGCCCAGCGCGACAGGCGGGGTGATCGCTCAAGCGTGCGGCGCCGCCCTTGCGCGGTCAGCTGAGCGTCCAACAGCGACTCGAAGGCGACGAGCAACAGTTCGTAGGTCCGGGCCGCAGCGTCCCAGTCGTCGGCGGCGGCGGTCGCCTCGACCACCTCGCCGCCGATGTTGAGGAACAGCTCGGGTTGCAGTTCCGGGACGAGCAAGGCGAGCGCCTGGTTGCGCAGCTCCAGCGCCGGCTCGCTGTCGTCCGTGTTCCGCGCGATCAGCCAGAGCAGACGCGCCCTCAGCTCCGGATCTTCGAGCCGCGGGGCGGCCTCCAGGCCGGCACGAGCGGCGGCGAGCGAGCGGTCGGCGGCTCCGGGGGAACCGTTGCCCTCGAGCACGACGCCCAGGTTGAGCTGCAGATGCCCCCAAAGCCGCCGGTCCGCGGCGGGGGTGAGCCGGTCCACGGCCTCTCGGTACAGACCCTCCGCCGTCGTCTCGTCGCCGGGGCCCGCGGCGCCGGTGGAGGAGGCCGAGGTTGAGCTGCGAGTGCGCCCAGTCGATCAGGTCGTCGTCCGGGGACCGCCGAGACGCCCCCGCCTGCATGTACTTGATCCCTGCCGCCAAGTCGTCGACGTCGGAGCCGCTCGGCCGCTCCGACAGCAGTAACCCCAGGTTCGTGTGGTTCGTCGCCCAGGTGCGGGGATCGGCGTCTGGGTCGGCGGCGCAGGCCCGCATGAGCAGCTCGCACGCGTATCCCCAGTTCTCGTTGGGGTCGCCGGAGGTCCGCTGTGCGACTGCGTGCGCCAGGTTGCCGGCCACCGCCGCCCAGTGCGGGACTTCCTCCGAGGTCAGTTCGAGTGCCCGCGCCAGAAGCTGGGTCGCCTCCTCTACCCCCCGGTTTCCCGGCACGCCCAGCAGCCTCCCGCCGAGCTCGGCAGCGGTTGACGCCTCCAGGTCGGTGTTGCCCATGGCGACCGCCAGCGCCAGAGCCTGACGTGCCTGCGGAATCAGGTCCGGCGAGGGGTTCGCTTGCAGCTGCGCGGCCAGCTCTTCGACCTGGGGGTTCAGGTTCTGCACGGCGAAGTCCGACATAGCTTGCAGGTAGCCGTCCACTGCGTCGCGCGGAGGTGTCCCAGCGGCGAGCGACTGCATCAAGCGCAGGCGTGCGGTCAGCGGCGCGGCGCTCTCCCCCGGGGGCGGCCCGGCCTCGGCGTCCTCCGCGACGGTCGCCACCACGTCCGGAGACGAGAGGTCGGGGTGGGCCTCGACGAACTGGAGCAGCATCGCGGGGTCGCTGCTCCAAGCCCGCTGCAGGAGCTTGTTGACGGCTCTGATCCGGGCGCTCGCCCGTACGTTCTCAAGAAACATTCGGTAGAGGGTCGCGTGAGACGCGGACCACTGGGCGGTCACCTGGCCGCAGGCCAAGTCTGGATCTGCCGCGTCGTCGTCGGGGACACGTGCGATGACGACCGCGAGCAGGGACCGGGGCAGCAGGATGGGCGGCGGGTGCAAACCGCGCCTGTCCCCGATCATGGCCAGTAGCGCGCCCTCGTACAGGTTCCTCGTCGCGGGGCTGACTTCCTCCGATGCGAGGTCCGCCCAGGTCGTTCCGAGCAGCAACGGCAGGTCGTCTCCCGGCCTCACCAGGAGCAGGGGCTGGTCCTCGATCGCGCTGTCGGTTCCGCAGCGGGGACAAACCACCTGTACAAAGCCCGGCGCGAGTGGGCCCTCCGCCAGCACGTCTGGGCGCTCCCAGACGTGCACGACCACCCAGACGACGCTCTGCTGCAGCCCGTGGCAAGCAATGCACGTCCAGGCGTAGGGCACACGGCGCGACACAGTCACGTGGCGCGCGGAGCCCTTCGGTGGCCCGCAGGGCGTACAGCCACGTGATGTGGCTGTGACGGGCCCGCGAGTGGTGACGCCGGACACGAGTCGAGCCAGAGAATCAGCGCCACGCTCATGACACCAGCATGCCCGTTACGCCTCCACGAGGATCATCAGGGTAGGTCGCGCTAGTTGAACCCCAGCGGGGCGGACTCGCTGAGCACAGAACACCAACACGCTGACGTGACTAAGTGCGCGCTCGCTAGAGACGTCAGTGGTGGGACGAGTCTGGCGCGACGGTGCCCGGTTGCCGGCTGCACGCTCCATGCGATCCGATGGCGGCGTGCAGATAGCCGTAGAGCGCGTGCGCAAGGGATCTCTGAAGATGTATGGGCTTGCGATCGAGATTCGCGAGGTCTGGGACGCCTGCGGGCGGGTCAGGGGGGACCTGATGCCGGACGCGGGGCTGGTTCTTGAGAACCTCGACGACGTTGTGGTCGCGCTGGACCATGCGCTAGTAACGATCAGAACGCTTGATCTTGAGGTGTTTGAGGCCTCCAACTGTTGTGCGTACCGGGCGGCCAGGAACGACCCGGCTTCCCGCTTGGGAAGGACAGTCCAGGCGTTGACTGCGCCGCGCAACAACGCCGTGCACCACGCCGACGTCGTAGACCCGGACGTCGGCAGCGCGGCCGGTCCGATGCCCGGAGCCGAGCACCGCTACCTCATCAACCCGCGGTGGAAGTCCCGCAGAGACCTGCCCGCTCGGATGTTCGAGGACGACAAGGGCCGGTACCGCAACCCGTTGGCGCAGGCGTACGACGACACGTGCGCGGGCGTGCCGATCCTGGACACGTTGTTCGACGCGTTCGCCTTCTTCGAAGGTCTCGCACCCCAACTGGCGAGGCGGCAGGGAGACGGGTCACTCGAGGGCTTCCCACTGCCGCCGTACGACCTCGCTCTGCGATACCGGCGCCTGGCGCCGGGTTGGCCGGCCGAGTACGACTGGCACCAACGAACCCGACAGGCCACGCAAGCAGCACCACCAGACGGGAGCCGAACCATCCGGGGAAGGATAAACGCCCAGGCCGATCTTGTTCTGTGCGGTGACACAGCCGTGAGCGCGGGTTTGACACGGGCGTTCACTGAGCCGGTGCAGCAAGTCCTTCAAGACGTTCAGCTCGGCGCCAAGTACTACGTCAGGTCCAAGAACGAACTGCTGCAATGCCTCGTGTCAGGCAACGTCCTCGCCACATCAAACGGACCGCTGACCTTGGCGAGCCTGCCGGACCTAGCCGGTGACGCCCGTCCGTGGGCGGACTGGTGGGCCTTGTGCCAAGACGACTCCGAGTACTACCGGCGGCAGCGCCAGCCTGCGTGACCCGGTTCAACCCCGCCTATCGGCGCTCAAGCGGGCGCCTCGCCTCTCTGGTTGGTCCGCAGGTACTGGTAGACCGTCTCCCGGCTAACCCCGGAACTCGCCGGCCTGCACAGCCTTCGAAACGCCGTCTGCGACCCGCTGCCGCAGCCGCGCCACCTGCTCAGCGTTCAACGCCCGGGCGTGGCCGCGCTAGGCGCCCCGCTGGCGGGCTAGCGCGATGCCCTCCCGCTGCCGCTCCCGGGTTAGCGCCCCACTCGAACTCCGTAAATGCCCCTCATAACCGACAACAACATCGTCGCCATCGTCGCTTGTCCCCGGCGAACGCCAGCTGCTCCTTCACGAAGCGCACCCGCACCCCCGCGTCCCGTCAAGGTGCGGACCAACGCGGGAAGGTCACTGAGATTGCGGGCCAACCGTGTCGGTGAACATCTGGTCCACCGACACGCCGTCAAGCTGCCGGTCGGGTTCTGGTCCAGGCTGCTGACCCGGGTGTAGCCGACTTCAGCCCGCCCATGAGCCTCCCAGCTGAGAGTGTCAGGCTGGACCCAGAGAGACGGAAGGACTTGTGTCCAACAAGCCGGTCTGCCGCCTTGTCACCTGACGCTTGACGCCTCCAGGCTCCTGACGTCAGGCTGGGGTTACACCCTGAACGACACGGCCCAGGCAGCTGCCCTTAGCGCACGATCCTGCAGCGCTGCTACTGAGCCTGGATCCACCGGCCAGCTGTGGATGATGAGTTTTCTGATCGTGGTTGGGGTGGGTGGTCGTCCAGCCGGTTCGGGACGTGTTTGTCCTGCCGGTCTGCCGGCTTGTCCGAGGTCCATGGTCGTGGGCGGTCTGGGGATGGGGTTCAGGTGAGCATCACGATGGCGTCGATGCGGCGGCGGCACCAGGCCAGCGCTGTCTGCCAGGGCCAGTGCTCGGGTAGTCGCAGGTGCCGCTTGCGGGCTGAGCGCACCAGCCGGGCCGGGACAGCGATCAGGGTCCGCCGGATGGTCGCTGTGGTGGCGTGGTGCAGGCCGTGGCCAGCCAACGTCGCTAGCGCCCGGGTCAGGTTGTGCGCGAGCGCGGCCAGCGCGAGCCAGGCAGCGTTGGCGTTGAAGTCGCCGGAGGGAAGGTGAGCCATGGCGCTGTTCTTCAGGTCCGCGATGACGGTCTCGATCACGGCGTGCGCGCGGTGCTCGGCCTCGACGGTCAGCAGCGGCTCGGGCCGGTCGGTCAGCACGGTGTGGTGGCGCCACAGGTCGGTGTCGAGTTCGAGTTGGCCGTCGCGGGGGCGCAGCCGGCGGACCCGCCGCACGATCAGTCGGGCGGTGACCGGGTGCTTGCTGCCGCCGAAGGCGGTGTAGCTGGTCTCGGCGACATCAGCGTGGGACTGGATGGTCTGGCCGGTGTCGGGATCGAGGTGAGAAGACCAGTACGGGATCGCCGTCCACGCCGTGTCCTTGATAGCGCTGACCGCGGCGCGGATCTTGCTGTCGTTGCGGCAGGTGACACTGAACCGAGCGTCGGCCCGCCGGCAGGTCGCGATGACCTTGGCGTTGTAGAAACCGCCGTCGAGCCCAACGATGAGCTCACCGGTGCTGCCGGCCACGCGGGCCCGGCTGATCGCCTCGGCGATGAACGAACTGGCGCCGCGGGCAGTGTTGGCCTTGCCGTCGCGCAGCCGGGTGTGCAGCACCTCGGGTGTGCTGCCCGGTTCCAGCACGGTGGCGATCAGCGGGTGGTAGCCGCGGACCTTGGTGTAGCCGAACGACACGCCCTGCTTGGCCGGGCCGTAGGCCTGGGCGATCGTGGAGTCAGCGTCGATGAACAACCGCTCATCTAGTCGGTGGGGGCCGGCGCCAGCCGCCCACAACCGGCAGCGTACCTGCCGGCTGACCGCGTCGAGCTGACGGACGTTGCCGTGGGTGAACGCCCGCAGCCACGACCCGATCGTGGACGGGGCCCGCAGATCATCGAACAGCGCCGGGGTGCCGCCAGCTCGCAGCACGTCCAGGTCATCGAAGCTGTCGGCGCCGGACAGCATCCCGGCCAGCACCGTGGCGGTCTTGGCCGCGCTGTTCACCCCAGTCGGGCCAGGCACCGTCAACGCCCCAGCGACCAGCGCCCACAGCCCGATCCGTTCGGTGAGCACCGCAGCGGTCAACAACCCCCCGTGCGACACCAGGTTCGGCTCATCAAAGCTCTGCGACACAACCGAGAACGCATGAGATGCTTTCACCGAGCAGATGCCCCTTGGCTTGGTCCGATACAGCCCCTCGCAAGGCCTATCGTCCCAGGTCACAGGGCATTCGACGTCTCCACACGCCGCCGTGCAAAGACAATCGTCGGTGCATCCAGGCTGAAACGGTTGGTGCGGCTGCCGTCGCCCTGCCCCTGCGGTGGACGTTCCTTAAGTGGACGTCCGGAGGTTGAGTCGCATGGACGCGTGCGCTAACGCTCGTTTGTGGGCCGGTCCGGGCTCGCGCGGGCGATCGGTTTGATGCCTCCCGCTGGTGAGCGTGTTGCGGGGGACCGGCTGTATCACGTAACTGGTGTCCGGAACCTACGTACCACGAGCCTGCCATATCAGAGGTTTGCGTTACGGTTCGGGCATGGCGCACCTGCTGGGCTACGCGCGGGTGTCGACGACCGAGCAGAACCCGGACCTGCAGGTCGACGAGCTGACAGACGCCGGCTGCTGGAAGGTGTGGACCGATCATGCGTCGGGGGCGTTGGACCGGCGGCCGCAGCTGGATGCGGCCCTGGAGCAGCTGCGGCCGGGGGACACGTTGGTGGTGTGGCGGCTGGACCGGCTGGGCCGGTCGTTGCGGCACCTAATCGAGGTGGTGACCGCACTGGACGCGCGGGAGGTGGGGTTCCGGTCGCTGCGGGAGAGCATCGACACCACGACCGCTGGGGGGCGGTTGGTGTTCCATCTGTTCGGGGCGCTGGCCCAGTTCGAGCGGGAGATCATCCGGGACCGGACGGTGGCGGGGTTGGCGTCGGCGCGGGCACGCGGGCGCGGCGGGGGACGGCCGTCCAAGCTGTCCGCGGAGCAGGTCCGGCAGGCCCGCAGGATGTACGACGCGCGGGAGCTCACGGTCGAGCAGATCGGCGCGGTGCTGGGGGTAAGCCGCACCTCGATCTACCGGGCACTGGGCAAGGCAACGCCGTCGGCCCCCTCAGCCTCAGCTGCGCCCGCGCCGGCCCGCACGGCAGAGCCGGTGGCCGGCGCTGCGGCGTTGGCGACGCGGGTGCCGGCACCGGTCGGTGGGGCGCAGGTGGCGGTGCGCTCGCGGGGCCGGTCGCGCTGGTTCGTGGTGGAGGCCGACCCGGCCGATCCGGAGCGCGGGCCGGTGGCGGTGGTCAGCGGCCACACCAGCCAGAAGGCGGCGATGGCCGCGCTGGGCCGGGCCAGGAGCAGGTCGGTGGGGGGCGGGGGGGAGCGGGTGCTGCTGCAGGTCCGCGCCGCCGGGCAGATCAGCTCTCGGCTGGTGTGGGACAGCCAGGCCGGGCGGGGCGTCGTGCAGCCTGGGCCGCCGCCGTAACCGACCGGCTGGGCGCCGTCAGGCGTCACCGGGGGCGGTGGGTGTGAGCGGGCTGCTGCCGGAGCCGTCCGGCTACGCCGAGCTGCTCAAGGCCTGGGTGCGTACCTCGCGGGTGCGGGCGGCCCACCTGGGCGCCCTCCTCGGCCGCGGTATGGCTTTTGTGCCGCGGTTGCTCCACCCACCGCCACAGCAGACGGGCCCGGCGCGTTGTCAGCAGGTCCTCGGTAGGGGCATACAGTGCGGCTCGCCCCTGGAATCGATTACTAAGTCAGCCGTGGAGCGGGGCGCCGACACTCCGCAAGCTGCATCAACACCTCGAAGGACGTGAGTCGAATGCCCGCACAGACCCGGGACCTTGCAACGACGGTCGTTGCTGTCACTGGTGCCAGCTCCGGCATCGGCGCGGCCACGGCGCGTCTGCTCGTCGAGGCTGGAGCCCGCGTTGCCGTCCAGGCCCGTCGAAAAGAACGGCTCCAACAGCTCGTCGACGAGCTGGGTCACGACCAGGTCGTCGCGGTCCCAGGGGACGTCCGCGACCCGGGGTCCGCCCGTGCGCTGGTGCAGGGGGCTGTCGATGCGTTCGGTCGCCTTGACAGCATCGTGGTCAATGCCGGGATCGGCGCGTACGGCGGTATTCTGGACGCCACCGACGACGAGCTGACGACGATCCTGCGTACGAATGTGGACAGCAGCGTTTGGGCTGTGCGCGCCGGCGTCGAGCAGTTCCGGCGCGCCGGCGAGGGCGGGGACGTCGTGGTGATCAGTTCGGTCGCCGGGCTCAGCGGCGGCGGCAACGAGGCCGTCTATGCGGCGACGAAGTTCGCCCAAGTGGGTCTCGCCGGCTCGCTCGACCGCGAGGTGCGCACCGAGGGGATCCGGGTGAGCACGCTGTGCCCGGCGGGCGTCCACACCGAGTTCGCGATCGGGCAGGGTCGCACCGAAGGCGACCCAGCCCTCGAGCAGTTCCTGCAGCCTGAGGACGTCGGGGCGGCCGTCGTCACGGTCCTTCGCCAGCCCCGCCGGATGCGGACCACCCTGTGGGCGATGTGGAGCATGGCCGAGGGCAGCTGACACCGACCCGAGCAGGAGAGACTCATGCGCGCAGCCGTCGTCACCACGCCAGGCACGATCACCATCCAGACCGTGCCCGACCCGACGCCCGGGCCGGGCGAGATCGTCGTCGCCCCGCGAGCGGTCGGGATCTGCGGCACTGACCTGCACATCATCGACGGGGACTTCCCGCCGGCGCCGTACCCGCTCGTGCCCGGTCACGAGTTCGCCGGCGATGTCGTGGCCGTCGGCGGTGGTGTCGGGGGAGTGTCCGTCGGCGACCGCATCGCGGCGGACCCGAGCCTGTTTTGCGGACACTGCACGTACTGCAAGCGCCAGCGCGGCAACCTGTGCGAGTACTGGGGCGCTACGGGTGACACCGTGGATGGTGCCTTCGCCGAGTTCGTCGCCATGCCGGCAGGCAACGCCTACCTCATCCCCGAGGCGATGAGCTGGGGTGCGGCGGCGCTGGTGGAGCCGTTGTCGTGTGTGGTGCACGGCCTGCGCCGACTGGCCATGCCGGCCGGGTCCGACCTGCTGGTCGTCGGCGCCGGCACCATCGGGCTGCTGCTGATGCAAGCCGCTCGGCGCAGTGGCGCTGCCGCGGTCAGCGTCATCGACCCAGATCCCTCCCGTCGCGCCCTTGCCGCCAGGATGGGTGCCGACGCCGTCGCAGCCTCCCTGGATGAGCTGATGGGCAACCGCCGCAACGGCTTCGAGTACGCCATTGAGGCCACCGGGGTGCCAGCAGCCGCCAGGACGGCGCTGAGCTCGCTCGGGCGCGGCGGCACCATGCTGGTGTTCGGCGTCGCCCCGCCCGACGCGCAGCTGCCCCTGTCGCAGTTCCAGGTGTACAACGACGAGATCACGGTGCTCGGCTCGATGGCGGTGCTGAACACCTTCGAGCCGGCCATGCGCCTCATGGCCTCGGGCGCGATCGACGCCCCGACCATGCTCACCCACACCCTGCCGCTGGAGCAGTTCACCGCCGCGGTCCAGCTGGTCCGCGACCACCAGGGCCTCAAGGTCCAAGTCGACCCCAGCAACTCGACCGGCGCCGGCTCTGAGTCGAAGGCTCGCACCTGGTGACCGGGCTACCCCTGTAGGAGCCTGTCTGCTACCTGTAGGAACCCGGCTTGTCTGGTGCTCGGCCCTCCCTGCCCGCCACGCTCAGGACGTCGGCGCACTGCGTCACCGCGGTAGCGGCGATCAGTGTCGATCAGAGATGTAGCGAACAGACGCGCCGGCTGCCCGCTCTCGGTCCGTCTAGCCAGCTCTGGCCCGGCGCCGTGAGCTGTCGCGTACTTCGAGGTTCGCCTCGAGCACCACGTGCCAGGGATCGGATCGGTCCCCGCGGATCCGCTTGAGCAGCAGTGTCGCCGCCTGGTGACCGATCTCGTAGGTCGGCTGCTGGACCAGTGACAGGCTCGGTCGATAGCCGATGCTCCAGGACATGTCGTCGAAGCCGACCAGTGCGACGTCGCCAGGGATGGTCAGATGGCGTTCGTGCAGCGCCTGCAGCGCGCCGATCGTCATCAAGTTGTTGGACACGAAGAGCCCGTCGATGCCCTCGCTGAGCTCGAGCAGGGTTGCGGTCGCGGCTCGGCCGCCGTCTACCCGGTAGTCGCCGTACGCCAGCAGGGACTCCTGGAAGTCCCGCCCCGCCGCCGACAGGGCTTCCTGGTACCCGGCGAGCCGGCCGGTGGCGGTCGTGGTCTCCGAGGGCCCGGCCACGAAGCCGATCTGGCGGCAGCCCTGCTCGATCAGGTGCGTGGTGGCGTTACACGCGGCCTGCTGGTTGTTCACCGTCACCGAGTCCACGCCGGCGTCGCGCAGCCGCCGGTCGACGGTGACGATCGGGATGCCACGCTCAGCCAGCAGGTCGATACGGGTGTGCTGGGACGACGCCGGGGACAGCACCACGCCGGCCATCTGTTCGGCGGCGGCCACCTCGAGGTACTGCAACTCCTTGGCGAGGTCCTCGTCGGCGTTGGCGAGGACCACCGAGAACCCGGCGGCCTGGGCGGCGTCCTCGACCCCGCGCACCATGGAGGTGAAGAAGGGATTGGTGATGTCGGAGATGATCAGTCCGACGACGGCAGCGGCCCGGGTGCGCAGGCTGCGAGCCGCCCTGTTCGGGCGGTAGCCGAGCTCAGCCACGGCGGCGAGCACGCGGTCGCGCACCCGCTCGCTGACACCCTTCGAGCCATTGACCACGCGGGAGACCGAGGCCACGGAGACTCCCGCGGCGGCAGCCACGTCCCGGATCGTTGCCTGCGGCATGAGCCCTGCCTCCTGAATCTGGGACGACACCGATGTGCGGTGGGGCTTGACGGGCCGCCGGGCTGCATCGTACGGTGCTGTAATCGATTACCAGAGCGTGGGGGAACGCTGGCACCCGAAGTGGTGCTGGTTGATGTTCGCCGCCCGGCAACCGAGGTTCCGCCAGATTTGCGCGCCAGTCAGCTCCAGGCACGTCCCGGTCGCTCGGCCGGGCGGCATGGGCGATGCGGCCTGACGGCCGCCCGACGGAGGTACTGCCAGATGAAGCGCACCGCAACCACGCCAGTCGCCCGGTCACCGTTGCGCCGTGGGTTGGCCGGCCTCACCGCCGCGCTGGCCGCACTGAGCCTGGTGGCGCTCGGCTCGGCGCCCGGCCGCGCCCTGGCGGCGCCTCGTCACGCGGACAGCGGCAACGCGGGTAACGCCGCCGACAAGGGACCGGTGGGCTGGGACACCTACCGCCACCTGGACCAGCTGCCGAATCTGACCCGCGGCGTGCAGACCAAGCAGTTCTCCAGCTTCGACCGGGCCGGCGGGAACGGTGACTTCAACCGCTGCCTGCGGCAGCCCGCCGACGGCAGCTGCACCCTGGCCCAGCACACTGGCCCGGGCGAGATCGACTCGATCTGGGCCACCAGCTTCTTCCAGGGCCGGTCGGGCCGGGAGGACGGTGCCGGCAACCTGCACGTGGTGCTGGACGGCAAGACGATCATCAATGCCCCGTTCCAGCAGGTCGCCGAGGGCAAGCTCGGGGCGCCGTTCGTGTTCCCGCTGGTCGCCGACGCGGAGCAGTCCTCCGGCGGGGTGAACGTCCTGGTGCCGATGCCGTTCCGCAGCTCGATGCTGGTCTACACCGACCACGACCCGAGCTACTACCACGTCACCTACCGCGACTTCGCGGACGCAGCAGGAGTCACGACCTTCACCGCCGCCGACAAGGCACTGGACGTCATCGCCAAGCTGAAGGCGGCCGGCACGGCCGACCCGAAGCCGACCAGCAGCGGTGCGACGCCGACCAACCGCTCCTTCCGGCTCGCGCCCGGGCAGACCCAGCAGTTGGCGGACGTCCACGGCCCCGGCTCGATCTCCCAGCTGCAGCTGCACCTCCCGCAGCTGCAAGGGCCACCGGCACCGGTGACGGTGACCGACGACGGCCGGGCGTTTGGCCGCAACAGCGCGGCCTATAGCCAGTTCACCGTCAAGATCGACCCGGCAAACCAGGGCGTACGACTGACCCGCCGCCTGGACGCCGAGGTCGGCAACCAGCGGGCGAGCATCCTGGTCGACGGGAAGCCGGTCGCGGAGTGGGCGCCGCTACCCGCGCAGTCGGGGTGCAACTGGGCGAACCAGAGCGTTGACCTGCCCGCATCGGCCACCGCCGGCAAGTCCTCGATCACCATCAAGAACCAGTACGTCTCCTCCAACAACGACTTCAACGAGTTCACCTACTGGGTGGACTCCCTGGCGGGCGGCACGGCCACGCGCACTGACACGGTCGACGTCGGCCCCAACCACACCGCGAATGAGGCCGCGCACAGCTACACGATCGCGCAGCAGACCTTCGAGGGCGTACGGACGTTCTGCTACCCGCCGTCGAACGCGAATGCCGGCGCCGTGCTCGCCTCCAACGACGTGCTGCAGCACGCGCGGCTGCGGATCAGCTTCGACGGCCAACGGACGGTGGACGCGCCGTTGGGCCAGTTCTTCGGCGCCGGCCTCGGGCTCTACCAGGTGCAGGCGCTGATGCACAGCATCGACGCCAAGACCAAGACCCTCACCAGCTGGTGGCCGATGCCCTACCGCGGCCGGGCGAGCGTCGAGCTCTACAACGGCTCGGGCCAGACCATCACCGACGCCGGCTCAGCCGTGACCTCCAGCCGCAACGCCGCCGCCGCCCTGGGGCTCTCCCGCTCCGGCAACGACGGGTACTTCCGGGCGACCAGCAACGGCGGCCCGACCACCCCCGGCAGCGACCACGTCTTCCTGCAGACCGGGGGTCAGGGCAAGTTCGTCGGTGTCACGCACTCGATGACCGGTCCCGCGAGCCGGGGATACCTCGAAGGTGACGAGCGGGTCAACGTCGACGGCGCCCGGACACCTCAGATCCACGGCACCGGAACCGAGGACTTCTACCAGGGCGGCTGGTACTTCGACCGCGGCACCTTCACCGACCCGGTCAACGGTGAGCCCGTGCACCAGGGCGGCACCGCCGGCTGCCCGAGCGGGATGGACTGCACCGGCACCTACCGCTCCATGCTGGACGACGCAGTGCCGTTCGGATCGTCGCTGACCTTCGGCATCGAGCACGGCGGGATGGACGACGTCCAGGCCGACTACAGCTCCACCGCCTACTGGTACGGCCGGAACGCCGACGCCGAGCAGGTCAGCGACAGCCTCGACGTCGGCAACCCGGCGAGTGAGCAGGCGCACGGCTACCGCTCGACGGCCCCCGGGACGGCGACGCCGCTGACCTCGACCTATGAGGGCAACGACGCCGCGCCCCAGCTGGTGACGCACCTGGTCCGGGCCACCAACGGGCCGATTAGTTTCCAGCTGATGCTGAACAAGCACAACGAAGGCGCCATGCTGCGGCGGATGTCGGACCAGGCCACCAGCTACCAGGCGGCCGACGTATCGGTCGACGGTCAGCCCGCCGGCACCTGGACGGAGCCACTGGGCAACGGCGACCACCGCTGGCTCGACGACACCTTCCAGCTCGGCAGCGCCCTGACCGCCGGCAAGAGTTCGGTCACGGTCCGGCTCACCCCGGTCGCCGGTTCGCCGGCCTGGACAGCCGCGCGCTACACAATCCAGTCGCAGGTCCCGTCCTTCACCGACCGGCAGGCGCCGAGCCAAGTGACCGGGCTGACCGCCACGGGTGACCAGAGCAACACGATCCAGCTGGCCTGGCAGCCGGCCACGGACAACGTCGGCGTGGAGCACTACAACGTCTACGGCTCGACCACACCGGGCTTCACCGCCGGCCCGGCGACCCTCATCGGCCAGCCCACGGGGACCTCGTTCAGCCACTCGGTGGGCCTGCACCAGCGGTGGTACTACCGGGTCAGTGCCGTCGACGGCGCCGGGAACGAAGGCACGCCGTCCACACCGGCCACCGCCGTGAGCGGTGACACCGTGAAGTACGAGGCCGAGTCGCTGCTGCCGCCGGTGTCCGCAACGGCGCCCGCCGAGGCCCAGGGCAACTGCTGCGGCATCAACTGGTCCGCTGGCGCCCAACTGTGGTTCCGGGCCACCAAGGCCGGGGACCAGGTGACGGTCGCCCTGTCCGTGCCGACCACCGGGAGCTACGACCTGTCGGCCGTGCAGACCAAGGCAAGGGACTACGGCATCAACACCCTCGCCGTGGACGGCCGGGTCGTGGGCTCGCCGTTCGACGCCTACAACAGCCCCGACGTCACGGTGAGCGCACCGATCGGCTACGGCACGGTCCCGCTCACCGCCGGCCGGCACACCCTCACCATCACCGTCACCGGCAAGAACCCGGCGGCCGTGGGCTTCTCCGCGGGGCTGGACTACCTCACCCTGAAGCTGGTCGGCTAGCCGGGTGACGGCGGAACGCACCGCGCCAGTGGCCCTGTCGATGCACGGCATCGGCAAGAGCTTCCCCGGGGTGCGGGCGTTGGAGGACGTCACCCTCACCGTGCACGAGGGGGAGGTCGCCGCGCTGCTCGGCGAGAACGGGGCCGGCAAGTCGACGCTGATGAATGTGCTGTCGGGCGTGTTCGCCGACTACCAGGGTGAGATCGAGGTGGCCGGCCGGCCCGCCTCGATCCACTCGCCGCACGACGCACAGCGGTTGGGTGTCAGCACCATCTACCAGGAACTCAACCTCGTCCCGGAGATGTCGGTGGCCGACAACATCTTCCTCGGCCGGGAGCTGCTCGGCCGCTCGCGCGCGGTGAACCGCCGGCGTACGGCGCGCGAGGCGGCCGGGCTGCTGGCCGGCGTCGGCCTCACCGGCGACCCGCGCCGGCTGGTGCGGCAGTGCCGGGTGGCCGAGCGGCAGCTGATCGAGGTGGCCAAGGCGCTGTCGCTCAACGTGCGGGTCCTGGTCATGGACGAACCCACCTCCGCGCTCGCCGACGCGGAGGTGCAGCAGCTGTTCGAGGTCATCCGCGGTCTCACCGCTCGCGGCGTCGGTGTGGTCTACATCTCCCACCGGCTCGAGGAGCTCGAACAGATCGCGGACTCGGTCACCGTCCTACGGGACGGCCGGTACGTCGGCCGGCGGACCATGGCTGACACCAGCCGGCAGGAGCTGATCGCGATGATGGTCGGCCGGCCCCTGCAGGAGCTCTA
>JAABUI010001091.1_pt1 | contig 16574 bp, 20 predicted proteins | sample 5559111 | NCBI WGS metagenome assembly JAABUI01 (sample SAMN10711870, study PRJNA513365) | rock metagenome | isolation source: Antarctica rocks | place: Antarctica: Victoria Land, Buttleship Promontory
GACCTCTTTAGTATTATAGTACCCCTTCTTAACGCTAGTATATAGTAAATATCCTTAGGTAGTATATACGGGGAATATACTAAAGGTGTCGCCTCTCCTTATATCTATATAGTAGCGAGTAGGGTTACTAATAGGAGTATAGGCTATAGACCTCTATATCGTCTAGAGTTTAAATAACGACTCGTCGATAAAGACTAATTACTCCGCCTTAACCTATATAGTAAACGCTTACTATACGACTCGTAATTAATCGCTCTAAGGCCCGATTCGCTAGCCTTATTTACGACTAACGCCTACCTTCTTTAGAACCCTTAATATCGTTAATTAAGAGATATATATTTCCTACTCCTCTTCTAGGAACCTAGCGAGTTCCTACTAATATAGCTAGGGTTTCTAGGCCTAATACTCGAGAAGACTCTACTTTATAGTAGGCGAGAGACGGTCGTATAGACTATATTAACTATAGAGCCGACGAGGTATCTTAATATCGCTATATATCGTAATATTTCTCTCCCACCTCTAGGCCGTTATTCTACTATAATAGACGTTTAAGGCCACCGCATTAGGCCGCTAGTAAGATTCGAGAAGGAGTCTCGCGCGTGTATAAATAGAGGAATCCTTTCGATATAGTAGTAGTAGGTTTGCCAGCGACAGCGAGGGTGGTGGGACTCGTAGTATACTCGGATTGCGACGATTGCTACACTAAGTTATCTATCGCTAAGAGCCTCACGATTGCCTAATTAGGATATATGGGTCAACTGTTGATGAAGTGGTGGTGGTGGTGGTGGTGGTTATGGGGTTGATGGTCAAAGGTACCAGGATTTTGGTGGTGGACCCACCAAAATCCTGGTTACGTGTTCCGCAGAAGGTAATGCCAAGGAATCCCGATAAACTTGCATATGCTAAATTCACAAATGACTAGCTTTTCTTGGCCGCTGAGAGCACCAATGGAGGCTTTTAACGCGCATTTCGATGTCAGACGCAATCTCCTGCTCTTTTCAATAGTAGACTTCACAGATCAGGTGGAGCTGCGAGTATACCGATCCCATCCAACTAAGGCAGGAGGTCGGGCTGACCAGCCAGGCGGATCGTCAAGGGAATCTCGGCTGCCACCTGACCAGACCCTGGCTCGCGCAAGACCAGATCCTCTGCATCGATGCAGGTATGGCATGACTCGATGCATTCCCCTTGACATTCGACGAAGAGCCCAGAGAGCAAAGCATCTGGTGTGTAGAAAACCCGACGAGACGGAAAGATTCGACAGAAAGGTCTCGGACAGCAGACGTCGGAGACAAAGCGGGAAGAAATGTGAGGCTCAACCAAGTCCAGTATTGATTGGCGATTCAAAATAGAAAAGCTCAGGAAGCGTAATGCCATTGGGTAATCTGGGGCATCGCAGTCTGCAGTCAACCCCACGTCTCGGTTGGATCCAGCACTTTCAGCAGTTCTCAAGCTGATCACGTCAAGCCGTCCACACCAACAGTAGTCTCCGTGCGATGGTGGACGCCTCCACGGGCCAGGACCCCCACACTGTGCGACCGTCTCCTTTCGCCAGACAGACCATCTGCTTCAGTCGTGGCGGCAGGGCCTGGGCCAGGTGACGAGAGTTCAAGCGGAGCATGCTCCAGAGCGCATGACCTGAGATCAGAGCAGCAGGTGAGGAAGAGAGTGCGGAGTGCGTAGTGCGTCGTTCTAGGGTGTCTTAAGGGATTCCCGCTAGAACTAGCACTAATGCCCCTCTCTTTTGCCGAGGGGAAGCTATTTGCCCGCCAGCGCAGGCCGAAAGTAGGAACATCCCCAAGTCCCAACACCAATAATAACAATCTCAACCTCATCCCAATATTCACATTACCGCTTCCTCACGGCGCCGACATCGATCGTTCCTCTCTGCGCACCCGCAGCGTGTGACTCCTGCCACACGCGGCAAAACAATTCGCACACTCGCACCGTCACCTTCCTCAACAACTCATCTCGGCCGTCCCCCCCCCGCGGTCGGACGGAACAGGCATTGGCGAATGGCGATTCACAGACGCAAGACTTGACATGAATCAAGCCCCTACACCCAGGGTTTGGTCTCCTATCGTCCCCGCCCCAGGAGATGATTTCACAGATTTATTCGACTTTGGAGACCTCAGCTTCCCGACCTTCGATAGCATCCCAACAAACGATGTGGACTTGCAACAGCAAAATGGTGGAGGGGCAATGGACACGTCGATGGAGGGGTCGACGGGAATGTTGGGACTCGAGCATGAGACCATGCAGCATCAGATGGGCCAGCAGAGCGCTGCGCCCTCAATGAATGGATTCCATGGCTCCACCGAGTCCTTCCCAGACCTGGCGATGCGGTCGGAACTCTTCGATCAGCACCAACGTCAGCAAATGCACATGCAGAACCAACACTATCATGTTCGGCACGAGGTTCCACCGACGCCTAACAGTATGGAGATGCATGGCGGACATCCTCAGTACTACCGGACTCCAACCGATCACCAGCAGCTGCACATGTACAATCAATACCGACGCCACCAGAAAGATCAGGTGAGACTATCGTGGCAATGGACAAATGACAATCGGAATACTGAATATTCATAGATGATCTTCACGCCTCTGGTGTCGCCTGCTGTAACGCCACTTGATACCCAATTCCAATATCCTGAGTACGCTGCGCCCACAGAAGCATTCAGTCCGCTAACCTCTCCGGCGCTGAGAGCTCAGAACCAAAATCATGCTCCAAACTCTGTGTATAAAGCCATTCGTGGTTCAGACACCTCGGATACGACATCTCCTATCGATCCTAATCTCGACTACTCCACGCTACCCTCAGCTACGACACCTGCACCCCTGCGCAAATCGAGGAGGAAAACGTCGTCGAGTTCGACGAAGAACCCTGCTCGAGCGGTCAGACAGTCGCCTGCGATGAAGCCGCAAAGGAAGAAGCAGCCCTCAAGCACCGTCATACCTGCGAAGGAAGTTTCAGGCATCATCGAAGAGGCGCGAAAGTCAAAGTCGGCCCAGAGCAAGGAAGGAAGGCTACCTATGCCGTACAGCCAGGATAGCTCAGGGCCGGATTCTGTCTCGCCCGAACCGTTGTCAGATGTCTTGATGCCTCCTCCTGCGACGCCTAGGTCTAACTCCGCGGGCAAGTCTCCGTACCTCGATGCCAAGCAAGGGCAACCCCCAGATGCATCTGCGCAGGATGTCAACGGCGAGCCTGCGACTCCAGCATCGCTCATGAGAGTTCGCAAGCAAAGCAAAAAAATTAATGGCGGTACTCGGCAGACCTCAAACTTGCAAGAGCAGACTGCGGCTGCAGAAGCAGACATGGAGCAAATCATGGAGGACATTGTCTTGCCTGAGCCTGCTAACACGACCAAGAAGCCGGCTCTCAGACCTATCAATACCTCCGATGCGAACATTGAGCACACAAGCTCTACGAATGCCACCAAGAAGATGCCTAAGCTCGGTGCTGCCAGCGCGCCCATTAGTGCCACCGGATCGGCCTTTCCAAGCCCCCAACTTGGCTCTATGGCTTCCCCAACTGGAACGGGAATCAGCAAACGTGGTGAATCCAAGTTGAAGAGCCGAGACCCCAAGAAACGCAACAGCCAGAGCTCGGTGCAAGTCAGCCCAGCATTACGTCCGAAGATCTCTCCAAGCATCAAGCCATTGCTGCCAGAAGGCGGTCAGTGCTACCCGTTCGAGCCCCGTCTTTCTTGTCAATGTCTAACCTTACAAGCAGCAATTGTCAATGCCGAGACATCAGCACTTCTTCTCGCCTCAAAGTCCAATTACCAGAACATACTTGAAGGCAACCACCTTCCTGGTGTCTCTTACCCTGAGACCCTTTCCACGAATCTCACCTCCAAACGGACATCTCACAAGATCGCAGAGCAAGGTCGCCGTAATCGCATTAATACTGCTTTACAAGAGATTGCGAGTCTGCTTCCTCCGTCTACGCCGCAGAGCAATGGCCAAGGAGGGCTGAGTGGACAAGTGAGTCCGAACATGATGATGAGTGGGACGGCGGCGCAACAGAGTAATAGCAAAGCTAGCACAGTCGAGTTGGCGATTGATTATATCAAGAGCTTGCAAAAGGAGTTGGGCGAGGCGAAGGGAAAATTGGAGGCTGTGGAGAAGGAGAAAGGCGTTGATACAACCTCGAATGGCGAGAATACGAACACTACCAAGGAAGTGACATGATTGATTGATTGATTTATGGAGGCTCCGAACCAAACAAGATACCATGTATGCGTTAGACGATTTTATATCGGGACTTTTCAATGGCCTTTATGCGACCTCTGCGATCGGGGTGAACAGGGCAATTGGGCGTTCATGCGCATGTTGAGGGCACGATGCGATTATGGGGGCCCACACTCACGGGTTTGGCATTTTCCAAAAGGGGTCGTGGTCTTTGTACGTCTGGGCGGCAATCTATTTTTCCTATATATGGGAGTGAGCGAATCGAAACAAAGTTTGAACACCATGTCATTTGTTCTTGCACCGACCGGACGCAGACTTGGGGGGTGAGTATGGCTGTGAATCTCAGCATTCGATGCGGTGATTTGAAACCATACAAATATGTCAGTATTGTTTGGAAAACGACAGTTTCGGGAGGAGCCCACTGATCCGCTGAATACTTTAGGCTTTGGTGCATGAATTAGCGCTGGAAGGTGCAGCGAAGGAAGGTGCCCTCCGGTCATCGCAGCCTTTTCAGCGTCAAGAAGAATGCCGCTGTCGACCTATAAGTTGAGAAGCCTCACGCATGGCAGAAGCAGTTGGTACCATAGCCTCAGTGCTGATACTACTAAACTACACTGTCAAGACTCTCAATCTGGTCTCAAAACTTCGAGATGTTTCTCCTGCTGTGCGCAGCCTTGTCGTCCAGACCGAGCAATTGGAAAGAGTCATCAAAGCCATTCAGAGCAATGATGCCTTGGATCCGAACGGTGATCCTTTGAATGCAATACTACAGAGTTGTACAGGAGATCTCTCGACCTTTCAGACAAGGTTCCAGAAGCTAGCCCGAGGTATCGATGGTGGTGCGATTAGGAAGTCATGGCGTGCAGTTGTGGCTGTTGTACAAGAGAAGGAATTTCAGCAAGCCACCCGGAAAATTGAAGCATACAAGTCTACCTTGCAATTACATTTGCAAAATCAGAACCTGTTCGCCACTGCTCTTGCGCTCAAGGTGGGTAGATCAAGATTGATGTGACTTCAGGTCACAAGCGTACCGCTTGTCAACCGATCTCTCCACTGTGCAGCATGGAGTCAGCCATGTTGCCCAGGGACTACCCCAGATCCAAGTCCTTACGGTCCAGCTTCGAGACACGTCTCTAGAGACAAGAGATAATACCTCGAGACTCTCAGATTCCATGTCAAGCGTAGAAAGAAGTATAGCGAGAAAAACAGAGGAGTTGCAGGCTATTCGAGACATGATGGTAATCCATCAAATTTTTATGCTTCCATGGCTTACTAGCTATAGATGCAACAGTCCGAGTGGACAAAGAAACTCCTGATGAAACCTACATCCCTTGCCCAAGAACTTGATCGGTTTGATCAATCCAAGTCTGTAGCAGCTGACATGAATGATGATGAACATGCCTTGGGTAGCGAAGAACCCACGACTAAACGTATGCAAACATCCGAGTCAGAAGCATTTCTCGGCGAAAGCCTCCATTCCCTCAAGTGCTCGTGTCATGAAAGACCATGTGTCACTGCATGGGGCTCGCTGTATAATGCCTTTGGTCTAGGCACTGTTTCAGTAGCCCGACACCGGAGAAACTGCCCATGGTCAGTTTATCGAAGCGGCTTCCAGATTTCAATGCAGTATGCCTTTCCTCAGTACTTTCTCAAAAAGGCAATACAACTGAGCTTCTCTACGATTCACGGTGCCGGCGGATTTTCTTGGGCTCCTAATCTAGGCATAATCTCTGTGGCGACCCGCGGAAACCCTGCAATGGAGATATTGAGCGATACGTACCATAAGGAAACCTCTTCAAAGGAGCTTATAGCAAAGTTTCGTCGAATGTTCCTGGAGGATAGAGCCTCCCCGTTTGATATCGATGAACTAGGAAGGAATCTGATTCATGTGAGTGACATTATCTATACATCAACGAAACATGGCTAACAATTCAAGAATGTAATCCTCAATTGCTGGTTCTCATCACTGCCAGTTGACTTGATACTATTTTTAAAAGATTGTGGAACGAATCTTGATGGAGTCGACTTCCATGGGAAGTGAGTACTGGAAAGGCGGAATTCTTATCTCTGTGTTGACTAACCAAGCCAGTTCGCCTCTGGCGTTGTGCATCCAATCGATGATGGACTGGCTAACTCTCTGGTTCTTGGAAGGAGACATTTTGCATGGACCTATGAGAACGGCCTTAGTGGAAATGGGGGCTTCATGTATAGCAGTAGACTCCACGGGCTTTACGCTTCCAGGGCGCGGCAAGGGAATGCGATCCGCGAAAGAAACAATCCAAAATCTACGGGGCAGCGAAGAATTGGCCGAAGGTGGGAAGACCAATCCCGGACCTCTCAATGTCACGACACTAAAATCATTACAGACATATTCCGATGCGGGCCCCTGAGCATGGCTGTACTTCAGCAATCAGAGACCCTTGTTCGGTACCGGCTTCGGGATCCTGCCGTCATCAGCGAGAAAAATTCCATTGGTCAGAGTGCCCTTCACCTTTGTGGTGATTGGGCACTAGGGACAGAACTTCTTCTAGAGGCTGGATTTGCATGTGATCAGATCGACGAGACGCATTATTTACCCCTAAACTACGCCGTCTCTATGCAAGGTAGCGCAGGTGCTGCCTTCAGTCTACTGCAAAATGGTAGCCCACTGACCTGCTGTGACGAACCCCATGCATGGAACTCGATTTTAGACTGTGAATTGGACCGGGAAACGCGACTCTCATCCCAATGGCCTCTTTCGCCCATTCTGGCTTGTTTGATAGACACCATCAAACATCCACGTGAGAGTTTGGCTGCACTTGCTGAAGCATACCTATCTCGGAGTGTCCTGGATGATCTCTATACTTTTGGGACAGCTATTGACGACACACGGGCTCATCGCACTTGGGAAGCACTCAGGGGAATTGAGGTGCGAATTCCTGCTTCTTTAAGGACACAAGGTGTATCTGTCTATCATCGAGTAAGGTCCAAATACCTCGCAACACATCTCTATGACATGGGCTTTAAATGCCTTGATGAATACGATCGAGACGGTAAAACGCCTCTAGCAAGTCTAGCTTATCGATGTGATGATCCCTCCGATACGTCGGATTTCATAGAGGAACTGTTTGATCTTGCCAAGTGGTTTTTCCTCCAAGGTGCAAACCCTTTGCGATCGTTTCGGGACCATGGCATTTGTGCACTTCACGTTGCGGCTCGTTACGGCGCTATTCGTATCACCAAGATTGAAGAATTTACGCAGCAGAGACTGATTTCCAGGTTTACCGGAGATTACTCCAACGCATACTGGATTGATCCTGTAGTGTTGAGGAACTTGACATCCAATTCCTATCCATATTCTGTCCGAGTTTTGAACCCATTAACATCACTGTTTCTACAAAATGCCGGCCGTGATCGTTATGACAGCTGTCGTTGCGGATGTTCTCGCCATGGATGTACCGCAACAACAAAGTTGCTGGTAGGAATAACGGAAATCTCGAAGGATTTCCACTATTTTCATAGCTCTCTTCAACTTTATGAGATTGCGGTCCTTTTGTATGATTGGTACCGTGCTATCGTGGCCGTGGGTCTATCGAGGAGTAACGTCCGCGCAGAAGTTCAACGATTCATGGCGTTCGAAAAGTTGGATCTAAAACACACATGCTGCAGACTTGACTCTTACCACAGACTTGATGTCTTTAATATGATAAGATTGTCCGACAGAGATGCCGATGAGATTTGCGAAGAACAAGACGAGCTATTGGGTCAACTAGAAATTATGTTGCAGCAGCCTGGTTCAGATTGGTGGAACTTACCGTCAATACTGGATATCCTGCTTGAGGTCGATAGCACAACACCACCTCCAACCTTGAAATGGGCCAATCGGTGGCTTGTACAGCGGGTCTTCGGACTCGATGAAGAAGCTTGTGAAGAGACTCGACTAGCTGGTGATATTTCTGAAGAGGAGTTTTGGGAGTCTGAGTGGAGAATCCCTGAGATCGCGGAAGGGCTTGAGTCTTGGGAGATACCCGAGAGATGCGGTGGAGACCAGTGGGCAGCTGAAGCTAAATCAATGCCTAAAGCGTACCAGGAGCAGGTATTGGGTCAAGATTATATTGCTTTTAGGTCGTAGTCACTCTCTCGATGATGTACAAAGTCAGATCATCTCGAACATTGATGATGAGCGATGACTAAAAACATTAACGGATCTTACGCCGAAGAATGGGTAACTGCGGAAGACACTCTCGTTCTCACGGTTGATGTCAAAGATTCCGTGCCACCCTATAATCAAAGCAAATTGAATCATGTAAAACACAGATATCCATCAAAGCCAGAGAACCTCATTTTCGATAGGCTGCTAATATCTAATCCAGAGTCAAAACGTACGCGCGATCAACATCATTCCCTTCTTGAAGTCACTTACGATGAAGTCAGAATAGCTAGAGGACAACCTCTCTTCTCCTTATAGCAGGCCAAATAAGATCCCACCTCAGGATAAAAGCCACTAGCACGAGGAAACCTTCTGCTAGGTCAGGCATCGTCGTGAAGTGCTTGCGAAAAGGCTCCTGCTAAGACTGCATTCTTCCAGAATCGAGTGTAGAGGTATAGGCTCGACTCAAACGCCATAATCTGAATCGATGAATTGGAGTGGGCAGCGAATTGCGGGAAGAGATTGTGCGTTTCTTTGGTGAGAGTGGCATTTCTAAGGGGTTTTTAGACAGGAGAGCGATGAGCATTTGCTTGACAAGGAAATTGGAAGCCACGCTCAATGGTTGAGTATTATCCTTTAGCTTTGAACGCGACTGGAAGAAATGAAAGAGCAATGAACGCTAGAACAGAGGGCCAAATTGGCATCTTGCGATGATTATCGATAAGGTTTGAAAAGACTACTGATGAAAATTGCTACTTTTTTCGCTAGAGCATAAGTGGTTCACGACTTGATTGCATTCAATGCGTGGAAGGCATCCTGAGACTGACTGGGGACAAGACCCCTAAGCAGCAATCCGACTTTCAGTATCTTTTAAACTTGATCCACCGTGGAGCCAGAACCACATCATGAAAGAACAACTCATAATTCTCAACATCACCTTCATCTTCACACTCCCCGTCGCACTCTGTCATACAGGCCACATAACCCAACTCCTCCATGCCCTCCAACCTCAACCCAACAACGCGATGCTTGAGCTTCCAGAACTTCACATCCCATAGCCCACACACATCACTCTCACGTTCGCCAACGACCGCGTCCAGAATCTTCAGCGTCTTGTCCCGCTTGCCTCGCAGCGCATCGAGTGCTGTTTCTAAATTACCATCAATGCAGATTTCATCTTCGTCTTCGTCCTCGTCTTGTTTCCAATCCTCCGTCACGCTCTCGGTGAAATCGCACTCGTCCATTGGAGGTTTCGAATTCGAGACGGGAGGGCTGGTCATTGTTGTAGTACCATTGCACTTCGCGACCGATGAGGGTCGCTGGATCGGCTCCTTTGCCGTCGAATGGGATGATTGTTGTGGGCTTTGCGGTGGAAGCTATATTTGGAGAGTTTGAGGCTGATGCCGGATTCTCCGTGCTTGGATTTTCCATGGTTTCTGAGTCGGCCATGTTGTTTCAGGATTATTTGTGGGCATTGGAATTGCTGTGAACTCCCCGGTGGGGAAGTAGAAGGGTCCATCCCTCTTGGGCGACCTGCATGAGTCCACGGGTGCCAATGTACCTCACCTCTCATCCTCGAGCTGAGGGTTCTACATCAGCCTGTTGTTTTCCTACTTTGCGAATGGTGTAAAACCTTTCATCTGAGCCATTTGTAAATGTTGAGTAAATGGCGACATCGAAAAACTATGGGTGAACAGAGCAGCAGGGATCACTTAGGCCTGTCGCTCCCATAGATTCAGCCTACTCATCCGGTCTTTGTTTGCCCAAGATTTCGGTAACGTCTCGCTCGTGGGTTCAAGAGAGAAGCAAGGAGATAACGCCGCAAGGTCTAGCCGAGAAGTTCCATGATACCACATAGACACAACGACTGAGGTCTTCCTCAAAATTGCCGAGTAGGTTTCGATAGCCTAGAGACAAAACCTATATCTTCTTTCCCATCCCAATCATTGCCGTCTACACCAACATCATCCGAGTCCACTTCGTAGCATCCTCCCAAAGGGACAATTACCTTGTGTTGGGCAAGGTTATAAGAATAGGAGTGTCCTTTGTGCTAACTTGAAAATGGGTTGAGGTATCGGAAAGCACTCTCAATTTTGTGAACTCGATTGTTGTGTATCACGGCTTGTGTAAGGACTGTGTTGATCGATTCATTCTCTTCTTCCGCGTGACCGTGCTTCTTGGTGGGGCAAATTAATACGGAGTCTGCAATAAATCGTTGTTAGTCTGATCATGAGTGTTGCTTTCAATCAAACACAGAGAATCCAAATAATAGCGAACGTGCAATACAAAAAGATGTTCGGAACGTGAAATTCATCAGCCCTACTCATCCCCAGGTCGAAACTCGAAAGTCTCAACCCAGAATCGAACCCGGAGCCCGGGATGTTGCTCAACAACAGCTAGCGTTAGATTCTACCAATCACCATTGATGCAGCTAGACGCTAACCCCAGGTCACACTAAAGTGATGCAGCAAGGTTATTATCTTAGTCAATTACGATTGATCGCGTGTCTACCACTGAGCTATTACAGCCATTACCAATTGATAATTACGCGTTACTTTGATACATAATCTTCAATTGGACGACACTTTTGCATTTTATAATCGTCGTGCATTTGGAGGTAGGACTCAAATTGCCATGAGCCTATTTACAATTCAATCATTACGGTTTTATGCAGTTTCCTAGAATCGCCAACTCGGATCATAGACCTGGTTTTACCTACTGCATCGTCAAATATAGCCAACACTCTAATACATACTGGCTACATGTAAGATCATCACGCATATTGTACCTTTGAGGGGTCAACACGCAGAGATTACAAGGTCCAAGGTTTCCGAATGCTCGCGAAGTCGAAAGATTTGAGACATAAGCGAGCTGCAAGTGGTGATAAGTGTAACGTTTGGTAATATTGAGATTGCAAAGGCGAAGACTTATTAATATTCGTTCGACATTCCCATCTGTCAAACTTTGTGGAGATTATCGCCAATGCAATTCTACAGAGCTATCAGAGTTATCCTCTTTGATTTCCTTCGCAATAGCTAGACCACGTATTCCCTCTCCATATACGAAAATTGACATCGGTCTTTTCTTTCTCAATTGTAAATGCCCACAACCCCTTCTCCGCTACTTCAATCGGCCTGATAGTCTGATGGCGACCAATATTCCAATGTCAATGAGAACGATCAATGCGCCATTTCTTCAGATCGATCTGAGAGCCAGGTACCAGCAAGTCTAATGTACGGTCGAATCAAATCAAGAAGCTATTTCAGAAGCCACGAATATGATATCGTTTCCTATCATTTCTTTTAGTTCCATAACAAGCAGAGCTTGATAGGCCTTGTGTTTCTTTGGTATAGTTCCTTCCTGAAGCTGCCAGCTAGGCATGGAGATCCCTTCTCTTCGGCGGATAGGAGCCACTGAAACAACCCCGTCGATAAAGCTTGAATGTTTCATAGAGCTCGTCTGAACGTCTTCAAAGCACTTCTGGATGTTTTGGTCCTCTATCAACATGTTCTGTAGCTGCAATCAAGACAGAGGAGTGAAAATAAGGAGTTTCAAACAAGCCATACTAGAGAGCTCATCAATTCTGATAAGTTAAACAAACTTGAGAACTTTAATGACAATGCTAGCGAAGTAGTGTCATTGCTTTCGATTTGTAATCTTCTTCTGATCTAAGTCGTCTGCGTTACGAGACCGTTAGTCATTATGTCAAGAGGTGTTTGGGCTAGACTTACCCTTGTTCGGTGAGTCGGCCAGACTTCAGGGATGATCCGCGAAGGGTTTCTGCAAGCTGATCTGGATGCATATAATCTGGGAGACTGTGTTGGACATGGTGATCAGAACCGCGCCCGTCTGACGGAAGGCCTGAAAGACAGGTACCGGAAGGAGAGAGTTTATGGGCTGGTCATGCATGTGCTCTGTCCTCCCGTATTAGCTAATGCATAAAGGAGTGTAGCTGTATACTAATCTTGATCATCCGGTGTTAGTATCCAGACTTCCAACGATGCCAGACCCCGCTGTAGCCAATACTGGTAGGCATTGCGGAGATCGTCATCGGTTTTAATCAGGATCCTTTTCGCTGCACCAACTGAATACGACTAACGACAGCGACTCGTATGAAGGGTCTATGATGAGTTGGCGTTCATATAAGTAGTCCGATCAGCGGTATAGAAATGACAGATGAACATGGAGTGGGAATTAAGCAAGCTCTTGAATTTGAGAGGATTGACAAACGTTAGCTGCCTTTCGATATCGCATTAATAACAGGCCACGCCCCGTGGGACAAACTGCATTGTGTATCTTTCATTTCTGAGCCAGTAATTGGAACTCACAAAGGCTTCGAAAAAGACAGGCAGCTTGAAATAAAAGTGTCCATTTTCCGAAAACGTACTCATGTGATAAGCTGACATTGAAGAGGTCTGAAAAGTGGTGGATCATGGGCCAGGAACACATTGCCTCGCCTGCACAGGCACGATAGACCCCAAGTAGCGTTTGGCAGTGTAAGTATGAAAGACCAAATTTATCATACCATAGCTTCGTTAGGCCCATCGAAGGATGTGAAGCCGCTGAGATGAGCCACTCAAAGTTGGAAAACGCTCCAGCGGATCTGCCATGCTTAGATTCATTGATCATCTCAAGAGTCGAAATCCACCTAACCTCATCTGGCGTCGCTAATGCTATGTCGGTGAGGTCTGGAATGAAAATAGATGTCTCCATCTATCGACCAGGAAAGTCTGTCTGTCATAAATTTGGCTGATCCGCTTTCGCTGACCCTATGTCCTCTACAGACTTTCCGCAGACGAATCTAAACAGGGGTGCCCATTCCAGGTAAAGAAAATCTTCATCCTTGTGAATGATCTTACCATCAAGACACAAGCTTGAAATCGATGAAGGTCATCCGTTTGGTCCAAAGGATCAAAGCCAGAGGCAAGACAGTTTGTCCGGATTGTTGGCAACGAAATTATACACCGAACAATGTCATTGATCGATGATTGTAGTAAATGAGCTGATAATAGAAGAGGTGTCTGATCCAGAAGAGCCAAAGATCTTAATACACAGCAGGCATGATTGCTCTCCACAACGCTGTGCTATGAGGAGATGATAGTGAGCCGCCTTATTTCTTGCCATCTTAGATAGGGTGAAAACAAATCTAGAAATCGCCTAGAAAGGGAACTTGCACGTCAACTTCTGATGCTGGTATCATACAAGAGCCTTGGGTCTTGTTAAGACTTCGATCTCAGCCATATGATCGACTAGAAACTCATCATTGTATGTCAATATATGGAAACAGATCCGCAGGTACGGTGCTTGCGAAGTCCTCGGTAGCATGTCGATTACCGAATTATTCAGACACCTCGCTGGACCATATCCACGAAAGCCTTTGAGATCTGTAGCCTTTAGACTAAATGAAGTAGTCTGCCGTTCTATAGGTCGATGATGGGGGCGTATTGTTGATCATTCTAACCGCGGCCTTACCTGTCTAGTCTGGGTTTTGTCATAAGTTAAGGCAAGTGAAATCTTCAGGTGTGTTTAGCGAGAATACGTACAAAAAATCTGATATGTCTGCAGGATACTAGTACTGATGCCGGAGACAATTGAAGCCGATGAGAGGAAAGGGCTTGGGTCCTGTGCGAATTTGTCGAACACGATTCTTGAGGGGCACGTGGGGATCGCGACTCTTTGAGGGGCTTTCTTTGTGGATGAGCCTTAGAAGGCCAACTTTCTGCAAATGATATTCCAATCCACTCAACCCACAACGTTTGCTTGAGCTCTTCTCGCTCAATACGAGGCTCGTTCGTCTCCAGAGGGTTTCGATCGTCCTCAGGATCAATTCGCCATATTTCTAAATGATGACGGAGAATTTTCAAAGATGCTAGGAGTTTATACTTCTCTGCGTCCGCGGACATGCTCGCTCTCTATGTGTTTAGCCGTGTAGGTACTACATATAACCGACTTAGCATGTGGTTAGGCAAGGAGAATCTGTCTATGTCCGTATTTGAAAGCTGGCTCCGTAGATATGCACGAAGACTTGACCGAATGATCGGATCGATAGGCTCGCCGCTTCTAAAGAAGGAGTAGAAGAAGGAGATTTAGAAGTTTCGGACGGGGGGGTCCGAAGAGCCCCCCTAATATCGTGCCGCTCGGCCTTCCACTCGTTATCTTCGTGGCGACGTCGAACCTTTAGCTTGCTGTAAATTTGCTCTAGTCCGTCTGGTAGAGTCCGATAGATTCTATATGTGCTTACGCTAGCCTGCCTGAGGGTTTCCAATAGCTGTTCAGCGTTGACGTTCTCCGCGTTATTCGACCCAGCGGTGACAAGTACCGGCTAGCCATTACCCAGACACCACATCAGGACTCTTTCGATAACGTAGCTTTCTCTCTTCCAGATGCCTCCGCGTCTGCTCCAGAGCCGCACTTGACCGGTTTACATCCCTATTCGCAGCATGTAAGTGGCATTTCAGTCCGACATTCTCAACAGCCTGCCTCCAAGAGTTGATTCCCGATGAGAGATAGTCAATAGCTCTACAGTTTGATGTACTGATCATGATTAGGGGAGACTATGAAAAGTCTGCAGAAGAGCAAGGTCTTGTTGCCGAGGATTTTAAAAGAGTCAACACAAGAATATTAAAATTTTACGTCACCCAAAGAAAGGATAGAGCGAATACTGTTGCTGCATGAGAGCCGTCAGTATTGAATGTGGAATATACAATTGTCCTCGCGTAGACTGGCACGTTGACATCAGCCAACTTGCCTAGATCATCTCGAAGTCCTTCGAGACCTAAGACCCCAGACGCCTCAGCAGCCGTCTTTCCAGCGTATCTCTCCGTTACATGTCAAGAATGGGCTTGATGGTCGTGGTCTTCATGGTATATGAGATTGGTTCTTCTTTTGTTTTGGGAAAAGGGCGATGATGTGCTTGTGAAAGCGGCGTCAAGTACTTTTTAAGATGGTGGAAAAGAAAGGCAAGGACAAGCGTGGGTGTAGAAGGTAAGAGGGTCGATCGCATGAGGATAAGGGTGAGGCTGAGGAATTCAATGAATCCCTTGGGAATAGTCGCTCCTGTAGATACCTCTACTTGGGAGAAGCCGACGGCCATGATTGACTGATTCCACATCATACTCTTCTCATCCGAGATGATGTTATCTGATTCGGCTTTGAGCTTGAATATTGATTACCGAAATCACTACCTCGCCAAATCTGTTGGCCTCACATCTTCGGCGGCCGGCAGTGTAGGAAGACACTATTATCTCCTTCCTTGCATTCCGTACAAGACGACTCATCACTATGCGCACTTTAATTAGCTAGGCAATCTTTGAAATCTGATTAGAAACCTACCGTGACTGGACTGACTGGACTAAGAGAGTGTTTGCTGTAAGACACTGTGCTTGTGCACGTGAATCCAGACGGCCGAAATATCCGATGCGCATTTCTCGTATAAAGTTTTCAGCGGTGAGACTCGGTTGGAGTCGCCATACGTAATCCAGCATCGAATTCCAGGCAATTCCATTGCCTTCGCTGACAGCGGACTGGATATTCCCGACAGAATTCAATTCAGAAATAAATCTGTGGGTTTGGTAGATATGGCATTCACTAGCTTGATTAGGTAGAACGACCGGATTTTGATAAAACAGAACAGATGCCGTGAGCATCGGCGGTGGATAGGCTAGGAGTCTTCCATTGTAGTAGTATACATGCATGTTTACGCATCGAGATCCAGATCATTGATATACGACCGCAAGAGACAGCACAGTATCGGTCGGGGGGAGATTGAAACCTATCTTCGAGATCAAAATCGATGGGGCAAAGGTAACACAGACCTTCCCCTTTATTTTCCCATGGCGAGACTTCGACATACTCTTAAGTTTCTCGAAGGAAGTCGGACGTGAGAGAAGACGGAGATAAGCAGCGTCAGTAAGGCATTCGAGGAATTCACTGATGAAGATGGTAATGAGTAATGACAGGTTTTGTGAAAGCAAAGACACATGCGTATGCTCCTACCGATTACTAGCGTGGAACTTTGATTGACCGTCAAGTGACCACGTGCGGCCGGTGTATGAGAAGACATGGAAATGAGCGAGGGAAATGGCGATGTATAGAAAGAATGAAGATACTGGCCAAAAGAGATCAATGTGAATATTAGAATCTAACAACGGTTCGGATTCTGGACCTTACTTTTGTGTTTCTGTTCTTGACGACATTCGCTTGATTAACCTTGAGCCCCCAGCAAAATCTGTGTGAAATGCGAGAG
>JAABUI010001092.1_pt1 | contig 16549 bp, 14 predicted proteins | sample 5559111 | NCBI WGS metagenome assembly JAABUI01 (sample SAMN10711870, study PRJNA513365) | rock metagenome | isolation source: Antarctica rocks | place: Antarctica: Victoria Land, Buttleship Promontory
GCTCATGCTTGTTCACTTCAGCTTCAGTCTTGAATTGCCGTGAACAAAGATAGCAGCATTTCTTCGTTAGGTCGGCATAGGATCTGGTGGGCGGATTGTTTTCCTCAGCTGCGCCGTTCTTTTCTGACTTTCCTTCAGGTTCAACCTCAGCCTCTTCCGACTTCTCAGGCTTGACTCCATGAAGCTCAGCGTGGCGATTGCTCCAGAATTGTAAGTGGGCTGGCGCAGTCTGTGTAGGTCAGCAGCGACCCATCCATTAATGACAATCTTCAAATACCTTCTTTGGCTTCGCGGCAGCGCTGGCATCAGCTTTTCTCTTTTTTGTTTTGGCCTCGCCCTCGGTACCCGCTTTCAAAAGACCTTCGTTTTCAGCGGCAGCGGCAGCCTGGTCCGCTGACGAACGAGCCTGACCTTCGTTCAATGCTGTACCTAGCTTTGGTGAGCCAGTAGATACAACCGACTCACTAACCCAAGCCTCCTCGTCCCAATACGCAAGCTTGGTGGCAGTGTTGCCTAACGGGCTAAAAGTGAACCTCAGAGCTTCTTCAGTCGCATTAAAAACGGGCACGAAGACCCCTGCATGGATGTAATCCGCAGTAACCGGCTTCGAAGAAATGGTAAATTTTTCGAAAGAGTTGTAACGAGTCAAAGCAGCTTGTGCATCCTGTTAATGAAGAGTCAGTATTTATGAGCAGCAGAAACTAGAATTGCGTACATCAATAGTGGCGAATTCAGCAAAGCCATAGCGCCAACTTTCATGATTACGTCTATCGCGAACCAGGAGGACCCGTCTCAGACTGCCCTCTTTGGCCCCAAGATTTGCATCACCAGTCGTTGATGCTATCTTGGCATTCTTCTTCGATGAAACATTTGCCGGGGGTGATGATCTACGACTTGGCTTGTACAGTTTGGCTACGCCTTTGGCGAGGAGATCTTCCGACACTGTGGGCTCTAGTCCACGTATGAGCAAGAATTGAGAGGGTGCGCCATTTGGCGAAACATCACTATCGCCACTGTTCATGTACTGAGGTTTAGCTGCTAATGTCTGGCCGTAGGAAGCCATATCTATAACGGTCAGCATGTCCACATCGCATGATACATGTTGCTTACCAATCTGAGGGGTCTGGCATCTATGACATTTCGTCCGGCCAGGAAAATTAACGAAAGTACACTATTATAGGATCAGCGGTGCCAGTTAAAATTTAGAAGATAGTGCATCATACAATTTTGCAAGTCCACTCTCCATCGGCCTTGTCGGCACGAGATCGATCATCTCTCTCACGACTGAAAGCTATACGGACTTTGGCTGTTTGATCGTCATTATTTGAAGCATGATTTCCATAAAGGTAGATTGTCGGGTAGTTGCGCTCCACAAAAGCTTTTGACTCTTCGAGATTCAAGAACCTTATGAAGCCGAAACCTCGTGAAATCTCTGCGCCTGCGTCAGTACCAACTAATATAGGTAGATCGAGAGTGCACGTACTTGTCTGCCTATCACGGATGATTCGTACATCATCAAGTTTCTCAACATTATATGACTGCTTCAGCTCTTTCGAGATCTGTGAGATGGAGAATATGACAGATCTTAGCCAGAGTTCCACAAAATTGGTGTCACACTTAGGCTCTTGTGTTGTTCATTTAAAGGCAGTAGGTATCGAGCTTTGACTGGGTGGGGTGGCCAACGTCTTCTTCAACCATGTCCAACATCAATCCTTCCAATATCACTTCTCTGCTAGGAGGGCCTCCACAGTAAGGTGAGCGTTCTCTCCGCTGGCTTCGGCTACGACTTCGATGGCGACGGCTCCGACTTCGCCTGGGGCTTTCATAGCTCGGTGATCTGTATCCTTCGCGGTCTCTGTCTCGATATTCCCCTCGGTATCGACCTCGCGGTGATGGAGAGCGGGCTGGTCGGTAGTCTTCGTGTACTCTGCTTTCATCTCGTGAAGTTATCGACTCCCTCCCTCGACGAGTAGATGCGCCCTTAATCTCGAAGTCGTCATCACTGTGTGAGTTCCTGTTCCGATCTTCCCAAGCCCAAAATTAGCAAGGGTGCAGATTGAGCAGTGTGAGTATCCTGTCTATGTTTTACCATGCGAAGGTGGAGATGAGTATCGAGCGCGTGGTGATGGGCTTCTTCTGTATCGATCCCTTGAATATGACCCAGAATCCTGGTCCTCGTACGTTCTCATGTGTCGATCGTCTTGATATTGGCCGTATGACCTATGGCCATTGTAGGCAGGCTCTCTCCCGTAGTAAGACATAGTGCAATTTTGGAAATATCACCAAACGAGTCGTCACATCATCCACCCGTTCACTTGTTGAGGCTGCAGACCAAGGGAAGAGAATAAGGTACTCGTGAGTGAAGGTCGAAGCTTATTCTCTAGCGTCGCAGTCACGTGCCGGATAAAGAAACCTAAGGTACAGCAGAGATGTCCAGGCTTTTAAGTTAACCTCACCCCAGCTACCACCCGTCGCTTGTCAAAGGTACCCATAGGTGAGTGGCGGAGTGGAGAGTTCAACATCGGCATGAGTCACGGTGTGGTCTGTTCCTGCCTTCAGTAGAGGCGCTTTGCCCAGTTGAAACTTTCGATGATGACTCAGTCCAACAATGACTCCAAAATTGCACTGCTGTCTACTCCAATATTCTACTTCATTTCAATTGAAAGCATTAAAACATTTCTCCCTTGCGATCATATTTCCGTAACTCTCCATCTCAATTCCGTTGCCCCTAGAATATTCCTTTCTCTTAACCCAAGTTCCCAATCACTGTAAGCTGCATGGCTTCAAACAACCCTGCACTCGACCTGGCGGACATAGATGCTTCTCTGGCCAGCCTGAATGCTACAGCATTCAACCAATCTTCTGATGATATGGTCCCTCTGCACATAGCCAAATGCGATATCCAGGATGACAGCGAGGCCACCTCAAGCGACTCTTCATCGGGCCCTCGGAAAACCACTTTGCCTAAATCAAGAGCTAAAAAGCTTCGAAAAGCTGCACATCAAACCCAAGCCTCCAAGCCATTGCTGCGACCAGCCAAGGACATTCTTTCTCGTATCCGCCATGACCCATCTCTGGACGAATCTGACTACATTGTCGGATATCATGACCGACATGCTGATGTGATGGAAATGGATGTCTCAGAGTGGAAGGGTGGGGGTGATTATACGGACGAAGAATGGATCCCGCAGCATCGAATCATGTACTTTCGGAAGAAAAGTGATCAAGATGGACGGAGAGTGTGGGATCGAGCATCCAGACTCGACAGGCTGTTTGGAAGCGGTGTCATCGCTACCCAAGAAGAGCGAGACGACGTTGAGAGCGAACATGAAGGAGAAGATGTCTCTGATGATGAAGGGAGAGCTGCTACGGCCCGAAGTGGAGAAGAGGATGACACGCGAGCTCACAGTCTTGCTCCCACAATGACTGACAAGAGGACTCCTTCTCCGCAATTGAATATCGATGAATCTTAACCCCACACTTCTACATCCTTACACCCACAACCCGAGTCACGTGATAGCTTTATGGACGTATCAATCGAGAGAATGTTACTTCAGTGTGTTAATCGTCTACGTCACAAATCTTTGATAAATTTCTCCTGTCACTGTGCTCTTTTTCTTCCTCTCAAAAATTATCTACCTCTCCGTCTTTCCTGAAAACAAAACCAGCTTTGTACATATTATATAAATATTGCCAGTCACTGCACCACCAATAATGCAGGCCTCACACCGGCCTCAGCCTTGGTGATCTCTTTCTCTTCCCTCTGTGAATCTTTCCTCTAACTCGATATCCACATTCAATACTAATGGCTCGGGACATCTCTCAGCGTCTCTGCCTTTTGGGATTCCAGGATTCCCATTGAAAAACCGCCGAACCCCGACAAGCCTCAAACCTCCCTTAAACTTGAAGGAGAATACCAGCTTGTTGTGGCTACCATTCTGTCGGGTCCAACAAAGCCTCTGCTCGGTCATCCGTTGTGCGTCCTTGACAGGCAAGACATAGAGCTACGTACCTCAAAACATAGAGAGGAATTCATCACAAGAGTCTTTACAACCATCATAATAAGCTTTAGCATTGCAGATCCGCCATAATGCCCAATTCAGCTGAACACAAAGCAAGGTCTGATGCAGAATGGTATCGAATGACTGGTCAATTCTCGCTGGCAATGAACGAGCTCCTAGACGCTTGCGTAGTCATGGACGGGAAACGGAAATTTCGCATCCGCCCACCATACAGTCCGAACGGCTTCCACTGCCTGATCCGTGGCGTTTCATCCATCGAAATCCGCATCTCAAAAGACCAAGACTACGAAGCTGAGCTTCTGCAAGGGACAAACGCTTACCATGTCCTACAATCTGGCGAGAGCATCACTGGACTAGAAAAGCGAGCATGGCGGCCATCTTTCGCTCGATCAACAGCACTCTGCAGATACCCCATCTCACATTCTCAGCATCATTCTCGAGGTAACCTTCACACTCTCACCATTATCGCTGGCTTCGCCTACATCCCCAACAGCAAGCTTGAGAACAAGATGGTGAATTTAACACTGACGCATAAGGAAGCCGTCAGGCGTGGGAACGCAGACGCTGCTAGTCCTGCGGTCCTACAAGCCACATGCACGACGGCGTTTGCGACCTACAGCGTGTTGGCTGAAGCAGCGGCTGTTCGACAGTAATTGGGGTATTTGAAACGTCTATGACAATGGAAATGGGCGCATTGTGGGAGATAAGCTGGCAGATTTGGAGCTGTGCGACGTGAGGGGGCCAATTCACAATCGATCCGATGCTACGTCCTTGCTGTTCCTTCCGAGCAACCTCAACCACAAGCGATCATGCAGACAGTGTAGCAGATATCCGTCCGGTGCCTGCAAGAATGTCACACTGAGAATGAAATCAGATATTAATTGCCGAGGGGACCTCTACCCGCAGTCCTAAAAGCGGCTACGTCCTTGATGGCGGTGTCTATGGGGTAGTATCACATAGTATCACGATGTGGTGTCGGTGACGCTTGTCTACTGGCACCAGTGCTGGAGGTGAGGAATGTCTGATGGTCGCCTGGCTGGGACCTAGGCCAGTTCTGATGATCGGTTGCAAGAAGCAGGGAGAGAAGATGATTTACGATGAATTCTGGCTGGTGCAGACCTCGTTGGAACTCTGTGGTCACGGGACACTGGAGCGGACAGGGCAATCTTGTCTCACTAAGTCTAAATCTTGGGGAGAATGACCGAGAAGCGAAGAACCATTATATAGCAATACCCGTGGATATCCATTTTGCATGGTCTGTCACCTGTCCAAATTCGGTTTGTTTGTTCTGCTTCCACTCAAGTAAATACCTTCGAAGGGTGACAATTGTAAGAAACACGCTCGCTAGGGTGGATTTCCCTTCGTTCTTATGCATCCTAGGGATTATGCCCCAAACTGAGCTTGATCTCAAGTGATGCTCAGAAACAAAACACGATTGTAGTGGGGAGAGAGGGCTAAGAGTCGACCGTCATTGAACCAGATCACCCGAGTATGATGTACTCAAGGGGAGAGTCATAGATGCAAAGGCTCAACCTTAAGGAATGTAAAATGCAATTCAGTCGTGGTATCTTGGCACGCAGCAGCTCTTAAATACAAAGTATATCCGCCCAATGAAAACCAGAGGCTTGACATCGAATCAAAATTCGGGTTTGTAAAACATCACAGAGAATGAAACATACTTATGATGCTTAATCGCCATCCCAGTGCAAATAATCAGGCTGCCACTCCTGTCCAGGGAAGCTGGTCGCCGACATCACCACGGGCTCATCTTCAGTATCCCCCACACGTCTAGATCCGGTTCTGACACCATCGTTTGGAGGAGTCTGGGGCTTTATGGTAGCGTTCTCGATTTCCTGCTGCCGTGACCTGCGCTTCTCTTCCGGCGTCAGGGTTTTGCCCGAAGTAACGGCGCTTCTGGGTTTGCTGGCTACGTTGGTCTGAAGAGGCGGCAGTGATTGCCGATATTGGGTTGACGGGGGTCGCGGCGAGGTTTGAGATGGAGAATAGGTAGGTTGGGAGCTTCGAGACGGGACATTACTGGGTGTTGATTCTTGGAGGCGGGGTCGGTTCCAATCGTCCTTGGGTGGAGGTGGAGGTGGGGGTGGGGAGTCGGAGCGCGAGGGGACGTGGTAAGATTTGCTTGTACGGGCTAGAGAAGGGTAAGAGGTAGGTTCTTGGTAGGAGCTTTTCTGGGTCGTGTTTGAAGTCGGTCGAGATTGGTCTTGCCGGCTCGTGGAACCACCATGTTGAGAGAAGCGTGTCCACGTGCTACCTGAGCTTTTGCTCTCGTGCCTCTGACGCTGAGAGAATGGTTCACGACTGGTGCTGTGAACAGTAGAGGATCGAGGAACGCTGGACGACGAGGGTTGAGGGCTAGTTTGAGGGAACGTTGCGGAAGGCCGGGCTGGAGCAATGTCCTGCGTTTGAGCTGGCGGGGACATTCGCGGATCCAAGCCCTGGCGTAGGGCAGTGTTATGGATGTAAGCTGGAGGGTCTGGTACCCCGGATGAGAGTGGTCCATGGCGTTGCGATCTATGATTTGAAGGCAGAGGCGCTTCATCTACTTGAGCTGGTCTAGGCGCGTAGTAGCCCCCAGGTGGTGGGGGAGTGTAGTTATCCTTCGGTGGCTTGTACCAATCCTGTTGCTGAGTCGGAGGAGAAATTGTCTCGTAATGACTACGCTGTTGTTGGGTGGAAGGGGGACTCGTCTCGTAAGGATCGCGCCGCTGTTGGGCCGATGGAGGAGCTGTCTCGTTAGGATTGCGCTGTTGTCTCTGGGTTGACGGGGGCTCCCTCGGAGGAGGGCCTTGACTTTGATTCAACGAACTTTCTCTCCTAGGATTCCCACGTCCAAAGAGGCTCTGAAAGTAGTCAGTCTAAGATTATGCAGACATTCCTTGCAAACACTCACCCCGAATCCCGAGAATCTCTTCTTCTTGCCACTTTCTTGTCCGGGATTTCCCGACGTTGATGATCTCTGCAATCGTTTACTGAATTTGCTTGCAGCGCTTCGTGAATTCCCTCTAGAGGGAAACTCATCGTCTTCGACCTGCGGCGGTGGGGGAGGAGGTGTAGATTGAACAGGTTGTGTACGCTCCGATTTTGAACCATTGGGGGGAACGTTCTCCTTACTCTGAGCACTGGTGCTACCGCTTCCAGAGTTCCCCGTGAGAGAACGGAAGACGCTGCTCCTCTTACTCTTCCTGTCTCCAGGCGTTGGTGAATCGACTGGCGGAGACGATACTCCATTATCTGGCGAGTTCGGTAATGGTGGCTCCTCGGTTTTGGAGGAGCTTCCCAACGCCAGTGACTTGAAGAACGCCGAACTTCTGGAGCCACGCCTGGACCTTGATCTGCCTTCCGACGCTTGGTTTTCCGATGGCCATTCAATGGGAGATTTTACTGCTTCAATCTGGTAATCCGGTGCCTGCTGACGAAGCATGGGGGAGTGGTCCCGGGAAGATCGCCCAGGATAGGGATGGGGAGATGCATCATTACTGCCCCTGAATGCCGAATACTCATGGATGCTGGGCCTGTGCGAATCTTGAGATAGCCGTGCGTTGGAGTAGGAACGCGAGCGACTTCTATTGTGGTGTTCACTATCAGGCACAAAGTCATGACCTAGGCCGTAATGAATGGGGCCAGGCCGGCCTCTTCGCTCTGGTGGCTCCCGACTGGAGTATTGGTAGGGAGATACAGGTGACGGTGGACGGTCAAGGTCAATGCGACTAGGCAGACTATCGATACTAGGACCTCGAATTGATCGGTCTTCAGACGGTCGAGGGACAACTAAAGAATCACGGGCCGAGGATACAGGACTAGAGATCGGTCGTTTTGCACCATCCCTATGAGCATCTGTGACAGTAGAAGATACTTCCGACGCTGCTAGCGCATTCATACGTGCAGGTGCACGCGATACGAGATTAAGGTCGGCATTTCGTAGGCTAGAAGATTTTGGTGACGTTCCTGGAGACTCGTTCAGGCCTTTCTCACCGGTGACATTGCGGATGGTGCTCTTTGAATCTCCGGACGACGGTTTTTGAGGAGAACCCATCTCCAGAGCATTGCGATTCGTTGGTGTAGCGGCGCGGTCATTTGGACTATACGGCACCGGGGAGGAGAACCTTGATTGAGGTGAAGAGAGTCGCCTGGGACGTTGGCCATCATACGCGGCTAATTCCTCCCGAGTTGCTTGCCGGGAAATGCTCTGTTCCACTGGATCTGGCCTACCAGGAAGCGTTGCAAGCAAGTTCGGATCAGTAAAAGTAGCTTGTGTGGGCGTTTGATTGCTACTGGTCGTAGATCGAGGCGTGTGTATCTCTTTGGGGGATCCAATATACGACTCTGCTGAAGGCGTCTCTTGGAGAAAGATTGGGGCATTGTCTCCGATCGCAACGGGATGTTGCACTGACTGACTGATCTTTGGATCTCTTTGGCCATGTCTAAGAAATAAGCTGGAGGTTCGAGGAGGATTGGTCCGGCTGGATGGCTCGGACTCCTCGCTACGTTCATCGTCGCCAAGCTGGCTTTGAGTGAAGCTTTCAACGGATGGGGTATCTCGGGGCGACCCTGGCTGTGAACTATGGGATGAGGTTTGAGGTTCTGGAGACGCGCCTTGATACTTTGCTCTGACATGGTAGGCGTATGGGTCAGACGATGGTTCAGCAGAAATTTGGGCTCGGGGGTTGGGCGGTGATTGATGCATTCCTCGGGAGGAGGGTTCGTTGCTAGAAGATTGTCGTGGGGAAGCCTGACACAACACAAGTATCAATCAATCACTGTAATTCAAAAACGACGGTCAGTACGAGAGGAGATCAGAATAGAATCGGTCAAGCAGCCTGTAATCGAGAGTCTGGCATTCGTTTTGGCTGATAGAAATACATGTGCTAGATATCGAACGCCCGCTTCCCCAGTGATATCAATGCATATCATATTAAAAATGGGTATGGATTAGAAGAGTCAAGGATCACATAGAAGAGAGTCGGCTATACCTTTTCGTTTCCACTGGCAGCTCTGAGTTTACTCTTCCCCTTGGAGAAAAGTCCTTTCGCAGCAACGTTGGCCTTTCCACCAAATACACCTGCTGTGTGTAGCAGATCTTTGCCTTTGGCTTGAACTTGCTGGCCGGACAACTTACCACCTGAGCCGCCTGAAGGTTGAAAGCCTTGCGAAGGGCCCCCGCCGATAGTACCACCTGCTGCTTTGCCATCCGGCGGAGCTGCTCCAGGGCTTGCGTTGAGATACTGTTGGAAGTATGGCTGTTGATTTGACTGTCCCCCACTGGGTAAAAGACCGCCAAGCTTCGATCTTGACGGGGATGGCTTATGACCTTGGAAATTTGGCGCAGCCTGTCCAGCCCTTACAAGCAAATCATTGTGCTGTGGAAGATCGTTGACCGTTGATACAAGCCAATTTGCAAGACCCGTATTGAGGTTTGCAAACTGTGCTCGGGTCTCATCGTATGCGCGGATGCGCTCAGCTGGAGACTTCAGGGCCAAGATCTCTCGAAATGCTGGGATTTTGGGTTGGGCATTTCCAGGAGCTGGCATTGGAGGGAGATCAAGGGAGGGTGCTGGAATATCTGAGCTAGTCTGAAATGGATGCCCAATTCGAGGAGGTTCCGACTCTTGCCTCAGCTCATTATGGACCACTGGGCTCGGGGGAGGAACGTTGTCTAGACTCCTTTCTCTCTCAGCTATTGGGAAAGCTTGAGGTTGACTATCTGTAGGTGAAGATACCAGCTCAAGTCCGCTCGGAAAGTTTGGTGATTCCTTGGTGTTTCCCAAGCCCCTTGTCTCGGGACCGGAAAGGTCGTTAGTTCCTTGGACCGATGAATCTTTCGCTGACACCCTTGGGGATTCACTTGCAATGCGGTCTAACTCAGTGGTCGGTGAAAGAGTGCTGCCATCCTCAGGAGGCTCATCTTGGGCACGAGAATGGCCATCTGGATAAATAGCAGATTTCAGGAAATCAGATGATGTAGCAGCTGGCTGCTCGTGAGCCGGTTCAGCTTGAGGGGGTAATTCATGCAATGGTTGCTCCCAAGAGAATCGATGCGGGAGCATGGGCGATTTTCCACGAGGAGGCTCTTCCCTTGGAGAGGATGCTGTAGGTAGGCGCTGGTGCCCTTGAGTTGGTTGCAACGGTGAAACAACCGCTGCCGCATCTTGCTGACGTTCAGGGGTCGTTGTGTCTTTCACTTCGTCCGGCGATCCATTGAGCTGATCGACTTCATCATCACTGGGGGCATCATTCCAATAGCTTTCGTACTCTTTCGGAAGCACTCCGCTTTCATGTTTAGGATGGCTTACGCTTGGATTTGTAGATAAAGTTGGCTGATAATTTGAATAGTCGGTCTCTGCAGTCGTTGGCTCGCTAGCGGACATTGGAATCAGTTCTCTTACTATCTCTTTCCGTAACCTATCAGATTCATACTGCTGAGGTCTCGTATCAGTACTGAGTAATGGCAGCGCTGGCGGCTGCTTGGTCGCTTTCGTTTCATCTGCATCACTTTTGCTTTCCTCGACGTCTTGGTGCATAGGCGGGGATGAGAAATCATCTGCTTCGTTTTGTTGCGCAGCCAGTCCTCTCGGAGGATCTTGCGCCAGAGGAGTGGGTGCAGTGGTCGACGTTTCATCGTCACTGGCAGCCGGCATATGGGGCCGCGACGCTTCTGGATGCAAAGTGCCTTGGCTACGAATGGCTGACTGATCGTTTCCACGGCCTTTCTGGCTCACTCGCTCATTCGAAGGAGCCTCAGCAGTTGATGCTGGCGAGGAATCATGCTGCTCCATTCCAACTGCTGTACCGAAGGCCCCGGCTAAGGCACTTCCAGCTGCGGCTACGGCTGCAAAAGCCTCCTCAGATGCGTCTTTCATCTTTTCGACCGCGGAGGGTTGCTGATCGAGAGTAGGGGTAGTCTTTTCTTCGCTCATTTCCCTCGTATCGGCGGGACTTTCAGAGTTATGGACAGGTGCGGAATTTATCTGGTTAACTTGCTGTCGGACATCCGGCGCCTGTAGGTTATTGAAGGCCGCTGCTGGAGCTATAGAAGCTGATGATTCCCACCCACCAGGCAGATGTGGTCGGAAGCTTTCCATACGATCAGCCAACGGCCGCGGAGGCGGTAGATCTTCCTTCTTTTGAGCATTACCCCCAAGAACACTGGCGCGGGGTGTAGTAGAGTGTGCTGATCCAGGTCGACTGCCACTTTCAAACTTGTCTGCGAGGTTGCGAACTCGGCTACTGCTCGAAGAGTCTGTGCGACCTCGAAAACGATCATGGGCAGGAGAAATTGGCGAAATTGTTGTATCAGCGTATCCAGTTGGTCTTCCGGGAGCAGCTTTTGGATTGTGACTGGAACCCTCTCCAATGTGCTCTGTGCCTAGATTCTCCACAGGGGAAATCTCTGAAGCCTGAGAGCCACTACTTGCGTTGATACTTGAGTCTGTTGGAGTCGCAGCAGCAATCTCGATCTCCTGTGGTTGCCGTAGTGGCCGGCTTGTCTCGAGAGCAGGTGTTCTTCTCGGGCTATTGTCGAGACTAGGTGTGTCTGAATTCCTTCGATAGCCCGGGATGAAGGACGGCGGTGGTTCTTTTGCCTCTGGTGGTACATTATGTTGAGATGGAGAAGGCTTTCTTGTAATCTGAGTCGGTGTTCCCAGGGACTCCGAGGACAACGGTCTTGGGCTGCCTCCCTCTGCCGCCTCAGGTATCATTGGAGTAGAAACACTGTCAATGCCAGGTAGTCTAGAATTCCAATTTTCCGTTGCAGTACTCGGTCCTCTACTAATGATTGGGCTGACAGTGCTGGTTCCTCCACTGGTACTACGCCCGACGCTTGAACCTTGAGTTGAACTTGGAGTGGGCGGCACCTGATCCTCGGCTTTGTCGAAAGCTTGATGCACGGCAGAGGTAAATCCAAGGGACGGCTGATGCTGTAAATTCCTTACAGGCGCATTCTTTTCAAATTGTGGGGCGGGCTGAGGTGAGGGCGATCCAGTGAAGCTATCTTGTGAACTTTCGCCCGCTTCATACGTAGACCCGAAAAAAGACTCCCCAAATCCAGACACTCGACTCACATCGGGTAGCATTGGGCCAAGAGAGCTTTTAGGAGCATGAGAGCCTGTATTTGACGCACGCTTGGGAAACTCGAATGTTTTCGCACCCATTGATCGCGGTTCTCCAGGAGTTGCTTGGTCTTGTAGATTGACACCTTCTATGGCATATTCACTTTTCCGCTCCTTGACCGGGTCCAATGTGGGCTTTAGCCGCTGGCTGGATTCGCTGTCTTGTGATCTTCCCAAGCTGGGGCGATCATTTGGTCCACCCAAGATCGCGTCCATGCTGGGCCTCGAAGAGTCTTGAGACTGTCTTTCCTTTTCCTTCTCCTCCTGCATACGCCTGTAAATTTCCGCCGGACGAACAAAAGGCAGCGCCTTTCCCGCTCCACTACCAGCTCGATCTCTTGCAGGGCTCACAGCCTCTCCCTGATCTCTTATGGTTGGCGAAGCCTCGGTCGGAAAGGGTTGGGTTGGTGTACCGCCTTGACTAAGGCTACTCTTCCGCGGAGGTCGTGAGGTAGAACTGAGATCGGGGCCATGAGGTGATGGCGAGCCGCGAGTCTGAAGAGGTGGAGGCATGGCTGAAGGTGAGAAGTCTCTTCGATTGTGGAAATCCATTGCAGAATTATTGCTGGCCATGGACTGTGATCTACTACCCGTAGCTGACTGTCTGGCTTGGTCGTTATACGAACCCCCTCGGTAGTTTGCCCCAGCAGACTGTGTCTGTTCGCCATATCTCCGCTGACCTTCCATGCTCGAACGGCCAGGGCCAGATATTGGGGGCCTCCCAGGCGCTGCATGAGGCCGGACCGGGTAGTCCTGAAACTGCCGCCCAGGTTGAGAATCAAGTGCTGATACAATCTGACCTTGCGGTGAAGGCGAATTAAAGCTTTCGCTTGGACCATATTGACGGGGACCACCAGCAGAAAAGGCACTCTGCTCGTCCTCCTGATCAAATGAGTTTGTTCTCGCTAGGGCAGGGTGATGTTGTGGCTGGGGGTTTGTAAAGCTTCGAGCTCCATTACGCTGCTGCTGTTGCTGATGGGGAGGGGGCGCACTCAGGTTGCCATATTGCTGTCTGCTATCAACTGGCGATTGATAGAGATCTTGACGGGCTTCGTAGGCTTCTTGAGGTATCTGTGTTGCCGATTGGCCTCTTTGTCTATGTCCTGTAGGTTTCGGAGCAGGCTCTGGTTCTGGCTCATCATAGCCCCCATATTCATCGTAATCGTCAACATCGCCCCAATCGTCTCCGTCATATGAGAATGATTTTGCTTCCACCCATTTCTTTGTCTTGGCTCGATTCACATTCGTGGTGTAGTTTGCGGGGCCTGGCCGAGACATTGTGTCTTAGAAGTTCGAGTCCTGTGGTCGGCCACGTACAAGCCTTATCTCCACCGTTGTACTCAAGTCCTGGCACGGACAAACAGGGAGGAATACTTGACGATGTCTGCGAGCAATTTACCGAGAAACACCGTACACCATTAAGAGTTGAGTACCAAAATTGTGTCGAGTATGCGCAAAGACCATAACTTCAAACCACGTTGCGGGTGTACGCAGCCCGTGCGATTTATCCAAAGCTCACGGTCAGATGGCAGGACATCACTGCTCAAAAGTCTTGGGCTCGGAGTTGAAAGCTCTTGAGAATGGCAGCGCCCCCAAAAGCCCAACGCTTGGCACAACCGGTATCCAGAAAGGGAATGTTCAGGTCGAGCAGGTTTGTCTTACAATTGGTCTTGGTCAAGATCCACGTTTCAAACGGTCCGAAGTTTTACCGGTGGCTCCTTTTTTTAGACAACATGCAACCGCCGTTGTGGACACAGACAAAGCCATCTATCCACATAACACTCTGTAATATTTCGAATTTCACTTCTAGGTAGACCATGCGATTGATCTCTCATTCGACCCTCTGCTAGGATAGTCCCAATCACTATTACGACAGCGAGAACCAACTCAACTTACTATTGGCAGATCGTCGCCTCAGTTCATATTATTTGGAAACGGGTGACAGGGGAATCAAACCATTCAGCTGGCCGGGGCGCCGTGACTACAGACGATGACTGCAACTTCGATACAGGATCGGACGGCCGAATTCAGGGCAGTCCTAGCCCAAGCGCAAAAACGACACTCTTCCACGAAGGCCGGCTCGCAACGGCAATCCCTGCTTACAGAATCACAAAGAAGAGCAGCAAACGGGTCTCCAAATGGCGATATCAAAGGACCAAGGAAGGGCGCAAGGTCAGACTTCGCTAGAAGGGCAGCCGAGATAGGAAGAGGCATCACAGGGACGATGGAGAAGCTGGGCAGATTGGCTGAGTGTATGTGGATATGCAGCCTTCATACTCGACTCGTCACTAGGATGGCATTAGGGTGCTGTGGATCGAGCTTTGAGCTGATGGATTGCTATAGTAGCGAAAAGGAAGACACTCTTCGACGACCGGCCTGTGGAAATCAACGAGCTTACATACGTAATAAAGCAAGACCTTTCGTCGCTGAACTCTCAAATATCCTCACTACAATCATTATCAAAGTCACAACAATCACAGTCCGCACGAGGTGGCGCAGAGCAGGAAGGGGAACATAACAAAAATGTGAGGGGTAGATCGGGATACTTGAACATCAGTGCTTATCGACGAAACAGGTCGTTGTACTCTTACAAGGGAAGCTTGCCGACGTAGGCACAAATTTCAAAGAAGTCCTAGAAGTCCGAACGAAAAATCTACAAGCCTCCAAATCAAGAACGGAAAACTTCGTCTCATCCGTATCTGCGCATTCGCAACCGCCACTCAATCCTCAGCAGTCAGCCTCTCCTCTCTACAATACTCCAACAAAGTCGCGGACTCCTCAACCCGGATACCAAAACTCAAATCACGACATATTAAACCTCGATCCGTCGTCATCTTCTACATTAATGCAAACTGGTCCCCAATCGGACCAGCAGCTTTTAATGATGGAAGAAGCGCAGCCAACGAATACGTACATCAACATGCGAGGTGAGGCTATAGATATGATTGAGCGGACTATTAATGAGCTCGGTGGTGTGTTCGGGCAATTGGCCGCTATGGTTCAGGAACAGGGGTTCGCGCATTTCGCTCATTAAGGAAACGTTTGGAGCTAACTTCGATAGCGAACAAATACAACGAATAGATGCCAACACGGAGGACGTAGTTGACAACGTACAAGGCGCGCAACAAGAGCTGATGAAGTACTGGTCGAGAGTATCGGGAAACAGGTGGCTGGTGGCCAAAATGTTTGGCGTTCTCATGGTATGTTCCACTGTATGGGTTCATTAGTAGTCTATGCTGATAATACCTAGATTTTCTTTCTTCTGTGGGTCCTCATCGCAGGATAACAGAACTCAACAGGCATTTTCAGCTGTATCAATAGGTGCACATGCGAAGGCGCTAGGTGGCGCATTATATTGCATCATCCCTTGTAGAACCAACCTTGTATTATAGTCGCGCAAATCCGTTGAGGCTTCCGGTCTTATGTGTAGCAGAGCATCGTCAATCGAACTAGACAAAGAAAGCGATCTCAAAGCCAACCAAGAGCGTCCACTGCTCAGCTCGCCCCTTCCTCCGCGAAGATCATCACATCAGCCACACACACCCCGTCCTCCAAGCAAGGCTCATTCTGGATCTCCTGCATCAGTATCGCAAATGCCGTGTCCAGATCCTTCCCAAGCCTGCAAACGCACAGCAACACTCCTTCCCTTCTCAGCCATCCGTTTGTTTGTAAAGTGCAGCTAACGAACAGCCGGCTCTAAGATTCCCCACGCGTTAAGCATGGTATTAACAACCAATTTGGGCGCTTTCTCCTCCAACAGAACGACTTTAAATCCGGCCACTCCTTATTTATAGATATGGAGGCTGACCAAAGGGAGTATTTCTGCGGCTGCTGCCGCAGTATTGCTGGTGGGCGCTGGTCTTGGGTATGAGAGTACCTGATTCTTGAGGGAGCTTCAAGTATCACTCCTTTGTTAGGTTTGGGGCGAGGTACTCTGGTTTCTGCTCGGTTCATTCTCTGATGGCCGTTGGTGTCCGAAGACTTTTGGATTGACTCCGGGATCGGACTATCACCATTGCAAGGATCGATGGGGAGCCGGTGAAGGCTCACCCACGCGGTGTCTGTGTACCTTGTCGGAGGTTTTGTCGTCCGTCTTGGCCTTTGACCCGCACTCTTCTGCTTTATTCGCAATGTACGAGCGGTTTGAGATTTTTTTGGTGGATTTCATGATTTATTATGACCTTTCCTTGTCAGATCTGTACCGCGTTAGCAGACAATTCTTCTAACGCAACCCCTCGAATTGCAGCAAGAATAGAGGTTTGCGCTGCGACATGAAGATTTTGGATTGTTGAAGAGAGGGAATGCGTATGTACCGGAAGATCCCCTCACCGCTCTCACCGTCACCCTCGTTATAATAGAAGATGTCCTTCCTAGATGCGTGCTGTTTCTTGACCTAGC
>JAABUI010001094.1_pt1 | contig 16536 bp, 16 predicted proteins | sample 5559111 | NCBI WGS metagenome assembly JAABUI01 (sample SAMN10711870, study PRJNA513365) | rock metagenome | isolation source: Antarctica rocks | place: Antarctica: Victoria Land, Buttleship Promontory
CCGAGGCCAACCCTATTCAGGGTTAGCTTATGTTCTCCTGAGTCATATAGATAGCCGGCTCTTCCCTTCTAGATACTTTCCTTCCTTAGCATTTATATACTCGTTACATTACACCCATATGACTCGTTCTATGCTGGCCCCTAACAACTTGATATCAATCTCATGACTTGACTTGATATTGATCTTAAGTCGAGTCAGAATTTGAGTTCTTGACTCGACTCATCAAGCAATCGAAAATGACATCAAATATCAAGATTTACTATTTTTGAATCTATGACGTCATTATATTTGAAAGATCTACGTGTAACAAAGAAAATTATTTCTCATTTCATCATTATCATCTTCTTGTTGTTTGCATTATCTTGTTGCATTATCAATAAAATACATTGCAAAATGTCTGATTCTGATAAGACATATGAATTATCAAGATCTTCGATCGAGAAAGAATTTAATTTCTTGATCGTTCATTTATTTACTTTCAGTAGTCTTCATTCTAATGACTTCGCAAGTCAAGATTCACGAAACATTAATCAGATTTTCGTTGAAAAGAAACGAACTCTTCAAGAAGTGATGAATAGAATTCATTGCGATACTTCTCTTCTAATATTAAGAGAGAATAATCAATACGTTGAGTGAAGTTCTGAACTTCTGATATCAATGCTCAATTTCAACAATGATAACTACAGATGTCTGTTGACGAAAGTGTCATCAACAAGACTCAAAGAAAGATAGATAATTCACTTTGAGCTAAGAAGATTGAAGTAAATAGACAATTCAACATCTGAAATCAGTTTATTCAAATGATCTCGACATTGAAAGAATATTCTAAGATTTCATGCAAGAATTGTTTTAAAATTCTAGATTATTCTACAGCTATTAATGAATCTAGTACAATCAATATGATCAAGCATCTTAAGACAAATGCTTGCATGAAACGAAAACGACTCAACTCTCTTTCACAGCTTGAGATAGATTTCAGTCATGTAAGTTCAATATGATAATGCAAATAGATAATGCAAAGTTAACATATTTATAGAAGAAAAGTCATATCGACTTATTATCTCAATTTAATCAACAGAATTGAAAAAAGATATTGTGTCAGATCTTTGTTGCACTGAATTTGTCTTTTCAAATCATTGAAAACGAGCATTTTCGACAGTTACTACAAATGCTTCGTTCAGAGATTACTTTCGTGCATTGCACTAAATTGTCAAACATGATTTTCTTGAAATATGATGAGATTCATGCAAAGATAAAGCAAGATTTAAAAGAGTCATGATGTGTTTCTATTGCATTGAATGCATGATTTAGTTCTCAAAAAGTCGCTTATCTGAAAGTCTTGATATATTGAATGAATGTTGCATTTTAATATCGTGAACATCTCATTGAATTTACATCTCTTGAAGTTGAGCATACTGATCATCATTTGATGCAAGAGCTGTTCAAGATTTTGAATACATACAACATCAAGAACAAGCTTTTTGATGTTGTTACTGATAATGCAAGCAACAATGACACTCTAAAGAAGAAGCTTGAAAGAGCGCTCAATTGACGTGACATTTCATGAAATAGAGCACAAAACTCAATTTCTTGTATGATTCATATCATTAATCTAGTGACTCAAGAGTTTATCAGAGCTATTGAATCAGAGACTTTGAATGACAATTTCGTTGTGTCATTGAATGATGATCAAGTCAAGAATATAATCACAAGCAATAATCTTTGCACTGTTGTCAAGAAGATATTTATCAAGATGATAATGCAAAAAGATAATGCATTTACTAATTAATGAAACAGGTTCGCGCTATTACTATTGCTATCAACAGTTCTTCTCAACGAAAGCTTCGCTTTTTAAAGCTGCAAGCAACAAGATTTTGAAAATTGATACAAGACATTTGCATTTGCTGAAACTCTATTTATTTGATGCTTCGACGTGCATATCAACTGCGTGACATGATCAATACATAAGTTGAGAAATTCTTGACAGATGCAAAGATTCAAGCTATTTAATTAAAGAAGAATGAATGATCACTAGTATTGCTTATTGACAACATGTTAAATTCTTTCTACGAGCTAACTCTGATCATATTTAGAATCATCAATGTTGACATACATTTAGAATTTCAAATGTTTGATGCTCTTTTCAATCATCTCAATGTTATTGAGACGATAGTACGCGATAATGCATGTACTTCACAAGCACTTGTTCTTCAAGCTTGCGAACTAACTTTTAACAAGCTTGCAAAGTACTATTTCAAGATGAAGAGCAAAGATGAACTGATATACAATCTCGCTATGATTTTAAATTCTACTCAAAAGCTGAATTTGTATCAAGATTGAGATGCAAATGAGAATGATTCTCATTTTTATTACGACAAGTACAGAAAAAAGTTCAAGAACTATTTTCATCATTATTATGAAGAAAGAACTACAACTGCAAAAGTCAGAGCGTAAGTGACTAGTGATGTTGATCAGATAATGCAATATGATAATGCAATTGATTATTTGTTAACAATGCTATAATTTGTTGTGATGACTACATGAACTCTTCTTCAAAGAACTCAACGTCGCTCTGTATCTGTTAGTGAAAATGATTGATATCTTTGCATTGATGCTATTGTTGAGAAGTTTTCAACATGAGAGTATTGAAGAGACAATGTCTCAAACTATTCAAGATTGACTTAAATGACTAAGAATGTTCTTTCATGTTCAATCTTGCAAGAAGAGTTTGTTGATGAAATCAATCACAAATGACTTCAGAATCAGTTGAACAGATAATGCTTCTTAAGTATTATAATCGTATCATGAACTTGAATTCTGAGAAGACTATCATCGAAGCATGAGATATTTATCGTAGAGAAAAAGATGAAGATAATGTGATTGATGAAGCTGCTGATTCTTTCAGAGCAGATTTGCAGAATGTATTACATTTTATTATTGTTTAGATGTTCAATATTATTTCATTTGAAGTCACTTTTGCATTGTCAATGTATGTAGTATGATAACACAGTTACAAGATAATGCAAAAAGATAATGCAGTTCATAGAGTGTATTGCTATGCTAGATAATTTGATCTGATCAAGATATCATGAATGTTATTTTCATTGAGTACTCAACTGAATCTCAAGATTACGCATCAAAGTTTTCATAAGTATCAAATCTCTCTGCTAAAGAATTACTTGCTTGACATGAATAGCAAGAAGTTTGCTATCTGCATATGTAAAGCATTATATCAGTAAGTGTTGTAAAACATCAATGATAATGCAAATGAGTAATGCACTTACTGACAAGAAATTCACATAGAAACGCTTCTGTGATCTTCTGAAGAGCAAGCAGTGTTGAAGTTTGAATTTTATATTTTGCATCGCTCATTTTCTGACTCATTTTGTTCATATCAGTCTCATTCTGCATGATTTCGCGAACTACTCTTTCAAATGAGATCTTCAATATCAACAAATTCGCATCTCTCTGATAACGATGTATCTCTCGAAGTGCAACGATTTCTGACTTTCATTTTCTCTTTGACTGTCACGATAAATTAACTGTTGATAACTTGATGCATTATCTGTTTGCATTATCTTCTGAATTTTATTAATCTTGCTTTCAGATATGATCTTGAAGTCTGCTCTTGATTCGTTCGTGATATGACTATTTGATGTCATATCATCACGAGTTGAAATTCTCAAATCATCACATGATGCATCTTTAAACTTTCGTTCTAAATCAAGTCTGTCAGCAATGCGTCACAAGAAATGCATTATCTAAATGCATTATTTGTTTGCTTGCAACGAGTCATGATGTATATTAACTGACAATGATTTGAAAAATTGAGACTATCAAGTTGAGTGAAAGCAAAGTGAAGTACGATGTAAACAAGAGATGATGTGTAAACAAGAAATGATAATTGTTGACTGTGTTTATAATAAAATTAATATGATGAATGTTTTGATATTAGCATTAATATGATGAATGTGTTGATCGCAGTTCTAAGATGATGAATAAATTCTAACATTCAGTTCTAACTTTAATTTTATCTACATCTAATCTCACATTTATTCTAATTCTAATTTTATCTACGCTCAACGTTTATTCTAACTTTAACTTTTTCTACGTCTCACATCTAGTCATTGCACTCATCTATTGTGACTAAGTTCATTAGAAAAAGCACTTCAACATCACTATCAGATAAGAAGATTGTTATGCATTATTTATATGCATTATCATTGAGACTAATCAAAATCGCAGAATATTCAATCTATTAATCAAGTTGCAGTCAATTACGAGTAAAAATCATGTGATGAGAATCAATGAAGATCAGAAAACTCTTTATATCAAACAAAGTGCAGATTGAGTGATTCTTTATAAACAACTCATCAAATTGAGAAGCATCAGCGTTTATCAGAAAGTCATCAAAGCGAAGCAGATGAAAATGAAGAACAATATGCAAGATATGATCATGAATGATCGAGTGAGAAAGAGTCTGCATGATAATGCATTTGAGTAATGCATATGTGTTTCAAAAGCTGATTGTATAATAGCTCAATGCTTTAAGATGAATTTGATGAAGAAGACAAGAGAGAAGAAGACTGCAAAGCAAGCGAAGCTCGAAGCAATAATCATGAAGACAACTTTTAATACAACTTCTACTGTTGATGTATGTACTGTGTTTGATGTGAAAGACAAGACTAACGTATGCATTAGACTATTGAACAACAAGATGAACTTGGGAAAAACATGTCAAGATACATGATATTTACTATTGAATTAATTTAGCAACGCATTTTACATCATGAAGAATTGAATGAATTGAAGATGATGAATGATTTAAATGTTATACAAGAATTCAACAAATTCATGAACGCATTTTCAAATGAAAAAAATGCGATTAATCAAAAGATAGTTAATTCACTAGATTCATCAAATGATAAATCTGATGATATCATTGAGATTGATGATGATGACAAGAAGATGAAATTTAGCAAGAGAGATGATGATGCAGATATGATTGAGAATGAAAATGAGTATGAGAATGAGTATGAGAAAAAGTACGAGAAGAAGAAGAAGAAGAAGAAGAAGAATGAGAAGAAGAATGATGAGATAATAGTGATCTCAGATTAGCAGTAGTAAATGAACAAGCATGAATTTTCTTCAATCAATTGCATTACTTTAATCTTATTACATTCTGTTAAATCTGAACGAAAATCTTGAACATCAATTAATCAATCTCTTTTGACAATAGAACATTATTGACATGATGCTTGCGCTTCATTCTGATCATCAGAGACAGATGATGAGCATCATCAACATGATATCAGCAAATGAGCGAGAAGTGAGTATTGCTATCTTGCAGAAAAATTCAATCAAGACAAAGAATATACATGAGAAATTGAACAAGCTGCAAGTACTTTATGAACTCAACGAACGTAGAAACAATAAACTGATGCTCTGAGAGAAGATGAGAAGATTGACAGAGATGATAGAAAAGCTGACGCGTCAACGTGTCGTTGCATCAACTGTCAATCAATGCATGAAGAATCAGCTGAAGAGATTGAAAAAGATAACAAGCAGACTTGAAAAAAAGTTCGCGAAGAAGAAGAAACATGTTAACAACTGAGCGAAGAGAGCGAATGAGAAGTTGACGACGTCGTTTGAGATTTATCTTGTTCTCAGCATCAACGTTGCATCATCAGTGCAAAATCATTGCAAGAAATTCAAGATTAAGATCTTCATTAAAGAGAAAGAGAAGATCAAGAGAATCATGATGATAACAACAGAGAACATAGTGAGATGAGCGAGAGAGATTGACGTCGACGAGACGCTATCATTGTGCAAAAACATAGAAACTATGAAGAGATGATCAAATCTACTGATATTTCAAGTCAAGATGAAAGACAGTAAAAGAATATTGAAGAAAAAAGATTTTTGAATCAAAGAGATTTCATTGAACATAAATCTGCATAAAGTTAGTTTTAAAATAGTGATACATGAAATTAGAATTAAAGAAATGTTTAAAGACATAGAGAAGAAGAGAATGAAAGCACTCATCAAGATCAACAAAGATATACACTTGAAAATGATGATTGAGAAAGTTGAGTGATTCAAAAAGAATAGTGAACAGAAGAGATACATTTTGCTGATGATATGTATAGTCAGCGCTAAGATGATGAACAAGTTAATTGACAAAAGAGTATGTCATGAGATCGACATAAAAATCACGCAGTTCTATGATTTAAGTTGTAGAACACATCAGTGTCTAAAGTGTCAAGACTATAATCATAAGACATATGAATGCAGAAACAAGCAAAAATGCGTTTACTGCACGCTAAATCATTGCTTGAAGCACTGTTTTTATAAACAGACTTAAGATATGTGAAAATGTGAAATGTGTTGAAGTATACACAGAGTTTTTGACTCTCAATGTCATAATTAACAGGTCAAAAAAGAAAGAATAAAGAGAGTTATAAAACACAGATCTCTATATCACGTCGTACGAGAGCAGAAAGAACTCAAAGCGATGATGTCAAAGATGTTCACAGAGACATTTACCAGTCTGAAATTGCTGATAAACAATGACTTGAAAATAAAACAGAAACGCTCAACAAATAAAAGTTGTTTGCTCAGCATGATCATCACGTTCAAAAACACTATATTGAATCATCTAGTCAAGAAGTCAAAAACAAATAAGTTGAAGTCAACATCAATCACATCAATTTTAGTATCATTTTCTTTTGAAGATTTTACAAGAAAAGCAAGCACATTGCAGATGCTTAAGAGAATATCAAACAGCTTTGAATGTGAACTTTAATGTTTCAGCAAAAGAAGCTTCGAATACTACAGTACAACGTTCACAAGTTCAGAGAAAAGATGATGATAATGCTACTACATGAGAAAAAGATAAAGAATTATGACATTTTGATTCTTCAAGAACTCTGATGATTTGATGAGAACTTCAGAGTGTACTGCTTAGCAACTGTCGATTTCACACTGAAGAATAATGAAAATAGAATTTATTTCTACATAAACAAGAGAATTGACAGCAACATCTGACACTCAACATGACACTTCAAAGATGTAAACATGATTATGTTATAAACATTAACAGACAACACACAGATGACTCAGAAAGCTATATACATTTACGAAGCATACAATTCATCACTCAGAGATCATGAAGTCATTCATGAAAAAGAAAGTCTTTCAGACATTGAAAAGACACTACACATGTTGAAAGAATGCGTTTTTGTAAAAGACTTCAATCTGCATCATTTCACATAAGAAAGATCATTCTACTCAAGACAGCATTTATTGTCAAATGATTTAATTGAAATGATCACAAATGTTGATGCATCGCTGATGCTATTTCAAGACATGATTACGAGAAATTATCAAAGATTTCACATGACAATAGATCTGATCTTCACGACAGATGACATTATGAATCAATTAATATGATGTGAAATCAATGAAGAAATGAAAAACTTCTCAGATCATCTGTCGATACAGACAATTATAGATTTCAGAATTTGCAAAGAGTCAGCGCGAAAATCGCGTCACAACTGAAAGACAATTGTTAGAAGTCAGCATAAAGCAAGTCATATGAATGTCATTTAACTAATAGATAAATGCTAAGAAAGAAAAGTATCTACAGAAAAGAACTCGATTTTTATATGTGTGTTTCTCAGCTCTGTGCTAGACTCGATTGAATTGACGTCTTACACATATGATGCAGAGTCTCAATGACATCATTTTTAGCTTGAATGCTCACTAGACTCGATTAGAATGAAATTAAGACGAAGACTAGAAAGAATAAACGAAGGCTAGAATCATAACATTACTTTCTCTTCTTGAATATTCATGTTCGCATGAATGTTGTTTCTTAGTGCGCTTTCCTTGAATATTTGATATGAAAGTCATCGATCATCTCTTGAGCGTTCATAAATTCGTCGTCGTCAGCGTTATATCAGTTGAGATCGTTGTCATAATTCTTTCATTTGACTCAATATTGAAGTCGTCTTCAATATCATCGAGAGTTCAATATATCGTTGATTTTTCATTCATCTTCATCGTTTACCACTATTGATCTCGAGAGTTCATTCTTCTGATCAGACAGAGAGTCATTGACGACGAGACGAAAAAGTTCTGAATGAAATACATCGTGTATACGCATAGTCTCGAGTAGTTTCAATTTATAGAATGAGTCAACGAGATTGATGATCTGAAAAGAATCAAGCATCTTGTCATTCAATTTTTTGAAGAGTCTCGCTGTAATGATGTTTCGTTCGTTCAGAAACACTCTTGATTTAATCTTGTAATTGTTCTTCTTTCTATGCTTGTTAGCTTGATTCATCATTTGTTTTCGTGTTTTGATCAGAGCTTCACAAGCGAAGATCAATGTCTTGTTCATTTGTTCAGATATATTCTTGACTCGATCAATCTGCAAGCGTTCGCGAGTGCTTTCATACTCAATGATGTCAGAGTTGAAGCTCATATGAGAATGAAAGTTCTTGTTCATGAAGAAAAGAGTCAAGAAGATGACTGAGAACAAGACTTTATTGTCAACAAACTCGATCATAAGTAGTCACTTAGATCAGTCATTCTGCATATACGAACAGAAGAATTGAAGATATCGCTCGACGTTCTGATTGACTCGTTCGCTTTGATCGTTGATCTGAGAATGATAGATGATGAACAATCGAAGAAAAATGCTCAGTCGTTTGCAAAGAAACTTTCATAGTATAGAGATGAATTGCAAACCTCGATCAGATACTATGAAGCTTGAGAAATCATGAGTTCAATATACTCATTGAATCAGCATTTCAGCTGTCTTTTCAACAGTGATATCTTCATCATCAATGATGCAAGAAATATAATGTCTTTCTTTTAACAATCTGCAGATGATCATCAGAATAGCGTTGTACTCGCTCAAATCAGATAGATCAATAATAAAGTTCATTGCTATGTCTTGTCATCGCTGTTCAGATATCGATAGAGATTGAAGCAAGTCGTTTGATTTATTTTTAGATGTTTTTGAACGTTGACAGATATAACAGTTTTGAATATATTGATCTATCGTTTTTTACATGAATGATCAATAGTAGTTTCGCTTTATGACTTTCACAGTTCTAAGAATATCAGAATGATCAACTGACGATTGATCGTGCATCTCACGAATCAGATTCATTTGTAGAAGCTTGTTGAACGAAACTCATAGCTGACTATCATGATACAAGATTTCATTCTGAATTCAACAATTCTTCAATTTGATATCTTCATATTGTGTCTCGTCTCTTGCTATTGCTTCGCGAAGTAGCATACAATTCTCGTCGATTTCATTAGTCTCAAGAATCTGTTTATAGATTGATTCACTGATGTTCTTCTTTAAATCAGCAATTTTCATTCGATTTGAAGTCAGAATAGTGATTCATTGATAGCGAACGCGCTCATCTTCTGAATCTCTGAGCACAACGTCAGCTCAACGAGTTAATGCATCGATCTTGATGTTTTGTTTGTTAGATCGATACATTATTCTGAAGTTGAAGTCAACGAGCTTCTGAACTCAGCGCATCTGACGTCTGCTCAGCTCTTTATCTTTCATCAACGAGATGAGCGCTTGATGATCAATGAACATCTTGATAGAAATGTCAGTTAGCTTCAGTTCGAGTCGTCAGTGTTTAAATGCTTGAATGATGATCAGAAGTTCTTTATCATATATTTCGTAGTTGCATTCAGCAGAAGACATGTTCTTGTTATAGAAGACAATTGAATGTAGTACTTCTTCATCATCATATTGAAAGAGAACTTCATCGTTAACGTAGTCAAATGAGTCGATTTCAAGAATAGTCTCACGAGTTTAATCAAAGTGACGTAGTATAGAAGTCTCAATCATACATCTCTTCATATGATCGAAGATAATCTGACAGACTTCATTTCATTCAAATATGATCTTCTTTTGAGTGAGTTAAATCATTGAACAAACAATCTTCGAAAAGTTCTTAATGAAGCATCGATAGAAATTGCAGAAGTCAATGAAGAACTGTATCTGAATGAGATTAATGAGAATAGATCATTCGACGATCATTTGTATCTTTCGAGAATTCATCTTTAGTCTCTCGATGAATATCAGTAGTTCTAGAAAGATGATTTTCTGCACATGAAACTCGCATTTGTTTATGTTTATCTGTAGATCAATCTCTCGTAGTCTATGCAAGATCAATCATACTTGTCGCTTGTGTTTCTTCAAGATCTTGCTGTAAATAATAATGTCATCTAGATAGATCTGACAAAACTGATGTAGATATTTGAACAACATGTCGTTCATATAGTGTTGATAGAACATCGATTCGTTTGTTAATTCAAAGAGCATTACATGATATTTGTATGAGTCAAAGAAGATAATAAAGATAGTCAAATCTTCGCTATCTGAATGCATACGTAGTTTATTGAACGCAACAATAATGTTCAATTGAGTCAGATACTTGCTTTCTTGTATACAAGCGAGAATCTCGTCTATCAATGACAGAGAATAATGATTTCATTTGATCAAAGCATTGAGCTTTCTGTAATCAACGCAGAAACGCAGACTTTCGTCTTTCTTTTTGATGAACAAGATGAGCGAGACGTATGATGCGAAGCTGAAGAAAATGAACTCTTTGTTTAGATGATTGATCAGATATTTCTTTATCTTCTGAAGCTTGTGATCAAACATCTGATATAGTCTGCTTCGAGAGAGTGTTTCTTCATCGATCAACTCAATTTTGTGATCATAGAAACGATGCGATGATAGCTGATCGATCATTGCTCGATCGAAGACGTCTAGATAGTCGTGATATTCAGAGAAAAGCTTGATCTTGACTTGCTCAAGAGCTTCAGCGTGAGAAAGCTCATGCAGATTCACTTCTTCAGACTTGTTTTCAGCTGTAGTTATGAGTCGATCGATTTTCAAGACAATAACAGCAAAGATCTTGATGTCTGAACGTTTGACTAACATTCTATATGTCGCTGTCTCTATCATTGCTATGTTCATTGAACTGAAAGAGAATGATTTCAGACTGAACGTTGGTTTAGAATTGACGTTAGTCAAAGTCGCGCAGCGCTGTTTTAACTGTTCAATGAACTTCTTGTTTTGACTGAATTGAGATGTAACGAAAGTGAAAGATCTCTTCAGTATATGAGTAGAAGTCAAGCTCTTTCGTTTCGTGATTGATTTATTGCTTGAGAATAGAGTAATCGATTTCTGACTAGTAGAATTGAGATTCGAAAATCGAAGAGAATCGATTCGCATATCAATTATCAGGTCAATTTTGTTCATTCATGTTTTTTCAAGAATCATTTGATGTTGATCTAATCGAGTGATCAACATAGAAGCTGTGTCAATCGTATGATCTTGAACAGTCAGATTCAAATAGATGACATGAGTAATAAGTTTCTTAGCATAATGATCATCGAATTCTCGAATTGACTTCGCTTTGATCAAAGTCAGAGACTCGATTTGCAACTGATCACAAACAATCTGCGCGATCACTTCATCAATGAACGAATAGTCAGCAGCTTCGATGTCAATCAATGACTTCAATGAGTAACTAATTTCATTGCTAGAAAGTATACATTCAGTAGTCAAAGATTCAGAAGCAAAAGAATCATCTGACATGCTTGTCGTTAAAGAAATTAACACATCTTTCATCGCGTCTTTGATGAAAGTCTCTAGTTTTTTGCCTCGCTATTCTCGAAAGAAGACATTTTCTCATTCTCTTTATTCTTCGAAATGACGATTTTATGTAGACGAAGAATGAAAGCTTGAGAAGTCGAGATGTCAATCTTGTTCTTAGAACAATTCTTGAACAAGTGACTTGAAGTCTTGCAGATGTAGCAGATGATAGACGATTTCGCTCGATCAGACTCAGAGATAGAAAAGATGATAGACTTAACATAATTGATTATCAAAGTCATCACTGACAATGAAGTAGCACATTTGTCAGATACGACAGTGACTTTGACGATGACAGTGCGACGTTCGCTGCGTAATTGATAGTTGACTCGCTGTTTATTATTCACATCTTGAAGAAATTTCTTTAGACGAGAAAGCGAAGTAAAGTTCTCTGAACAGACTGATAGAATGTTCTGCAAGCGATTGTTGATTTTATTCTGAAGATTGTTCATCAAAGTGCAATCATCATAATCGAGATAGCTGAATAGCTTCATAAAGTCGAAGTAGAAGACATTGAAAGACTTGTCTGCTTGTCTCAGAGCGTTGTATTCGCGTCGAGACTTTCGATTCTTATTTAGTTCATCATATATTTCTTTCAAATGATTGAATAGCTCGTAGATCGAAGTGAATGAATTCAAAGAATCAAAACAACGTTGAGCGAAGATGTGCTTTGCAGCGTCATCTTCTAGTCTAGACATCATGTAAACAATACAGATGATCTCATTATTGAATTGATTGATATTGACAATCAGCTTGTCATTCATCTTGTTTCTTCAATCTTCTCAACTCAATTCATTGTTACGAGCGTATCAAGACTGAACAAGGCTGAAGTTCTAATCAATTTGCATCAGGTTTAACTCAGATATGACTCAGATATGACTCAGATATGACTCAACACTCTTTTTCTTTCCCAACATTCTTTTCTTTCATCAACATCTTGTTCATCTACATCACATTCTTTTCATGTCACAAACACATTTCTTTCAAGCTTAGCGCAGTCTCTGAACATTACATAAATAAAAGCTTTTGTATCAATCTTCTTCTGTATTCTTAATATTCAGTTATAGTTATCTTTAAAGATCAAGCACTATCAATTCTGATCTTCATTGATTGTATCATCTAGACACGATTCTGACATTATATTAAGAATTCGTTAATCACACGATACTGATCTCATTACTCATTCAACATACTCGTCTAGACAGAACGAGTCTAAAGAAATTCATTTACCTGATGATCGACGATAATCGAAAGATAGAACAACACTAGAGAGTTGAATAGAATCAACGACGAGACTGTTTGAATTGCTAGACTACTTATTACTCATTAAGTACACAAAGTTCACTCGATTAGGAGAATCACGATAAAAAATCTTCGTGAATTGCTCAAGAATCAAATCGATCGATAGATTCAACGATAAAGAATCTTCGTTGTTTGCTAGAGAATCAATCAAATCAACAAACAAATCTCATCTTTTTTGTTGAAGATTAAACATCACTCTATACGTCTTTCTTCTTCAATCGTCAAGCATCGTCATTCATGTTAGGGGCCAGCATAGAGCGAGTCATATGGGTGTAATGTAACGAGTATATAAATGCTAAGGAAGGAAAGTATCTAGAAGGGAAGAGCCGGCTATCTATATGACTCAGGAGAACATAAGCTAACCCTGAATAGGGTTGGCCTCGGAACAACCCTATAGCCTAGCGGCGAGCGGCCGGCGATAGTCATCAACATAGCCACCAACATAGCTACCAACATAGGTGCGTAGCTAGGATCGTAACAATTCATTCGATTATCTTTCAAACAAATCTCATCATGTTTAGTCGTTCGTGTACTGAAGAGCGTTTCGAAGAATTTCGAAATCGTTTCTTTCAAATCTCTAATGCTGATTCATCGAAATCACGAACGAAATCATCAAGTGCTGCATCATTCATTCATGAAGATGACGAATCATTCGCTGAAACGATGATACTCTTCATGTTCTACAAAATTTGAAAGACTCGAAGTCTAGCTCTTGATGAAGAAACAGATTGACTCTACGAGTTAAATAAACAACAAGAAGACGAAATCAAAGAGTTGAAGACTAGACTTCAAGCTAAAGAAAACACTTCTTCTGATTTCATCTACTCTGAGCGTTCTAGATCTCAAAAAATATCTGATTCTTCGCTGTTTACTGATGAAAAGAACTCTACTTGAAAGAACTGATACGGAAAAATTCAGGATAAACTAGAGATCAACGTCGATCTCTTTTCTAATGAACGAGTCAAATTGAGCTATATACATTCTAGATTATTCAATGACGCAGCTGAGATCACTCAAGCTAGACGCGAACGTGACTATGTCAATCTCTATAAGATCGTCGACGATCTTTTGAAAGAGCTAGCTCAGTTGTTCGATGACTTGAATAAGAAAGTCAACTTTCGTAGAAAATACTACAACTTGATTCAAGAATTCAAGAAATTCAGTGAATTCTATACTCAGTTTCAACGTTTATTTTTCTATTTAGACTATCACGAGAAGTAACTGATCGCTGATCTGAAAGATAAAATACACTCTCATCTTCGATTCATTTGAGTAGATCAACTAGTTCAACCTGATTCTCTAAAAGAAATTCGTTTCTATCTGATTCATTTGAATAATGATCAGCGAGTCATTCAAGAGATCAAGAACAAGATCAAACGCGTCAATAATCTTTCTAAGACTATCTTTCATAAAGCGACTGTTGTCACTCAGTCAGTCGATCACTCGAAGTCTGATCAGCTAAAGTCGCGCGACGCGATTTTAACTAGCATCAAAGAAGCAGACATTCTAGTCAAAAGCTGTTTCAGATGTCATAAATCAGATCATAGCTCTAAAGAGTGCTTCGATCGATCTACTAGAATCAATGCAGTAAACAATGAATATGATCGCTCTGATTTTGATTCGAATTTCGATTCAAAAAACTAGTCATCTCTTCAAAAGTCATCAAAGAGATAGAGATTATATCTTTGTGCAAACTAGATGAAATTCTATTGAAAGAAAATTACTTTGAAAAGTCGTTTCTAATTGACACTCATCTCATCTCTCAGAATCAATCTTTCAGTCTTCGTTTTCTAATAGACAGTGATTCAGTTGTCTACACGATTATACATTCTAATCTAGTCGATAAAGTATGCGAGAAACTGAAAATTCAATCTATATCACTGGCAAAAGAGAAGCTAATAAGAGATTATGATGAGAAGATATCTAAGAAGATCATCACTCATAAAATTCTACTCAATCTCATCATCAAAAGTCATAAGAAATTGACTGTATCAATGCTGATAGCTGATATCGATCATGAAGTCATATTGAGTAAGCTCTGAATGAACAAAAACGAAATATTATTGAATATGCAAAACGACGTCATTGTTTTTTCGAATCAATTGAATACTTCTATTTCAATTTTTTCGATTTCTCTCAATTCAAAGCACTCAAGTTGATTGCAGTCAACTTCGTCTTCTTCAATCACTCAGACTAAGATCTCTATGATGCTCAAACAACTTGTTCGAAAAGAGTCATTCTTGATTCGAAGCATAGATGCAGCTTCGTTCAAAATGCTGTTGAATCATTCAAAGAAGAACAAGATCGAAGTCTTTGCTCTATTCATGATGAACATCAATAGAGAAATCGCGTACAATACTCAGTGCGATTTGAACGCTCTAAACGTCTCTTTAATCAATGAAACGACTCAGAATTTGAAAGATGTTAAAGCAAAGCTGTCATCGAAATATCATGAGTTTCTAGATGTTTTTGATCGAGCTCAATCGAATAAACTACTCTCTCATCGCTTCTACGATCATAAAATCGAGCTCATCAGTGATTCAACGCTTTCTCACTGTCAAGTCTATCAAATGTCTTCTGTCAAACTTCTGAAAGTAAAGAAGTACTTAAACGAGAATCTGTCAAAGAGATTCATCACTTCTAGTCAGACTCTCTATTTCTTTCCCGTTCTATTCGTTCTCAAAGCAAATGAAGATCTTCGATTCTGCGTGAACTATCGAAAGCTAAATGTCATTTTCAAAAGAAATAGATATTCTCTATCGTTGATAGACGAGATCATTGATAAAATAGTGAATTGCAAGCATCTGACTAGATTGAACATCATATCAGCGTTCAACAAACTTCAAATGCACTTCGATAGCAAGAATTACATCACTTTTATCACTGCTTTAGAAGCATATAAATACAAGATGTTATCATTCAAACTGACTAATGAATCGGTCTTCTTTCAGCAATATATGAATGACATTCTATGAAACTTTCTGAACGACTTTTGTCAAGTCTATCTAAATGACATTCTCATCTATAGCAAAATGAGAAAGAAACATAAAGATCACGTCAAACTAGTATTGAGTCGACTACGCGAAGCTGAACTGCAAATAGATATTCGAAAGTGCGAATTCGATGTAGAAGAGACTGTATTTCTAGAAGTCATTGTATCAGAACTAAATCTTCGTATGAACTTCAGCAAAGTGACAGTCATAGTCAGCTGAATCACTTCGATCAATCTAAAAGAAATTCAGAGCTTCGTGAAATTTGTTAACTTCTATCGTCGTTTCATTAAGAACTTCTCGAAGCTAGTCAAACTGTTCACTCAGCTGACTAGAAAGAACACGTCTTTTGTTTGAAACAAGATCTGTGTTCAAGTCTTTGACAATTTAAAGAAACAAGTCAGCTTGATCTCAGTTGTTAGGGGCCAGCATAGAGCGAGTCATATGGGTGTAATGTAACGAGTATATAAATGCTAAGGAAGGAAAGTATCTAGAAGGGAAGAGCCGGCTATCTATATGACTCAGGAGAACATAAGCTAA
>JAABUI010001095.1_pt1 | contig 16523 bp, 15 predicted proteins | sample 5559111 | NCBI WGS metagenome assembly JAABUI01 (sample SAMN10711870, study PRJNA513365) | rock metagenome | isolation source: Antarctica rocks | place: Antarctica: Victoria Land, Buttleship Promontory
CCTCCTCATCGGTCATCGCAGCGAGGAACTTCATCTGCATGTCGCTGTGCGCGCCGTAGTAGAAGGACTTCCGGAAGCTCTCGAAGCCCATCGGCTCATCCACCATTGCTGCCTCCTCGCCCCCTGCTCTGCCCACCCCATCACACCCACCGGCCCGACGCCTCCTCAGGTGCAGGGAGGTGACGGCTGGGCGTCGCGGCCCGCTATCGGCGACTTTGCCGAAGGCGCCTGAACTGCTCCGATGCCATCGCGACCAGGCCGATTGCGGAGGACATCATCACGACCAGGCCGTTACCCGAGGCGCGCAGCGCGGGCAGGGCGGCCCTGGTGAGCAGGATGGGTGCGGTGAGGTTGAGCTGGAGCTGGGCTGTGATCTCGTCCTCGGTGATCGAGTCGATGCGACCCGCACGGACGTTGCCCGCGTTGTTGATCAGTACATCGATCCCGCCGAAGGCGGCGGTGGCCTGCGCGACGACATCCGCGGGGACTCCGGGCTGGGAGAGGTCGGCGGTGACGACCGCCGCCTGGCTTCCTGCGGCGCGGACCTGCTCGGCAACCTCCTCCAGGGGCTCTACGTGGCGGCCGACCAGCACCAGCCGCACGTCCTTGGGGGCCAGCCCCAGGGCGAGGCTGCGGCCGATGCCGCTGCCGCCGCCGGTGAGCAGGATTGAGCGTCCGGTGATGTCCATGCGGTCGTTACCTCCAGGGGGATGTCGTCTCGCGAACGCGGGGCGAGCGAGCAGAGGGGTGGGCCGGACCGGTGCGCTGACGCCCTCGGGCTCGAGGCGCGCCTGTGGTCGGCGGAACGGGCGGCGTGCTGCCTGGCGGTGGCAGCGGGCTGCGCCCGAGGACCCTTGCTACACGGCGGCGGCGGCCACGTCAACAGGTCGCGACGTCGGGGTCAACGACCAAGGCGGCGTCGTCACCTCAACTCGTCACCTACACGTTGTACCGCTTCGACATCTGCGTGCGCGCCACCGCCGCCGTCGTCGGGGTCATTGGCGCCGCCGGGCGTGCCGGTTGTTCCAGGAGAACCTCTCCGCGTTCCGGTTTCCCGGTGCTGACGCCCCTGCTTGCGGCCTCGCTCGCGGTCAGCGCGGCGGTCGAGGTGCTGTTTCGGCCGATACGCCGCGTTGCGAGCCAGATCGGCGACGACCTCGTCGGGCTCCTCGCATTTGAGGGTGTAGCGGGGGTCGGCGCCTGGGTGGCGGCGTAGGGGTCGAGGTCAGGGCATCTGCACACCCTGGATCGTCATCAGTGGTTGTGCATCTCGGCCGGCTGATCTGTCGCGCGGTGCGGGACGGCCTCATCGGCGGTGAGGGGTTGCTCGATGTCGGTGTCGCGGATCAGTCCGTCGAGTCGTGCGATCTCGGTGCCGTCGTGGAACAGCAGCATGGTGGGGATGCTCAGCACGTTGAAACGGCTGGGCGCTTGCAGGTCGCTGTCTACGTCGATGCGGACGGCCCGCACGCTGGGGTGTCGGCGTAGCACGGCGTCGAGCCGGGGTTCCAGGGCGCGGCACGGTGCGCAGGTGAGTTGCCAGAAGTCCAGCAGGGTCAGTCCTGGACCGGTGAGCAGCTGCTCGACCTGGTCGGCGGTGGCTATGGGCGCGAGTGACATGAGGTGTCCTTGGTGTTGTCCGGCGGTCAGCGGCGGGCGGCGGGGGCGGTGGCGGTGTTGACTTCGTCGTCGGGTGTGTGTCCGACGCTGGCGATGGCCTGGAACAGCAGGGAGGGCCGGCCGCCGATGGAGTTGATGAAAATGGTGGTGACGGACAGCGCCATCGCGACCATCGCCCAGACCGGGTAGATCAGGCCGGTCGCGGCGAGCGGGATGCCGATGCCGTTGAACAGGAACGCGAGCGCGACGTTCTGCCGGGTGCGGCGGTAGGAGCTGCGGCTGATCTGCCGGGCGGTCTGGATGGAGGTCACGTCGTTGCGCACGATGATGATGTCGGCCGACTCCACCGCGATGTCGGTCCCGCCGCCCATCGCGACGCCGACGTCGGCCTGCATCAACGCCGGCGCGTCGTTGATGCCGTCGCCGACCATCACGACCTTCGCGCCGCGGGCCTGTAGCTCGCGGACGATGTCGGCCTTGCCCTCGGGTAGCACCCCGGCGTGCACGTCGTCGATCCCGAGCCGGCGGGCGACCAGCCGGGCCGCGGAGGCGTTGTCGCCGGTCACCATCACCGGCCTCAGACCGTCTTTGCGCATCACCGCGAGCGCCTCGATGGCGTCCGGTCGCACTGCGTCGCCGAGGGCGATGACACCCAGCGGCTGGCCGTCTTGTGACACCGCGATGACGGTCCGGCCGGCCTGCTCGGCGATGCTCGGCGATGCTCGGCTGCAGGAGTGTGAGGTCCACTCCGCGGTCGGTGAGTAGGCCGGGTCGGCCGACTAGGACGGGCAGGCCGGTGATGACAGCCGTCACCCCGAACCCGGTGATCGAGCTGAACTGGTCGACGGCAGGAAGGTTCAGACCGGCCTTACGGGCGGCGTCGACGATGGCGCGGGCCAGCGGGTGCTCGGAGTTGGCCTCGGCGGCGGCGGCGGCGGCCAGCAACTCGGCTTCGTCGTTCACGGCCCGGAACTCGCGGACCGCCGGACGGCCCTCGGTGAGGGTGCCGGTTTTGTCCAGCACGACGTGGGTGACCTTGCCGAACTGCTGGAACGCCTCGCCGGTGCGCATGATGATGCCCAGGTCGGCGGCGTCACCGGCGCCGCGGACGATCGCCAGCGGCGCGGCGATCCCGACCGCGCAGGGGTAGCCCATCACCAGCACGGTCAGCGCGGCGAACACTGCCCGTGTCACGTCCGGGTGCCCGTCGACTGCCCAGCTGCCGGCGAGCCACCCGATCAGGGACAAGGCCGAGATGGCCAGCACGGTGGGGGTGTAGACCCGCAGGATCCGGTCGACCAGGTGCAGGATGCTGGGCTTGAGGGCCCGGGCGTCCTCCACGTGCCGCACCACCTGAGCCAGGAAGCTCTCGGTCCCGACCTTGCTGACCTTGACCAGCAGCGTGCCGGCGCCGTTGATCGACCCGCCGATCACCTCATCACCGGCCGACAACTCGACCGGGACCGGCTCGCCGGTGACCAGCGCCAGGTCCACGCTGGAGAAGCCGGACACGACCGTTGCGTCGACCGGGATCCGCTCGCCCGGCCGGATCCGGACCTGGTCACCGACCTGCACTCGCGCGATCGGGGTGTCGACCTCGACGTCGCGCCCGCCCTGTTGGTGCACGACCCGGGCGGTGTCGGGCTGCAGGTCCATCAGCTTGCGGACCGCTTGGCTGCTGCGGGTCTTGACCAGCAGCGACAGCCACTCGGAGAAGATGTGGTAGTTCACGACCAGCACCGTCACCGCGAAGAACGGCGCGGTCGGGTAGCCCGGCAGCCGGGCCAGCAGGCCGTAGAGGCCGCCGGCGATGCCCGCGAACGCCCCGATCTCGAGCATGACGTGCTGGTTGAGGATCCCGCGGCGCGCCGACTGGTAGGCCATCGACAGGATGTGCGGGGCGACGCCGAGCACCACTGCCAGCGCCAACAGCCCGCTCACGTACGGCACGGCGGTGGTGCCGATGCCGGCGGCGCGTGACCCCAGCGCGCGCAGGGCGGGTGCGACGATCGCGACGGCACCGGCTACGGCAGTGCGCCGGCCCTGCGGACGCAGCAGCGCGTACGCGACCGGAACCATCACCACCACGACCGAGGCCGGCACCAGCACCGACAGAAACCCGCTGATGTCGGCGATCAGCCCGATCGCCAACAGGCTCGCGGCGATCGCCGCCAGCAGCCGCTTGCCCTCCTTGACCAGCTCCGCTTCCTCCTCCTCGAAGGGGCGCAGCTTGCGCGGGTCGTACAGGTCGTAGCCGATGTCACGCAGCGTGCCGAGGATCTGTTGCGGCTCGATCACCGCCGGGTCGTAGTCGACCAGCGCCTGTTCATGGCTCAGGCTGACCGCGACCTTGTCCACGCCGTCCTGACGGATCAGCGCCTTCTCGATCGTGCCGGTGCACAGCGAGCAGTGCAGGCCCGAGATCCGAGCCCGTAGCCGGGCGTGCCCGGCCAGGTTGCTCGGCTCCTCCGCCCACAACTCATCAGCCGGTTCCACCAACGTCTTGGTCATCGCCCTCATCCACTTCCCTCGATGTGTCTCTGCGCCCAGGCACGGTGCCGCCCCGCGTCCCAGCCCCGGCGAGGCCGGCTAGGCGATGACCGGGTAACCCGCCTCGCCAAGTCGCGCCGCGAGCTGGTCGACCCCGACCGCGTTCTCATCGAACAGCACCCTCACCCGATTGCTGGCTGCGTCCGCCTCCACCTGGCGGACCCCCTCGACCCGGTTCAACGCCTTACCGATCGCGGCCTCACACGCACCGCAGTGGATCTGCTCAACCGTGAACGTCTCCGACGCCATGACTGCCGCCTTCCCTGATCGTTGGACTGCCAGCCACGGTAGACGTTCCAGTCAAATGGAAGGTCAAGTCGAGCCTGCCTCGGGGCGCGCACAGACCCCGATCTTGGCCTCTCAGCGGGAGCGGGGGGTTGAGGTGCCCTGGACGAGGACCTACCGAGGTTCCTTCCAGAGGTAAGGTGAGGGCATGCAAATGCAGATCGGGGAGCTCGCCGACAGGGTCGGTGTGAACACCAAGACCATCCGCTACTACGAGTCCATCAAGCTGCTATCCCCGCCAGACCGCACCCCGGCCGGGTACCGCCTCTACGGTCCGGACGACGAGACCAGGCTGACCTTCATCAAGACCGCGCAGCACCTGGGGCTCAGCCTGGACGAGATCCGCGAGATCCTGGTCCTACGCGAGGCCGGCACCGCCCCATGCGAACACGTCCGCGGAGTCCTACGCCAGCAGGTCCGTGACATCAGCCGCCGCATCGCCGACCTGCGCAGGCTTCGCCAGGAACTGCAAACCCTCGACGCCGCGATCGACAACATCCCGCGCGACGCGGCAGCAGTGTGCCGGATCATCGAGCACGTCCGCTCCCCGCAACCCGAAGAGACCGCCACTAGCGGGATGCCGATGCCGTTGAACAGGAACGCCAGCCCCACGTCCTGGCGGGTGACCGCAACCGAGTCACCCCCGCACCACCACGCTTAACTGCGGAGAGCCGCTTTACCGCTGGGAGGTGATCGCGCTCGCAAGCGTGGTGGTCGGCTTCATCGCCGACGGTGGACTGGGCTACCAGCTGCGGCTCGACCTGTCGTTCCGGCGGTGCACCGACGTGGCGCTGGTCCTGCTGTCGTACGTCTGCTGGTGTAGACGGTCGGCGCGGTGTCGTCCGGCCTGCACCGGTTCGCGCGGCGACTTACGGCGCAACTGAGGCGAGTAGGTCCACCCACGCCTGCCGCTCCCGTTGCGGCGAGACGAGAGGGCCCCGGGCGACCACGTGCCGGGTGAGCTCGGCGTGGAAAGGTTTCTCCGTGGCGACCCGCTCGAGCATCGCGGCGAGCGCCGTGGCGTCGCCGACGTCGATCAGCGCGGGGTAGTCCGAGCCGAGCAACCCGAGGGAGCCGTCGATGCGTGTCGACACGACCGGCACACTGGCCGCAATCGCCTCGGACATCGCGTTGGCGCCGCCCTCGAGCCGCGAGGTCAGCAGCAGCAGATCACTGTCGGCCAGCACCTGCAGCGCCTCCTCCCGCGGCACGTCACCGCGCCAGTGGTAGCGAGGATCCCGCTGCATTGCCTGGGTAGCGCGTTCGGCGGTGCCATCGTCGAGCGCGGCGCCGAGGTGGGTCACTCGGATCGGGCACTGCGATCTGAGCAGGTCGAGGGCCGCCACCACCAGGAACGGGTCCTTCACCGCCCGCAGGTGCGCGAGGAGCACCACCTCGAGGTGCCCTCGCGCGTGGGGGCGTCGAGCCGGCATGACGACGGACTGGTGAATCACGTGGACCCGCGGGTGCACCGCCGCCGGAAGGACGTCGTACGCCTTGTCCTGCAGGACCACCAGCGCCGCCGCCGCCCGCACCGTCTCCTGCGCCTCTGCGGAGTCGGGCAGATCGGCGTACAGGTCCGTCCCGGTGAGCGCGACCACCACCGGCTGGTCCGGGTGCGCCGAAGCGAACTCCCGAACGGCCGCGGCGCTGCGCCGCGCGTGCAGCGCGACCAGGACGTCGGCAGGCTTCCCGGACCACGCCATCGTGAGCTCGACCGAGTGTCCGAGCTCGCGCAGCATCGTGGCCCAGCGCTCAGCGGTGACGCGGTTGCCGTGACGCGAGCACACAGGTGCAGGCGTAACAATCTCGAGGTGCACGAGCGTCAGCGCGCGCAGGTGCGGAAGCCGGCCAGCACGTCGCGCCGCTCCGGCTGGAAGTAGTTGCGGTACGGCACCCGGATGTAGCGGGCACGGGTGGCCCACGAGCCACCCCGGAGCGCCCTGCGCCCCTCGCGGAACCACGGGACCGAGTTGTCACCGTAGGCGTCGACCTCGAAGTTCGGGTACGGCGAGAAGGTGGACGCGGTCCACTCCCAGACGTTGCCGAACAGGCCGCGCACGCCGAAGGCGCTGTCGCCCTGCGGGTGCGCCGCGACGTCGACCGGCCCGTCGGCGCGCCACTCTAGGTTCGCGTGCTCCGGCCGCGTCGCGGTGCTGCCCCACGGGTGCTCGCGGCGGGTATCGGCGAACGTCGATCCCGCCGGTTCGGTGCCCGCGGCGACCTCCCACTCGACCTCGGTCGGTAGCCGCCGGCCGGCCCAGCGGCAGTAGGCGTCGGCCTCCCACCAGCAGACGTGGCTGACCGGTCGGTGCGGCTCGAGGTCGACCCAGGCGTCGAAGTGCCTGCGCTGCCAGGCATCGCCGTTGGGGCGCCAGTAGCCGGGTGCCGTGGCTCCCGATTCCTGCAGCCACGCCGCGCCGCCGCCCCAGAGCTCGGGCCGGGTGTAGCCGCCGTCGTCGACGAACTGCGCGAACTCCGCCTGCGTCACCGGCGCGCGCGCCATCGCAAAAGGCTCCGACTGCACCGGGTGAGCCCACTTCTCGTTGTCGTAAGCGAAGGGGTCGGAGCGCAGAGCGCCCAGCAGGTGCTGGCCGCCAGGCACGTCGACGTCCCCGGCGAGGGGGCCCGCCTCGACGTCGACGTGCGTCGTCCCGCTGAGGCCGGGCAGCTGGGGGAGGGGATACCCGAGCGTCTGCCTGGTGTACGTGATCGCCTCGGCGTGCACGTCCTCGTGCAGCACGGCGTAGAGCGCGAGGTGCCGTACAACATCGGTGCAGGACGCGTCGAGTAGCAGCTCGACGGTGCGGTCCCGCACCTCCCTCATGTACGCGAGCGTCTGCTCGCGCGAGGGGAGCTGCAGGTACCGCCTGGTGGCGTGCGGGATCGCGCCCGAGTCGTAGATCGCGTCCACCTGGGGGAGGATCGGCGCCTCCTGCAGCGCGCCGCGCAGCACGAATCGCTCCGAGAACCATGACAGGTGGCCGATCTCCCAGATCAGCGGGTTCACGGTCGCGAGCTGCGGACCGATGAGCTGCTGAGCATCGAGGTCGGCGACCAGGTCCATCGTGCGCTGGCGGGCGTCCTGCACCCACTCGGCCAGCTCCTCGCCGCTCAGCAGCTCGGGGCCAGACAGGTCAGAACGCACAGTCGCTCCTCGGTCAGCGGTGGCAGGTACAACGTAGGCTAGTCATCCCACCGGCCGGCAGCGGTTAAGCGGCCTGCTCCTCGGGCTGGTCCTGGAACGGAACCACGCAGAGGCGACATCCCACCAGCCCTAAGGACCCCTCACATACCGACGTGGGGCACGATCTAGCCATAGGCCTCGATGTTCACGGTGGGGCCTAGGATCGCCCAACCACGGCGGCGGTTCGGACACCAAAGACTGACACCGCCGGTCCGACGGCACCACACCTCGGTGCGGGCCCCATTAGGGCCGACACCGCGAAGGAGACTCATGACTCAGCCCTCCCGTCGCCGCCTCACCGAGTTCAGCCACGGCGCCGGTTGAGCCTGCAAGCTCGCACCCGGCGAGCTGGCGCAGGTTCTGCGCCGCCTTTCTCCTGTCACGCACCCGGATCTCCTCGTTGGGTCCGACACCGGTGACGACGCTGCCGTGTGGCGGCTGTCGCCGGACCGCGCGCTGGTCCTGACCACTGACTTCATCACTCCCGTCGTGGACGACGCGCGTATGTGGGGGCGGATCGCTGCCGCCAATGCGGCGAGCGACGTCTACGCCATGGGCGGCACGCCGTTCCTCGCCCTGAACCTCGTGGGGTGGAACACCGAGGAGCTGTCGGCTGACCTGCTGGCCGAGGTGATGATCGGGGCCCAGGACGCGGGCGCCGAGGGAGGCTGGCTCACCGTCGGCGGCCACACCGTCGACGACCCGGAGCCAAAGTTCGGCTTGGTGGTGATCGGCGACGTGCACCCGGACCGGATGCTCACCAACAGGGGATTGCGGCCTGGCCAGTCGCTGGTCCTCACCAAGCCGCTGGGCATCGGCGTCATCAGCACGGCCACGAAGGGCGGCGCGGCCGACGAGGCGGTCGTCGCTGCCTCCGTGGCCTCAATGTCGCGGCTCAACGCAGCGGCGTCCCGAGCGGCGCTCGGCGCGGGCGCGACCGGAGCGACGGACGTCACTGGCTTCGGGCTGCTCGGCCACCTGGGACGGATGGCGAACGAGTCCGGCGTCGACGTCGATCTGCGGGTCGACGCTGTTCCGCTGATCCCCGGTGCACGCGAGCTCGCGGAGCGGGGGTTCGTTCCCGGCGGCTCCCGTCGCAATCTCGACTGGATCCGCGAGCGGCTCGACATCGGCTCTGTCGACGAGACCATGGTGCTGTTGCTCGCCGACGCGCAGACGTCCGGCGGCCTGCTATTCGGGGCCGATCCGGCGGCCGCCGTACAGGCAGTCGAAGACCTGCGGGCCTCGGGGCACGATGCTGCCCTCGTGGGAACCCTGACAGAGGGCAGTGGCACGATCCGGCTCGGCTGACCGAGCACAGCGCAAACGCCGGCTCGGCCACCCCGCTCAGACCCAGTTCCGTGGGTAGTGCTGCGGTCGGTGGTTTGCTGGTTCCGGGCTGGTGAGCGCGTGGCGGATACCAGCTGCGCTGAGCGGTGTCTCCGGGGTCGTCTCGTGGGTGCGGCGTGGCGCGGTGCGTGAGGTGGTTGACGACGTGGTTCAGGCGACAGCAGGTAGCCCTCGGATCCGGGCCAGGATTTCGGGCCTCGGGCGCTCGACGGTGCATCGCATCGCCGCGGTGAGGGTCTTGCTCAACCGGAAGCCCACCGATTAGGACAGCTTCTGGGTGGTGAGGAACTCCAGGAGCTTGTGGGTGCCCTCAGCTCCGTCGGTGCGGATCAACACCGTGCGCCCGACCCGGCCCCCTTTTGGGGGTACACGGTAATTGCCGCAACGCATCCCGAATCACGCTGATGTGATCGGTGGCGGTGTTGGACCCAGCACTTCCCGCCCGGAGCAGGAACGACAGCGGTTTCCCGGTGCCCCCGGGGCCATGGTCGAGGAACGCGAGCAACGGGTGAAACCCAAGTCCTCTCTTGTAGGTCGGGGCGGCCTGTTCCTTCTCCAGTTAACTCGCCCGACCAAGCTCGCGTCCAGATCGATGATCAGCGGGTGCGCGGCGTCCGCCCGGTGATCGGGGGCGTGGGCACCGGCCCGCGACCATGCGGTGGCGCGGCAGGCGCCCCGCGCGGAGTTGATCGCCGCCAACGACCGCGGCGGATCCCCGGCCAGGGTGGCGATCAGCCGGGACACCGTCGGATCGCAGGCCACCGCACCGAAGACCCCCGGCTCCTCCCGCAACAGCGCGAGATCGGCCACGCAGTCCCCACCCACCGCGACCGACACCGCCAGATCCAGCAGGACTTTCCCCGGATCATGCGTGGCCAACGGTTTGCGTGACTCCGCGGACACCGCCGGGATGCCGCTGACCCCGGTTGACTGTGATGCAGCTACCGCGGGGTCACCGTTCGAGGCGGTCGAGCACGACGGTGTCGGCGATTGTGGCGCAGCATCTGAGACGGAGTACTCTTCATATCCGTACGGTCGGACGGATATGAGGAGATGGGTGTGAGCGACGAAGGTACGACGCAACCCCGGGTGCCCTCCTGTGGGACGCCGGTGCGGGGGCGTCTGAGGTTTGTGGTGGCGGAGCTGGGGTTGGTGTGGCGTGAGCTGCGGGAGCACCGCCGTCGTCGTCCTGCGCGCAACCGGTCGGGTGGTGTGCGCTGATGGGCGTGGTGGCGACGGTGGGGGGGAGCCTCGCCGAGGGTTTCTGGATGTTCTACGACACCTTGTGGGCGTTGGTGGTGGGTTTCGCCCTGTCGGGTGCGGTGCAGGCGTTCGTGTCGAAGGCGCAGATGCAGCGGGTGCTGGGTGATCACCGGCCGGTGACGGTGGTGCGGTCGAGCTTCTTCGGGATGGTCAGCTCGTCGTGCTCCTACGCGGCGAGCGCGTTGGCGAAGACGCTGTTCGCCCGGGGCGCGGACTTCACGTCGTCGATGGTGTTCATGTTCGCGAGCACGAACCTCGTCGTCGAGCTGGGGATCGTGCTGTGGCTGCTCATCGGCTGGCAGTTCGCCGTGGCCGAGTTCCTCGGTGGCTTCCTCATGATCGGCGTCCTGGCGGTGGTGCTGCCCAGGGTGGTGGACGTCGGTGAGCTCGACGCGGCCCGGGAGCGGCTGCGCACGGCGACCGGTGCCGGCCCGGACGACGGCCACGCGGGTGCAGGCGACGTCGGTGCGGGCAATGACGACGCGGCGAATGTCGACCCGCAGGGCGGGTCGTGGCGGCAGCGGATCCGTACCCGGGCCGGGTGGTCGGAGGCATCGGGGTACACGGTCAGCGACGTGACGATGCTCCGCAAGGAGCTGGTCATCGGGTTCGTCGTGGCCGGGTTCGCCTCCATCGCCGTGCCGGTCGGTGTCTGGCAGGCGCTGTTCCTGACCGGGCACGGCCTGTTGTCGGCCGTGGAGAACGTGGTGGTGGCGCCGGTGCTGGCGTTCATCAGCTTCGTGTGTTCGGTCGGGAACGTGCCGTTGGCGGCGGCCCTGTGGAAGGGCGGTATCAGCTTCGGTGGGGTGATTTCGTTCATCTTCGCCGACCTGCTGGCCCTGCCCCTGGTGCTGATCTACCGCAAGTTCTACGGGACCCGTCTCGCCCTGAGGCTGTCCCTGGTGTTCTGGGCGGTGATGAGCACCGCGGGACTGGTCACCGAGGGCATCTTCACCGCTCTGCGCCTGGTCCCGGTCACCTTGCGCGGGGACATCGCGACCACCCACGTCGGGCTGAACTACACCACCGTCCTGAACGCGATCGCCTTGGTGGCGTTCGGCTACCTGTACTGGCTGTATAAGAACGCGGCTCGTTTCGGTGGCGGTGGCGGTTACGCGAAGGACCCTGTGTGCGGCATGCAGGTCCGCACCTCTGACGCCCCCGCCCACGACCGGCGCGACGGGCAGGACTACTACTTCTGCTCCGACAAGTGCCACAGCGCGTTCGTGAAGCGCCCCGAGCGTTACACCGACGGGCAGCCAGCCGACGACGCCGCCAGCACTGAGGGTGCGACGGTCACCGACCCGGTGTGCGGGATGAGTGTGGACCCGACCAGTCCGGCGGCGTCGGTGACCCACGACGGGGTGGAGCACGCCTTCTGCTCGACCGGCTGCCGGGACACGTTCACCGCCGACCCCAGCCGCTACCCCGCTGACGCGAGCCTGCGGTGAGCGCCGCCGGAACCAGTCGTGCGGGGCAGAGGCACGCGCCCGACCGGGCCGGGCTCGGTGCCGGGGCGGGGCCTGCGGCGAGCCCTGACCGGGTCGCGGAGGTCCGCGACCGGCTGCCCACCGCTGAGGATGCCGCCCGGCTCGCCAGCCTGCTGTCGATCATGGCCGAACCGGTCCGGTTGCGGCTGCTCTACGCCCTGGACCTCAGTGAGGAGCTGCGTGTGGGGGACCTCGCCCTCGCCCTGGGTGCCTCCGAGGACCAGGCGACCTACGGGCTGCGGCTGTTGCGCACCGCCGGCCTGGTCACCGCACGCAAGCAGGGCCGCAGCGTGCTCTACCGACTGGCCGAGGACTTCCCCGAACCCCTGCGGGAGCACTGCCTGCGCCAGCTCATCGACCTCACCCGCCACGCCGCCGACCGCGACGACGTGCAGCCCTAGCCACCGATGCGTCGGGACGGGGTGGGGCAGGCGCCGCCCGCGCTGACGACGCCGTCGGTGACGAAGCCGGCACGCAGGCCGCTCAGCAGGCCGTAGGCGACCAGGTCGGTGCGCTTGGCGCGGGCCGCGACCCCCAGGAGCTGGGCCGTCGACTCCGCTCGGCGGGGCCGGGATCAGGTGGTGGGCTTGCGCGACGAGGGCGTCAGCGTCGTTCAGCAGCAGCACGAGCGCGGCGATCCACGGTGGTAGCCGCAGGCCGCTGGTCAACGGTGCACGGAACGGGTCGGTGAAGTACCCGGCGAACGGCGCGATCCGGTCGCTAGCCCGGTGTGGCCCGGGCCGCACCGGTAACAGCACCTGCCAGGCCAGCCAGAAGCCGTAGAAGCTCAGCAGGAGCTGGGCGACCTGGATGGTCGGGTCGATCGCGAAGCGGGCCATGTCAGTGCCGATCTGGCTGGCGGCAGGTCCCGCCGTGGGTTATGGCTGGTCATCCTGGACCGGTGGTGTGCTGGGTTTGCACGACCGGTCGGTGTTGACTTGTTGGGAGGTTTTGCGGGCGGCGATGAGGACGGGGTCCCACAGCGGGGAGAACGGTGGGGCGTAGGACAGGTCGGTGTTGATGAGGTCGTCGACGGTGGTGCCGTGCCAGAGGGCGGTCGCGAGGACGTCGATGCGTTTGGCGGCGCCTTCCTCGCCGACGATCTGGGCGCCGAGCAGCTGGCCGGTGCGTCGTTCGGCAATGAGCTTGACGCGGATCGGTTGTGCGCCGGGGTAGTAGCCGGCCCGGGTGGTGGAGTCCACCGCGACACCCGTCGCCGCGAAGCCGGCGTCCCGAGCCTCCGCTTCGCTCAGGCCGGTCCGGCCGACCTCGACATCACAGATCTTGGTGACCGCGGTGCCGAGTACGCCGGGGAAGCGGGCGGAGCCGCCGCCGATGTTGATCCCGGCGATGCGGCCCTCCTTGTTCGCGTATGTGCCGAGAGCGATGGCTACCGGCCGGCGGGAGACGCGGTGGAACTTCTCCGCGCAGTCGCCGGCCGCCCACACCCCGTCGGCGCCGGTGCGCATCTGCTGATCGACCGCGATCGCGCCGGACACCCCGAGGGGGATACCGGCGCGGGCGGCCAGGTCGGTGTTGGGTCGCACTCCCAGCCCGAGGATCACCAGCTCGGCCGGCACCGTGCCGTGGTCGGTGACGACCGCGGTGACCCGACCGGCGCGGGTCTCGAACCCGGTCACGGTCTGCTCTAGGCGCAGGGTCATCCCGAAGCGGTGCATCGCGCTGGTCAGCAGCCCGCTCATGTCCGGGTCCAGGCTCGCCATCGGCGCCGGCCCGCGGTCGATCACCGTGACCCGCACGCCCCAGGCGCACAGGGCCTCGGCGAGTTCTAGGCCGATGTAGCCGGCGCCCACGACGACTGCGTGGGCCGGCAGGCCGCGTGTCAGCGCCGCGCGGACCGCGAGCCCGTCAGTCAGGGTCTGCACCCCGAAGATGCCGGCCGCGTGTGCGCCGGGCAGGTCCGGGCGGACCGGGACCGCCCCTGTGGCGACCATCAGCTGGTCGAAGCCCTCCCACGCCTCGTTGCCGGCGTGCCGGTCACGCACCCGCACCGCTCGGCGGTCCAGGTCGATCTCCACCACCTCATGGCCGGTCCGGGCGTCGATCGCGTAGTTCCGGACGAATTGCTGCGGGGTACGGGCGATCAGTGCGTCGAGGTCGGGAACAAGGTTGCCGATGAAGTACGGGATGCCGCACGCCGAGTAGGAGGTGTAGTTGCCACGCTCGAACGCGACGATCGCCAGCTCGTCCGGGCCGCGTTCGCGCCGGGCCGCGGACGCGGCGCTCATCCCGGCCGCGTCACCGCCGACGACCACCAGCCGCTCGGTCATCAGCTGCACTCGGCGGGTGTGACCCGCTGCCACACGCGCAGCGCCGGCTGCGTGACCGTGACCTGGCGGACGCGTTCCAGCAGCGGCCGGCCCCGGTCGGCCGCAGGGAGGGCGTCGAGCTGGACGAACGCGGCCTGCCCGGCGGCCAGCACCGCGAAGGCCGCGGGACTGTCGACGTCGCGCAGGCCGTAGGCCCGGCCGAACCCGACGATGTCTGCAGGGGACAGCCGGCCGGGCTCCTCATGCCAGGCGGTGTACATTCGCCGCCGGTAGCCGTTGAGGTCCCCACCATCGGCCCGCGGCGCCGCGTGCACCGCCAACGCGACCAACGACACGTTGTCGGCGTACTCGGCCCGGTCGAAGACCGGCCCGCCGTCCCCGCCACGGTTTTGCTGCAGCAACGAGAACGGGCGCCATACCAACTGCTGCCCGCCGACCGACTCCAGCGGGTCGCGCCAGTGCCGAGCCCGGTTGGAGAATCCGCAGGTGTCGTCGAAAAACGCCTCGACACTCATCGCCGCACCCCGTCCTGAGCAGCCACCGGCGAGTGGGTCGCCCGGGGAGGGTAAGGCGCAGTCGGCAGCGTCGGGCTGTCCCCACACACGCACCTGCCGGCGTCGATGCACGCCAAGGTCGGCAGTCCCGGTATCAGGCGTTCGTCTCGCAGTGCTGCTTGAGTCCACGGATGCCGTCCTCGATTGCCGGGCCTAGGGTCCCGGCGAGCTCGTCGGGGGTGATCTCCGTGCTGTAGACGACGAGGCTGATGTCGCCCTGCTCGATCACGTCGATGGTTCCGAGGTGCGACTGGGCTGGCACGCCACCGCCGACGATGCTGTACTGGAATCGACGCAGATTCGGATCGTTGGTGACGATCTTCTCGTCGAGCGGGACGCCTCCTTCAAGCGTGCAGTGTCGATCCTCCCCGGACGCGGTGGAGGTCTGAACCATCGGGAACCACGTCGAGATCGCGCCAGCATCGCTCACCACCGCCCACACCTGGTCGGCAGGCCGGTCGATCGTGATGTGACTGCGCAGAGTGGCCATGATGTGGCTCCTTCTCGTTGGAGGGTGATCAGGAATTCTCGTTGGGGTGATCAGGGTTCGGGCAGTGCGACGAGCCCGGTGGCGACCTCGGCCAGGTCGACACCGGTGACGTCGGCGGGGGTGAAGATCTCGGCATAGTGCTTCTCGAGCCGCCCGGCCCACCCGGTGGTGAGCCCCTCGGCGTGCGCCCCGTGACAGTCGAACGCGTGCACGGCGATCAGTGCGACCTCCTCGGCCGGGCGACCGATACGGTCCAGCGCGTACCGGTAGACCGCAGGAGCCGGCTTCCACGTGCCGACCTCGGCCACGCTGATGACCTGATCGATGAACCGGTGCAGACCACTACGGTCCAGGAACGCCTCGGTGCTCTGCGCCGCGCCGTTGCTCAGCGCGACCATCGAGACACCAGCGTCGGCCAGTGCCTGCATGGCCGCTTCGGCGTCCGGCTGGGCGGGCAGCGTGGCGAAGCCGTCGAGAACGTGGCGGACCTCGTCGTCGCCGAGGCCACCACCACCGACCACCCGCAGCGACGCCATCGCCGCGTCGGGGAACGGCGCGTAGTCCCCGACCAGGGTCAGGGCCATGCCGTCGCGGAGCATCCGGTCGAACCAGCGCTCCAAAGCGGAGGGTTGCAGTCCGATCTCGACGAACCGCCGCCGCAGCGGCTCCAGCGAGATCAACGTCTCGACGACGTCGAACGCCACGGCCTGCGGGCGACACGGCGCCATGAGCAACCTCCCTCTCAGTGCTTCAACGCACACTCTTGCCGGTGACGTACGCCTCAACCATCACCCGATCCCTGCCCTTCATCACCGGTGTGCCCCGATTCCTCGTCGCCACCTGGGGGAAACCCGGTGAGCGGCCCCGGACCTTCCCGGCACGGGGAATCGAGGAGAACCGGGACTAGGTTCCTATTTGAAACACTATGGGGTACTGAACCAACAACGTGGTGCTCGAGGCGGACGGATGCTCAGGTGACAGCTCGAGGGCAGCTGGCCCTGATGGTGCTGGTGCAGGTGTTGGCGCTCTCGGTGTGGTTTTCCGTATCCGCCGTGCTCCCGGCGTTGCGCGGGGAGTGGATGCTTGGTCGTGCTGGCGGAATTTGGCTCACGGCCACTGTGCAGATCGGCTTCGTGGTCGGCGCGGTCGCCTCGGCCGGGTGGAATCTGGCCGACCGGATCCGGCCGAGGCGACGCCCGGGAGGCCGAACACGACCCCCGCCGTCAGGTGCACCACACCCTAGATCAGCAGGAAGGCCGCCACCGCAGGCGGGTCGGGCGCGCGGGCCGGTCGTCGGAACGTCCACCTCGCTGTCCGTGGTGTTAGAAGGGCCACCGGTGGTGGAAGCGGGGGGCGAGGCGGGCATCGAGGCCGGCGACGCGTCCGGCGGGGACTGTAGCGAGCAGGGCCAGCGGCAGGAGGTCTTCGGCGGGGTACTCCCAC
>JAABUI010001097.1_pt1 | contig 16488 bp, 18 predicted proteins | sample 5559111 | NCBI WGS metagenome assembly JAABUI01 (sample SAMN10711870, study PRJNA513365) | rock metagenome | isolation source: Antarctica rocks | place: Antarctica: Victoria Land, Buttleship Promontory
GAAGGACCTGGACGGCGCAACTAGAGAAGTGAATAGTTTGAAAGGGTGGCCGGGAAAGTTGGCAGCGGATTGGCTTAGGGAGGCAAGGCGGAAGCTCGAGGTTCAGCAGGCTCTTGAGGTGGGTACAACCACCTGGTTTCTGCATGACTGACGGTCTTTCCTCAGGTGGTGGCGACGGAAGCGACGTTGAGCTCATTACTACTAGTATAGGGATAGAGGGAATACCATGCAGTTGAGAGACATTCTCATGAGGGTGGGAAAGGTGTTCTGAGCGTTTTGAGTTGAAAGGACACAAAATATGCACACCGACGCCATTCTTCCGGTTTCTTTCAGCGATTCGCTTCTTGGGGCCCGGCCTCTACTTGCGTCAATCCTTCATTGGACAAATGGAGGAAATAGATGTCAAGGTCTGATGAGATAGAGATCAAGCTTCGTCGGGAAAAGAAACACGCGGCAGTTGTGTGGAAACCGGATTGATGCTGATCGCTGACAAACCCGATCACACACGAGGGAAAAAAGAAACCCGGGCTTCGGATGGCTTCGCATCAATTCGTCCAATCAAGACAAAGGGAAAGGACAAAGCAAGACCTTCACAACGAGGCATAAAGGAAGGCTGCTGTTTCAATCATCTTTGATTCGCCATGAACGCTTCATACTGACATCGCATTCCGAGTCTGACCAAATCTTACCATGTCCAGCACGAACCTCTCCGAGACATCGACGCTTCTCCCTCACTCTCCTCCGCACGAGCGTGTGGATAATCACGACGCAGATCGGCCAGTGAGCCTCGATGCCTTCTTGAAGAATGTGAAGAGGTGCAAGCTGCTCTTTGGCTTGGGATTACCGGTGTGCTTCGGGCTGGAGGTGCCGCATCTGGTTCTAAATATCCTCGGCACCAAAGAAGGATGGGTGGGCCTGGAGAGAAGGCTCATCATAGCGAGTTGCGGCTCAGACATTGCGGGTATCGTCATCAGTGTAGGTCATCTCTCATCTTGTTTCCCATGATCTCTACTGATCGGAGTCGCAGTTTGCGCTCTCGGTGTTCTACCTATTCTCCTTGGGACACTCCCTTATACCGATGTCCGCGGCCCTGTCCTTTCACCGCCGACTTTGTCTCCTCTCTACACTCTTCCTCATCGCCGTCCTGGTCCTCCACGCCGCTCCCGGCATCATATACACCATCTTCACCCGCCATTCCCCTCCCATCCCGCACCCAACGCTGTCAATCGTCGGTCACTGTCGGACCGCCACCTTGCTGTTCACCTTGCTCAGCGTGGCCAGTATGCGGCGCGGCCCGAGGTTACGGTACGAGCCGATGAAGCTCGGTACGTCCTTCGGGATGAATGCTGATCCGGCGGACCCGCGGCCGAAACCCAAAGCGAACGAGGACGAGGTCGATGCGGAGAGTGAAGGAGATGTCCATGAGGAGGAGGTGCGGAGCAATGTACTGGACTATCAAAATTCGTCGATGCTGGACTTCGTGTTCCTTACCTATGTGAGGGATACCCGATCATAGTAAGCATGGAGTACTGATCGTTCATTCAGATCGCACCGCTAGCGCGGAGATCCCTCGAAGTCCCGAAGCTGCTCCAATCCGATCTACCCCACCTCGAAGAGCCCGTACGAAAGTCTGGCGCCAGGCAGTCTCTATGGGCCGACGAGAAGGAGAACAGCATCAAGCTCGATGGTACAACTCCCACGGTGAAGAGGGAGAAGGTGACCAGCTGGATACTGCTCAAGGCGCTATGGCGAGGGCGAGGCTGGACCATCTTCGGCAGTAAGTCATCGACGCTCACCGGGAAAGCATCTGACGACGCTAGTATTGGTACTTGAGACGGTTGTAGTAGCCTTCAGCTTTGTCCAGCTCGTATCGATGCACGAGATCATCCGATCATACGATCGGCCGGTAGGAGATGATCCGGCGTACGTGTATCTGATATGCGTTGGGCTGTTCGTGGGACAGACCGTGGAATGTGCGTCTCCACCGTATATTCGCGGTCACCCTCACAGAGCTCTTAGGCTTTCTTTCGGCTTACGCATGGTGGGTTGGTCGGCAGTGAAGTACCATTTGGTGACACTGGCTTAGGGTAAAGGAGACATACGCGCTTCGGACGCCTATCAGTATGGCACTTGCGTCCCTCGTCAGGCCATTATTGCATCGGATGCAAGAGCTGAGACGCCTCGCAGCTTTTCACCAAGATCTTGCGCTCGACGGATGCTCAGGCGTTAGAGGCTCACCAGGTCTCTGAAGAAGAGAACCGAGCAGGAAAGGGTCGCAGCCAAGTGAGTTTATCTCAACATAAGTGAATCGGTCGGATTCTGGACGTTGCCAGGTTATGAATATCCTCACAATCGATATCGAGAGATGTGCTCTTCTCGCCACAAGAATCTGGAACATGAGCAATGCTTTCATTGCTTGTGGGTGGCGATCATTGCTTAGAACAAGTCTGCGCTTACGCTGATACGTAGTGTACATTAGCGTGTCCTTTATGTACCAAATGCTGGGGTACAGCGCATTCGTTGGAATAGCTTGCGTCCCGCTGTCAGCCCCATTGTCCGTCTGGATCGCACGGGAGACCTATCGTGAGCTGCTTGAGATAATGCTTGATCATATTGACGGAAAGCAGGGTGTGATCAGGCTTGGGCAAGAGGACGGGATGCGAGGACTGGCGCAGTCAAGGAGTTTCTCTTGGGCTATAAGGTCATTAAAGTCAGTCCTCATCACCTGAACGGGAAAGGCTCTTTCTTACATTCTTAGATCAATGCCTGGGAAGATCATATCAGGCGACGTATTGACCATTTGCGCGCCATCGAGGTCAAGTGAGCGGCGCAGGGACTCGGATAATACAACGCTGATCTATGCCAAAGATGGCAGCGTTACCGCTACACCCTCGGGACATCGTTCAACATCATCGCCGAGCAGCTGTCACCGTTAGCCATCTTCGTGACATTCTTTTTCTACACAAAGATACTTGGAAACACCTTGACCCCCCAAACAGCCTTCGTAGCTATCACCGTGTGCGTAGGATAAACGATACTGCAGATGGATCTCGAGCTGATGAGTGGAGCAGATTTCAGCGGGTTCAAGGTTTGCTCAAAAGGTCCTGCATTGGCTGACCTTTGTGCAGTAGCCATGTCTGATATTCCCAGAACTTTTGGGGAAGTACTCGAAGCAAAGGTCGCTCTCGAAAGGCTCTCGGCATACCTCAATCAACCAGAAGTGGAGCCGTCGCTCTGGAATACGTCCCATCAAAAGATTACCTTGGAGAAGGCGACAATTGGGTGGCCGAAAGCACATTTTGATGAGACTGGCGCGTCACAGCCGTTTGTCTTGCAAGACCTGGACTTCCAGCTTCCTGAGATGTGCCTTACGCTCGTGTGTGGACCGCTAGGATCTGGAAAGACTCTATTTGTGAGTCCTTCAAAGGATGCTTTCGCTTATCTCACTAGCTCCGAGCTCTGCTTGGAGAGGCCCGGGTTGAACATGGATCAGTCATTGCGCCCCGATCCTCGTCTGATGCCATCCCTCTCAACGGTTATGAAATTCACCATGCCTGGACCACAGCTTCTTGGCTTGAAGACTGCATCGCATACGCCCCGCAACAAAGCTACATTCGCCACGGAACGATTCGGGATAACATCCTTTTCGGCCAACCCATGTGGCGAATCCGGTACGATGAGGTCCTACGTCAGGCGTCTCTGCTCTCAGACTTGCAAGTCATGCCGGAAGGCGACCTGACGGAAGTTGGCGAGCACGGCATCACCCTGGTGAGCCTCATTTGTGGTGGAGATACTGACGGATGTCAGAGCGGAGGTCAGAAAGCCCGAATCAACCTGGCCCGTTGCATCTATGCTCGGGCCAAGACAGTCTACATGGACGACATCCTGTCAGCAGTAGACGCTCATACTTCGCAATTCATTTCCAAGGAGTGTTTGCGAGGCTCACTCCTTCGCGGCCGGACCGTCGTCCTCGTTACCCAACATGTCGGTCTTTGCTTGCCGGCAGCCGATTTTCTTGTTTCGCTAAAGGACGGGCGAGTCGAACAAGCATGCCCGGCGTACGAGGCGGAAACGCTCCATCTAATGTCTCCGAGTCAGCCGAGCCTCAACAAACTTGAGGAAGCGCCTGCATCCGCCAAGCATGTCAGTACACCTGCAGAGGAGGCTCAAGTCACGCGTCACGTGTACCAAGCCGAAGCTTCTGCGTCAGGCCGGGTTGCATCCAACCATTACTGGATGGTTTTTGCCTTTGCAGGAGGATTCTACTACTGGCTAACCTCTGGGCTGCTCCTTGGCGGTGCAGCAGCCTTTGGCCTTGTGGGGCGCCCGTTATGGCTCCGCCAATGGCTGACGGATCTCGACCCGACACACCTTGATTACAATCTCGTAGTATTCGCTTTAATATCGTCCGCAGGTATTTTACTCGGCGCTTTACGATGGGTCTGGATCTACGGGGTCGGTAATGTCGGGTTTTACAGTAGGGGAAGCAAGATGATTCACGCGACTCTGCTGGATCGTATATGCGCTGCACCGCTTTCATTTTTTGAAAGCACACCGGCTGGAAGAATCATGAACATTTTTGGCCAGGATATGAATAGGATGGATGGGTTGGTGGCAGACGACTTTGGCCGTGAGTGATTCGCTGCATCGGACTCTGGTTCGATCCTCACTTCATACCGCAGGAACTGCCATGGGAGGTCAGCAGATTAAATGGACCATGAGCACGGACGACTAACGAGCTGCAGCTCTTCGTGTGGGAGCCTCTGCGCTCGGCGCATGTTTTACCGAACCAGTCAGTAATGAGTCGCCGCCGAAAGCTCCAAGCCAATCTATAATAGCTTCTGCTCGCCGTCATGATTCTGTTTGGTGGGCCTCTGTGGTGGCTCAGCGGAGTGTAAGAGGAGGCTCTTCCATCAAGTTCAATCTGACTTGACCATAGACTTGGAAAGCTCCGGGCCGACATCCGTCGACTCACTGCCGTCGCTGGTTCTCCATTGATCACCTGCTACCATGATGCCATCGAAGGGGTCGTCATGATTCGCGCGTACGCCCTCACTATCCGTCACCTCCCCTGCTGACCGAACAAGGTTTGGCTCCTCGGAGTTGATGATGAGGGCCATGATGGAGCTCAATAATCGAGAAAGGCTGACTTGGACCGCTGATTGCATTGGTGAATCCATAATGTCCGCAAGGACAGCACCGCTCATGTGCTTTCAGTGTATAATTGGGTGAAAGGGATGGTCAAAGCCATTGCCAGCGTCATCGTTACTGCTACCGGTTTCTGGCTCATTGGGAGGGACATGTCGGGAGCACAAGCTGGTTTGATCCTCTCTTTCGCGATCGTCGCCTCGCAAGGTGTGTCTGAGTATATATCCGGTTGCCCTATCACTGATGCGGCAAAGGTCTCTTTGACTTGCTAGAACAGTATAGGTAAGCCAACCAAGATCTACTGTCTAGTGCAATTTGAGCATTCACAGCAATCTCGAGCAGACATTCGTCCACGCAGAGCGAATCAACCATTGTAGGTCCACCCCGCTGCGACGTGGACCTATCGGTACCTATCACTGACCCGTTTTCAGACATCCATATGAAAGAGCACGAGCCGACCGATGGAGAGATCCCCTCGAAGGAGTGGCCAAGCGAGGGAGCAATCTCCCTCAAGAACCTGTCCGTGCGATATGCCGAAGACCTCCCAGATGTCCTCCATGACGTGTCCCTCCACATCGAGGTGAGCTGTCTAGTAGCATCGCCTTTAGGCCGTCTCATTTCTACAGCCCGGGATGCGAGTCGGCCTTGTCGGCTCGACCGGCTCCGGCAAATCGACTCTGGCTCTCACCCTGTTCCGAGCGATCGAAGCTAGCACCGGTACCATCGAGATTGACGGTCTTAGTGAGTGTATTACTTGATCCTATATTAAGGCAATCAGATATCAGCCAAGTCGAGCTTCACGAGCTTCGAAGACGTCTCAATATGGTGGTGCAGGATGCGAGCCTCACCTCGGGGACTCTGCGCGATGCCCTTGACATGACGGGAATGAAGGATGATCATGAGGTGTACGGCGCTTTGCGAAGGGTTCACCTCTTGCCAGAGAATTCGAGCAAGGAGGAACTCAAGGACAACCCGTTCGCCAACCTGGAAACCTTCGTCGCAATCGGTTGGCCGACGCGTGTAGGGACGAGGTTGTATATGCTGATCATCGTTGCAGAGGGCGCCAACTTCAGTCTAGGGCAGAGGCAGCTTCTTTGCCTCGCACGAGCATTGCTCAAACAGTCGAAGATCTTGGTGATGGATGAAGGTGAGACCCGTCCTCTATCGTATCTTCCTTTGAGCTGATAAGAGCATAGCCACCTCATCTGTTGATTTCGAGTAAGCTGATCTGGACCGCGTTTGTAGATTTTGTTGGAGCTGACGAGGGGCTCACAGGATGGACGCAAAGATCACCTCCACCATCAGAGAGTGTTTCGCTGGCACCACGATGCTCGTCATCGCCCACCGTCTCGCCACGATTATGCATTAGTACGTATTCCCGAGCTCAATGACTGGCCGTTAGTACTGACTCCACATGTTCAGTGATCGTGTATTGGTTCTCGACAAGGGACGCGTACTCGAGTACGGTGGGCTGTGAATACCTGCTTGAATCGGAAATTGCTTGACGCCCACCAGGTCAGCCGCAGGACTTGATGAACGACACAAATTCGGCTTTCCATTCGCTGTGCATGGCGCAGGGAATCGAGGAGTACGAGAAGCTCCTGGCGATGGCGCACGGCTAGTCCCACCATGATCCTGAACATACTGTACCCCAGCTGTACATCCTAGATGCCGAAGATAATGCTTGTCACCACCCATGTGCACGTAGCGAATCGTGATGGGCCAAGTCTAGAAAGTATGCAGATGCTATGCTAATGATGCGATGGTTACACTAAATGCTGGATATGTCATTCCCAACCCCAATACCCGGCCCACACAGGTGGCACCTGCGTACCTCTCTTCCCCGCCCACTTCACCCTCGCGGCCCATCGCCAATACCGAATGATAGACAGCATACCGCATGCTACCAGGAAGATGAAGACGCAAGCCCCTGCAAAGTAGTTGAATGGCGCAATCGATCCGTTTGCTTCTCGATGCTTCGCATCGGCGGGAGCACCGTTGCGTGGACCATGTACATTCATTGACAACAACCCTGGATGTCGTCGTCAGATGTGAAGACAAGAAGATGGGGATATGGGCGTACCGATGACGAATTGCATGGCCAGGACGGAGATGGTCACGGTAGATAGCGCAAGGATAGCTTGGTCCGTCCCACTTCGGGCGAAGGAGAAGGAGACGCTGAGGTGGGAGAGATAGGCGGGTTGGCAGTTTAGGAGGATGTATTCGTAGTGGTACAAGCTCGTTTGCAGCAGCAGTACGTGATCTATACGATCCTCTAAGCTCTGAAAGCATCAGAATATGAACAAAATCACCCTCCAGATCGCCGATGTACGCCTCTACCCCTTCCCCAATTTCAGCACCGCGCTTCCGTAATCGTCCAATGACCTGATGCTTCGCTCCCAATAGCCGAGATAGACCAGTGACAAGCCGCCGTGTATCCGTGATCCGCTTCAGCATTGTGCTCCGATCATAGATCTGCTTCGGCTGTTCCTCGTGTTTCCGCTTCGCCGCGGAGCTCGTGGGCAGGAAGAACAGGCGGATATAGATCAGTCCACTCGGCACGGCTGGGAGATGTGCTCGAGCCCATCTTCTCCAGCTAGGCTTTGGACTGGGCGGTGGTCGTACAGGCTCGAACCTCGGAGCGATGGGTTTCTCGTCAAGAACGTTCTTCTCGCTCGACTCCACAGCCTCTTTCGGGTCGACTGCGGTCGAGACAGGTGGGGACTCGGGAGACGACTGGGTATGCCGCCGTGGATCGGTGGTCGGATCGATGCTGAGGGAATCAATTTCGTCGACCTCGGTGTCCACGTAGCGGATCAGAGGGAAGAAGGCGTCGACGATAGAGTCGAGCAGGCCATGCGCTACCCAGTCGGAACCATGATTCTCCTCAGTGAGGGAGATGATCCGATCGAGCACGCGTTTCGTGTGTTTCGAGATATCCTCGAAATGGAACTGCGCAACACATATCAGCAGGATTGGTGCGGCAGTACGGGTAAGCTTGCGCTGATGATGCCATCGGCAAAGACGACGAGATACACATTCACAGCTCCCACACCGACACCCTCCAACCCCTCCTTCCCTGGATTATCCTCAACAATCTCCACCTTCTCCAGACTCTTATCCGCATTCCTCCCGGTCCCCCTACCCATCCCCCATCCCCGTCGATGATGCTCCTTCCCGGAAGCATTTGCCTTCAGCTCTGGACTAGGCACGACTGGTCCGACCAGGCCTGATGCCGAGCTCTTGGCTGATCCGGGCGTATACTTGAAATACCCCTCGTCGAGAGCTCGGACGACCACGAAGTAGTAGCCTAGCTTTTCGAACATATCGAGCTTCTCGCGGGGATCTTGCTGCAGTACATCCTCGAGAGTGAGCGGGTGGAGGCTGAGCAGCTGAGGTTGGGGAGTCAGTAGAGTTCAAGCGCGTCAGTGTTCACTCACCTCGCCAACATCGCGCAGATCCTCCCAGCCGGGACAAGAGACGTCCAACCACCAACACCCCTTCCCCTTACCTTTTCCGTTCCCTTCGTCCTTCCCCGTCGGTGTCCCAACTCGCGATGGCTGGGGCAACTCGCCACTCCGCATGTAATTGAGATTAGGCGTCGAGCCTACATATGGCTTTGTCAAACCCATGAGATCGGAGACGCTCTTCGGTCTCACCGGGACCTCTCGCAGGGTCTGTAGGCGAGATCGAGCTGGACGGACTGGGATGGGTGGGGCGACGAAGGATGTCGACCCTCGAGGCATCTTCGGTCGGGGTCGACCTGCTCGGTTTTCCGGCTGCCGAGGGACCTCAGGAGCCATACCTGATGCTGCTCGTAGGTTGCGTATCTGGTCGAGGACAGCGGGGAGCGAGGAAGTGGTGATGACCCGATCCGAGGGGTACAAGACCTGTGCCCGCGTATCATCCGACGACGACAAGTCCCACGGTGTCCCACTACCCGAAGGAAGGAGCAGCACGAACTCCCTCTTCCTCGGCAAATGCAGCCGCTTCGGATGATCGGTGACCGTTTCCGCCGAGACGGTCCGACTCAACCTCCTCGACCTCTTCTCCTTCTCCCCGTCCGACCTCACATCCGTCGACCCACTAGCCGAGCTCCCCCTCCGGACTCCAATGACCGTCCCAAACCTTTCTAACACCGCCATCGTCGCTCGCCTCCCCCTCTCCAGCCCACCCGTACTGCTCGAGCTCAAACATGAGACCGAGGTCCCACTCAAGGTGATCGCGTCATCGTTATCCGTGGGGTGATCCGTGGGGTCGGAGCCCGCGCCACGGAAGAGATCGCCGTCATTGGTGTAGAATCCTTGATTGGACGGTCCAGCCTCTAGCGGAGCGGACACAGGGATACTTTGGTAAGATTGACGACGTCGACGACGGAGTTTCTGGGGAGTGAGGAGTTCGGCGAACTGCGGTTGCGAAGTGGAGGCAACATCGGTCTTTAGCGATCGAGGGCGATGGGAGAGGATAGGAGAAAGGTGAGGCCCAGATGTCGGAACGGGGGCCGTGAGGATTGTGGAGGCGTCATGGGGAAGAGAAGAGATGGGGTGGTGAGAAGACATTGCGAGTCACGGGATGACGATGAGTTGCAGGATGGCGATGGGGCCACCGGACAAAGGGTGGGCGACCATGAGTGATGGGCCGCAGGTGGCGTGTCTGGCTATGTCCGATCCAGGGTCGCCCCTGCTCCTCCAATTTCGATGGTAGATCCTTATAATACACTCCCCAAGTCTTTACATGAGAGACTGCGCTGAAGATTCAAACGATAAAGGCAAGTGAAATTACAAGCTTGAATGAAAATAGCGCGAGGATCTGTGCCTGAACAAAGGGACACGTTCTTGAGTGCAAAACGAACTTCTTTGCAGGTACTTTGACATGCTCATGCTAGATATCTAAAATGTCCCCTGATTTTTCCTAGACCAGACCCAGTTCCCTCTCGACGCTCCCTCGCAGCTTCTTCCAGTCGTCTTCTCTGAATTTGACCCTCTCACAAGCGCGCATAAATGTCTCCGGTAACAATAGACTGTCCTGCGGCGGGTCGCGGAGGTAGGCAAGGACGGGATCTCGGGATCGTGGTAGAGAGAGGATCCGGTCGCGAGATACAGTCAGGATGGTGAGGGAGGCGATCAGGAGGAAGCGTGGGCCTGAAAGACTGGGTCAGCCGTGGACAGCGGGACCTAGGCAACGCACCTTCGGAGACAAGGACATCGATGACGCGAAGTGCTGTTGGCCAAGGAAGGGATCGGATGAATAGCTTCGTGAACCATCCTTCCAGGAAGTCGATGGCTGAATCTGTCAGCGCCATACCAGAGACGGGCGTGAGGACCCACGATGCAGTCCAATCTCCTTGAAGAGACCAGCCAACTCCTTCTCACTCCCACTCAACAAGCCCTGAAAGACCGCAGCGTCAACCCTCATCCCTGTTCTCTCCTTCACCCAATAGTTTTTCAGCACCCCATTGACGAGTCCCGAGAGCAGCCAGAAAGCATCCTCCACGACACAGTGGACAAGCAGTGCTCCAGTCACCTGGACCATAGGTGGAGTATACCCCGATGGCGCAAAGTTGGAGTAGGCGCGGAGCAGATTACGTAGATCGGATCTTCCGGGTGAGTTCGGTTCCGAAAAGATGCTGTGATCGGACCACTCCCTGTACCGAGATCAGACACGCATGCAGCAAGTGGGGAAGGACCAACGAAGCGACATCGGCATCTATCCGGTTGTCATAGGTACCCTTGTCGTGGTCGAGGAGCTGGTTGAAGAGGCCGGGCACCCTCGCAGACATAGAGGAAGCCATGAACCACGCCCAGACCTTGCCTCGTAAGGAGCCAGGTATACCAACATCCATTACGAGCTTGCGAACTTTCTTGGGCGGTCCGCCAGCGGGCATTGAACTCGAGATAATTGACAGCTCAACCGATTATCAGTAGGCTGACATGATGACAGAACAAGGTATCCAAACCCATTTCTGTTCGGCGATACGGTGATCGCCCGGAGCACTCCGGCTCTGGAAGATCTCCGGAGTCGGCGACTTCTCCTTGAGGAAGCCCCACTCATCCGTCTCGGGCAGTGGGGCACGAAAACTGCCACTGGATGACCCGCTCACTATAGTCAATCGATTGTCGATTGGTGCGTCGAGTGTAGGTTTCACCAGCTCGAAGTCCATCCCATCCGCTTGAACGGTCTCCTCAAAGTCCTTGTGACTGACAGGATTGGCCAGCGATCGAGAGACGTTTCGAGGTGGCTTGGAGGACTTGCTCGAAAAACTGAAGGAGGAAGATCGAGCAGAGGGCAACGCTAGGGAAGGAATCGAGTCGTTTGAGTGCATCGACGAGGTAATAGGTGGGGGTTGTGTGATAGCGGAAGAGGTAGTAGACGAACGTCCAGGCAGAGGCCGAGCAGGTGAGCCAGGAGTCGACGGACTCGCTTTTGAAAAGAAAGATCGCTTGCTCGATTGAGGCGCCGTGAAAGCAGGGACAGGAGGAACGGTGGATGTATCGATCGAGAGAGGAGGAGTGCTTTCCTTGCGGCCTTTCGTGAAGGTTCTCGCCACGGTTGCCGAAAAGCTTCGCGATCGCGGCCGGGCCGGGAAGAAGCCAGGCTTCGGGACAGCAGGGATGGTAACCGGGACTTGCGGGATGATATCTGGTGATGTGACGCTTCGGACAGGGACTGGCGGGAAGCGAGACGGCGAATCGCGAATGGTCTTGATATCCTCTGGCATAGGCGGATCAGCTCGTGTGGGCGTTGTCGCACGCCGCTGCTCGGGTGTAATTCGGTCGAGGGTGGATGGCAAACCCAAGCCAATCCTGGGCGTGGGCGTGCTGGGATCGCCGACGAGAAATGTAATCGGTACCGGACCTTTCGAGGCTCTAAGATCCGCTTCCATCCTTCCGACAAGTGTCATACCCCTAGGCCGCTTCCCTTCTGATGTTTGACGGACAGCCTCGACTGCTTGCCTTGTCGCGGCAATAGAGTGTGGGGATGCGGGCGAACCAGGTGACCAAGCTGTGATTGGCACGTTAGGCGAGAGACTAGGCGAGTGTGTTGGCGGGGGCGGGGGGATGAGATTGGGCGGTGACATCGACTTTTTCCACGCATCGATTAGGAAGCCATCGTCGAGGGGCAAAGGCGAAGCAAGGAGAGTTTCGTGTGTCAATGGAGGCGATGGAGCGGTGAAGGTCATTTCTTTGGAGGGTTGAGGCGTCTCGAGAACCGTCGAAATCTCGCTCTCTTGCGGACCTTCCGATGAGTTGTGCTCGGTATGATCGCTGCTTCCGCTGCCGGCCCGCGATTCATTGCCTGCGAGCTGCTCGTTGATCTCGTCCTTGCTTACAGCAACACCGTGCCCTGACGACCTCTCGGAGTCGTTTGGAGTCTCACTCCTGTATGCTGTTCGAGAAAGACGTTTCGCTTCTGCCGGGGAGCCTGGGCTGCACCTAGCATGAATATCGCTATCCGATGATGTCCTCTCCCTCTCCCTTTGGATCCTCAATCTCAACTCCGTAGCCACAGATCGACCTGTCATCGTTCCATCCAAACTCGGCGACGGTACACCGACAGGGGCTTTTGGCGGATTCGGACATCTGGGCGGCACATATGGTGTCCCTGGCGCGGAGCCGAGCTCTAAGTCCAAAGCAGGTGGTCTTCGTGGAAGCCTGTCTTCAGATCCTCGCCTCTCCTCTCTTGGCCGCATCGCCTTCGTCCCCATGATATCACTCGAGGGCACAGGGATCCGCTTCGTCGGACTGGACCCCTGATTCGCATCCTTCCCCCAAGTAGGCAACACCTTCATGTGCTGTACCCCACCGTTCATGCTCTCGCGCATCACCCAATCCTTGTCGAGATCTGAGCTCACATCGATAGACTCGTCGCCAGGAGGATAGGGATGAGAAGCGATGACCGGCTCGGAGAGGAAGCGGGAGTCCAGAGGCGTTTCCAGAGATGCGGACATCGGAGAGGTCTCGTCTGCACGTATTCAGCTTCGCGCACAAAGCGGATTCACAACGATCGCACCGGTAAGGTCTTCCACACCATCTCCAAAAGAGTCATGTCCCTCTTCAGTCGTCTCATCCCCCATCATGAAACCCCCAATCCCACCAAACGCTTCACTACTTGCGACAGAGGTGACCGACTGCCGCTTCTCCGCTTCCGGTTCCGGTGGTTTTTGTTGAACGAAGAACTGCTGGCCCTCCCTTTCGATCGCTGGGCTTTGCTGTGGAGAATCAAGCTCGAAGGGCCCGGATACCCTTTTCAGATCTCTGGTTGCCTGACTGAGATCCGGCTCCTCTGGGAGGGCAGTAGGTTTGGTTGGAGGCGATGGCGCAGTGAGGATCGTCCGTGGTAGCGAGTCTCTGGCCGAGAGGTCGAGTGATGATTTCCCACTCGTACTGGCAACCGCCTCGAACCGCACATCTCCCTTCCGAACCCATCCCACAACCCCTTCGCATGATGCCAAGAGAATGTCGCCGAGATCTCGAAGGAGGATCAACTCATCCCCGGCGATGTACATGAGCTGATCGGGTGCCTCGGCCACACAATCAGTCAATCTGTGTTCCAGATCAGCTCGTGAGGTGCATACATCATGGACATACGCGACGCCTCGAGCGAGTCCTCCCTTGGCTGCGAGAGAAGCAAGATCGTTCAACTCTCTCGGATCCACATACTGCATCGTCGACATGACGATCCAGTATCGAAAAATGTTTTCTTGTTGATGAGTTGATGGAAAACCAGCCTAGTGGAATGTTGAAAGGTCGATCATTTCGACGCGTCGCGGAAGAACGGGAGCAATTAGTTTAGAGAAACCCTGAAGTGTTAATTTCACCTGAAACACGAAAGTTCCTTCGTTACTTCACATCGGAGCCACGGCCTAGTGAGGGACTTTGATTGGCCGCCATGTCAGCCGTCGAGTCCTCAGAAGCATCGGGGTCAAATGGACTGGGGTACACGTCAGGTAAGGCAGCTGGGACGTCCACTCCTTCAAACGGACTAGTGGCCAAGGGGCAAGACGAGCTGGAGATACGGATAGAGTTTGGGTGAGTCTCTTTCGCATGAGCTGACGTTCTTCAGACGTTCCTTCGTCTCTCTCACGAGCTTATCTCCGATCCCGCAGCGGCGGTCTTCATCTCCTCTTCTCCGCCAATCCCAGACATACGATCCAAATCCCTCGATACATCCCCGAAACATCACCGCCCAAGCCGACCGACGTACGATATCTCATCAAATGGCTAAAAGCCAACCTCCTAACCGAGCGAGAGGAGATGTTCGGTGATGGCGATAGCGTGTACGTCTCCCATAGCTATGGAAATCCCTCATCTGATGTTGTACTGCAGGCGGCCAGGGATATTGGTTCTGATCAACGACGCGGACTGGGAGCTAGAAGGAGAGCTGGACTACGAGCTGAAGGATCGAGATGAGATGGTCTTCATCTCGACTTTGCATGGGGGATGAAGTGTCACACGATGGTTATGACTTGCCGATGAATACTGATGCTGTCCGCTGATGATCGGCACCGCTTCGAAGACGGCTGTACTGACTCTCTTCCCCGCTGATCCGTGCCAGGCTCTCAGAGGAAGGATCTCGTCCCGCCTTGAATTAGGTAGGTTAGTCGATTGTGGCGTTTACTTAGTGGGGTGAGGCGAACAAAACGCTCCTTCTCATGGAAATCGAACGTTTCCAAGGTGGAGGGCTCTCAAAGGATACCCTACCAGTGAGCTTCGCTTTCAACCTGACACCTTCCCTCCCGGATGTCCTGACGACGGATAGCCTTGGATGAAACTCGAACTGACCGTACTTCTCTATCACCGAGAGGCAGTGTTCCGACAATGGATGACCTCTCAATAGATCTTCACTAGCGATACTCGTTAAAAACGTCTGCTTCCGGATACCACACTCCTCCTCGCTCCTCACTTCACAGTCAGCGTCCCATCAAGATGTCTTCCGAAATGGGTACCTGCACCTCGTCACGACGACTCCTGGTCATCAACACGTCGCCCCCAGTGAACCACGTGCCAGGGTTGACACGCCGCGTGATCGTCTCAGATAAGTGATTGGTGTCAAAGATGCGTGACCTGCAGAATAGTTCCTAACTCTGATCGTTACGGATCAGAGTCTTTCATCCTCAAGGTTTTCAAGAAAGCGCATGCAAAACGTCTCAAATCCGAGCGAGTTGACCCTGACTTTTGACAAGTTCTTTACCGAGAGTGCGCTCATCTCCAAGCATGTCATTTCAGACCTGCTGTCATCGGGTCATTTCTCAACGCTGAAGGATTCGGATGTGGAGTTCATTGGCTATGAGAAATGGAATGCCTTGGAGATGGGGAAGTTCAATGCACAATCAGTAAAGGTTCATTCTCCACCAGTGGGAGCTCCAAAACTTGGTCAAGACACTTATGGGCAGCTCACTAGACAAATGGAGAGGCTTCACGTGAGTAAACTTGAATCTCTCCCAGAGCCTGAGTGTCACGAAGCTCCGATCCGTCTCCGATCAAGTAGCCCAATCACACAACGAACAGACAGGAAGGTACTCAACGATGACGTCGAGAATCGACTAAGGCGTCAAGACAGGCGGGACGTGGGTCTAAGCGAGGACAAATGAGTGTAGCCGCGTAGACGAGACACCGGACGAGATCGTCTTGGACGTGGAATGGGACAATGAGACTCCATCGAGGATCACTGGGAAACCTCCTACAAGACGAGGCTAGCTGTGCTATATATCTACTCCTTCTCCGTAGACGTTCAACCAACAAAACGGTGGAAATGGACGTCGACCACGAGTGGCGGTGATACTGTGCCATGACGTGTCATTCGGTGTGCGTGGTGTAGGTTGGCCATGACACTGAGCCGCCATTCCTCAATACACCGCTCAGTTTTGTTAGTCACCTTCGATCTGAGGGGTACACAGTGCGAAAGGTGAGCTGCTCCCAGCAAACGGGATATGTCTGTAGGTTCATCTGTACTGACCCTGCCTGCCAGCCACAATGCAAGTCATGACAACAAAGCAGCCAATACTGTCAGGAGTGGAACCGGTTCAGGCTTGACCCCGTGATTTTGACCCAAAGGCCAGACACCATGTGATTCAGAGGGGATGTGACTCAACTCTTATAAGCAATACCTGTCAGATTATCACAAAAGATTTCTTACTTCTATCCGCTGTTGATAGCTATGTGTCAGGGTGCTACGCCGACCAGTGATAAGGCCCGACGTCCAACTCCTACGACTGGCGATCGTGGCCGAAAGTGGCGATTGATAGGCAAAGAGGGTCCAGCGTCAAAGGTACTGTCGGGGACGTATGAGAACGTAGCCGAAGTAGGCACTGGTCGGGTAGCGCTATCGATGCAAAGACTA
>JAABUI010001099.1_pt1 | contig 16459 bp, 18 predicted proteins | sample 5559111 | NCBI WGS metagenome assembly JAABUI01 (sample SAMN10711870, study PRJNA513365) | rock metagenome | isolation source: Antarctica rocks | place: Antarctica: Victoria Land, Buttleship Promontory
GCGCAGGCGAGTCCAGATGCTGCGCAGCAGCTGGCGCCAGGCTGCATGTGCTTCCTGCTTGCGCCTCTCAGCAGCTCGCTCCTCTCGTAGCCTGCACAAAGTTATGTGTACCTGTTTCTTACCACTACACTTCCAACGTTTACTTTTATTTATTTCAAGAGATTTGAATTTTTTGTTTCCCCCCCCCCCCCCTCCCATCAGACATAGGACATTGATTGGTTTCGAGAGCTGCAAGCCCATTTGTGCAGCTGCAATAGACCTGGACTGGAGAGCTTTGCGTCTCACCGTTCATCTTCAATGTATGCCTCCAACACAGTTGCTTCATCTTCTTTGCACACCACCACCCCTTCAATGACCGGCACACTTCTTCCTCCTCGGATGTCAAAGCCTGTCATAGCAGGTGCATAATCCACCGACAGCTTCTTGCAGATGGGACCCAGGCGAGGCATCTGCAGATGCACTGTGCCCTGCACCCGAGCCACAGCTGTCACAAGCAGTGACTGCGTAAGTCAGTAACGAACTCTGGTAACCAGCAGCAAGACTCATCACGGCAGCAACGTAATGTATGCCTTGGGTGTATACACCTTGTGGAACGCATGTCAAGCAAGTGTTGGGTTGTGGGTATACCAGTGGCTGCAGTGTGCAGTTCAGCTTCCCCACCAGCAATTGCTGCTGGCTGAGTTATGCACAAGAGGGGTTCCTTTTGAACAAAAAGCCTAGAAGTTCCGGCAACTCAAGACTACTCCTCCCTAGAAAAGCTGACGGTATGGCAGCAAAACAGTGTGCAATCTTCAAGCTGTAGCTTGAGCATATAGCCAGGGCTTTGTGAAGACTCAGGCATTGGAGACATGAAACTCCTGGGCATCTGCAACTGCCTATCTGACAAATGGAAAGGATAGCGTGTGGAACATCCTAACATCAGGAGACAGTGGCCAGCCCTATGCGCTCTACCTTGGGCAGCTCAGATGCTAGCGGTGGGCAGTGCACGTTGCCCCTGTCATTCTTAGGCACCACCCCTCCCACAGCTATGGGCACCTCCCATTGCTGCGTCTGCCACCGCCCGTACATTTTTGTCACCATAGAGTCCGGTACAGGGATGACCGATGTTGTCTCCTGTACAGCATCTTCATCAGCAGGTCCCTTAGATGGGTCAGTATGGGGCCCAGGGGCATCTTTGACCCCTCTTCGCTTCACCACCTTGTAGGGCTGGGCTAGCTCCTCAGTCTTCACTTCCAAACCATCCCGGAGCCATCTGTACATAGAGGAAACAAATGCTCTAGCAAGTCTGTCATCAGTTGAGCTCAAAAGCACAGCGAGGTATCTTTGGCTGTGACATAAAACGCTGCGTGCTTGAGCTGCTTCTGCTCTCGGCAAAAGAAAAGGCAGTGGGCAAAACCAAAACCACTGTGCAGCAAATATGGCTTGGCTCAGCTGGCATACAAGCTGAAAACACATCTCTTGCGCATCACTCACAGATTTGTTTTAGCTATGACCGCCAGAATTTGGGCCTTGATGCTTAGTCCGTCTCAGCCAAAAGCTCGCTATGCTGCTTCTATACAGTCAAGATGTGGCCTGGTCATGTTGAACTGTCCATTTCTCCTGACACAGCAGCACGCAGACCTTCTTGTATGTTGTAGCGCACAGATAGACAAGAGACCTATACAGTCAGAGGCAGGTTGTGAGGCTATGCAAATAGGATGTTTGCAAGGACCAAGCACTGCAGCAGCGGGTGGGGTGAGGGGTAATTGTAGGGGGGGGGTGTGTGGGGCGAGGCAATGTAGGCCCCACCCTTTTTCTGCCCCTCTGTGCTGCACATGCTGGCAAAAGTTTGCACATGCACAATGAAACACTACATACAGCTCTCAGAAAGTCAAAGCCATCACTACTGTGGCAGAAACAACCATTGCAGTTTGAAGCTGAACTCAGAAATGCCTTGGGACTAGTATCAGGCCTGTTCTACTTTAGGGAGAAATCTCAGCTCAAGAACAGAGGAATGTTGTATCGTCAGAGAAACTGATAAGTCTTCCTGGATGGCACACCTGTCTGCCGTGTGCAGCTCAGCAAGGGCTTCTCTGGGGTAGAAGCCCTCCCCTCTGTGCATACCAGCCTTCTTAGTTCCAGGTTTCAGTGCAAAGTACCTCCCAATATGCCGCTCTAGTACATACACTGGGTGGTGCCTGCAGTGTCATTAAAGTCTGCTGTGAGCGGCCAGTCACTTCTGTATGTACTGCGGCTCAGCCACTGATACATACTTGCAATCAAGACTAAAACGTTGCCTGTATGATGATTGCAGTGTCCACGAAAAAAGTGCTGCCTAGGTGATGGTTGCAGCCTAACACAAGCCAAAGTACATGCATAAGGTTTTGGCCTGCACAAGGGGATGCTTTTGTACCAAGACACAGACCCTGTACCACACCAAGGGCCAGGCTGCAATGCGTAGGGCAATGAGGCTTGTCAGCCAGACATTGGGAATCAAGGCAAGGGGTTTGAATCGATATTGAAACATAAATTTGGAAATCTGATTATAATGAAATGAAAGAAGGAAATGGAAGAATGAAATAAAAAATGAATTGATATATCACATGAAATATAATATAAATACATGTTGAATACATCATAAAAGCCATTGCATCAAGGCAAGGGTTTGAATGTCCAAGAAAGCAATGCTATGTGTTGAAGAGCTTGAGTGAGCCCTACTTGAACCCGTCAACATTGCTGGGCAAGCCTCTCCTCTCTGATGCCGCCCTCTGATTCAGCTCAGCATCCTCCCTTTTCAGAGCCAGTTCTGCAGCCCTAGCCGCCAACTTGCTAGTCTTGTCATCAGCACCACTTGTGGCCCCAAAGCCTGCAGCTGGAGGGGGCAGGGCTGCTGGGGAACGCCCCTGGCGGCTCTTGAGATCTGACCCTGCTGCCTGGCCAGGTTGATGTTCATTTGCTTCTTGCAGTGCAGCAGGCAGCTGCAGTGCTTTGTGGTGAAGGGTTGTTGCAGCCACCTGCATCAGTGCTACTTTGCCAAGCTGCTCTGCCATGACAGGCTGTCACAGGTTTCACAGAGAACTATCCAACTTATGCTTGGGTGCCTGCAGACATGTGTGCATGGACTACGTGCAACATGGGTGCATGTTGAAGCAGCATAGAGCAAACATTGACATCACTACAACCTATGGTCTTGGCTCCAGGCTGCTGCCTCAGGAGGCTCCCGCTATGATTGTTGAAAGGCGTATTTTTTCCCTGTGCAACGACTGGGAACGCAGAAAGCTCACCTCATGCTTACGCAAGGGCTTGAGGGTCTGCTCCCACCAGGCATTGTCGCGCAGCTTGTCAGCTGCAAGCACGCTGCCTGTGTAGCGCTGTGTGACATCCTTAGCGCCTCTGTTGGCAAATGCAACGACATAAGCTAGGCCTCCTGGCCTGCAACAATATATCTCAATTGGCACTAATTACTATTTATGACATATTGTCTGTACTTAAGTCTGCATGTCACCAAGTGCTTACAGGCACGGCCAGTGTGTGAAGACACTCAGCCAGAGTACTGTCAGCAGGCTTGACTGTAAGCAGGACTATCTCAACAGCTCAGCAAAATGTGAAGGACCATCCAAGGGGAAATTGACACACTACAGGCACAGACCTCACAGCTTGAGACAGATTGATGAGTCAACACAGCTGTATATTGAGCTGCATGCAGGGGCAAAAAAGCAAGATTGACAGCAGATCACAGTCCTCGTCAACCAGCCTCAGCAAGAGCAGTTGCACAAAGAGCTGCTGCAAGCGCTTAGATGGACTGTGTGGCATGCACTGGACACTTGGCAAAGCACAGACCTTTGATGGTCTGCTCAGGATCAAGTGCTTTGCAGGCTGTGCACAACAGCAGTTCCTCAACACATTTGAAAACTACATGAAAGCGTGTTTGTCAGATTTACCTGATGCCAGCTCCCTCCACTTTGTCTGGAACATCCAGCCAATTCAACAGTGGGTCCACATGCACCCATTTCCCAAGCTCAGCTGAACCACAGAACACCTCAGCCCAACAGCTGGCTGCACTGCTCTGTGCCAGATCCTGGTTGGCGAGACGAGCGTCCCGGGCCCAGGTCTCGCCAAGAGTCGGCTTGGGACCGCCAGAACGTGGTGACAAAGCCGAGGGCATAGGCTCGTCGTGTACAGCTTTTGCGGTGGGCTTGCGCTGCACCCTGTGCTGTGCTTCCGCAGCTGTGGACGCCATGGCCATAGCGAGCTGGTTCTCCAGCTCAATGTCGCCAACACGCTTTGCCTTTGCTGCCGACTGCGCTCCGCTATCAGGATGCTGAGTGTCTACTAGAGAGGCTGCACAGGCAGCAGCCATGTCGTCCTGCAGCTGCAGCTCTGCTTCGTCAGGCTCCTCTGCTGCGCCTTTGATCCCTCTCCGCTTGCCCTTGCTGCCCTTGGCAGCTGGTTGCCGATGCTGCACTTGAGTGCGCACGCTGCCTTTGGCATCATCGAACGCCTCATCTGTCAGTTGATCAGCTGCCTTCTTGCCCCTTCTCTTGGTGGCCTTGGCAGCTTTTGGGTTCTTCTGGGATGCCTCTGGGGATGTTGGGGCTTCATTGGTCTCAGCACTCTCATCAGACTTTCTCTTTCTGCCCCTGCCCTTCCTGCTTGGAGCATCAGCTGTGACAGACACGCCCTTGGTAGTAGCAGCTGCTGAAGCTGAGGCTGGATTGGCTGTTGCTGCATTGTCTGGCTTTGGCTTTTGCCGCCGTGGTTGTTTCAGGTGAGCAGATGCCATTCTTCTCACACCAGGGTTCAGTGGCATGGGGTCAAGCACCCTGCAGTCACCTCAAACTGTCAAAGAAATCGCAGAACAGCATGCAGAAATAGTAATTGCACGACAGCCCTACAGTTACAGTGGCCTGAAACTTCTCCCAATATAGAAACGTGTTTCTACTGTCCCCAGGCGTCTCATTGGGGGAAAAGTTTCCCTGGTAGGATGGATGTTTCTGTAAAATTATAGATGTTTTGGGAGTATTTATCTGACCAGTTTGCATGACCATACTACACCTCTGCCGCACGTACACACACATGACAGAGCAGAATGCATCGCAAGCTACTTGCAATAAGAGGCCACTGCTGGAGCAGTGATTGCACAAATGTCGCTGTTGGCTTGCAGATGTGCTGTGGTAAGCATAGCGTCCATGTACTACTCATAGAACAGAACCAGCCCGTCCTGAGCTGTGCATCATACACACAATGAAACTGTTCATTGGCTGCTTCTGATTTGTGGCTGCTCATTCAGCTCCCTGGCAAAGCACACAAACAACCACAAAACCATGCAGTGTATGGTGAAGAACAGTGCAGAACATAATAGAGAAATACAGCCATCGACTGGATTTTGACTTCTGACAGCTCACACCTGACAGAGCGTACCAGCAGGGCCTGAGCTCTGCACAGGGACACAAACAACGCCTGCAGCTGCTCAGCACTGCCCTGCTTGGCCGCAGCCACAGCTTGCAGCTGCTCTGTGACGCTATCCAGCCCATCAGCCTTGCCAGCAAAGTCATCTTCGTCAGGGCTTTGTGGAAGGGCAGGCGGCAGTTGCTGGAAGGTGTGTTGGAACCAGCTCAGCAGGGGCTGCAAGGCAGAGGGGCTGACTCCTTTGCATGTGTCAGAGGGTGGTATGACCTCAGGGGGTACAAGGGAGAGCATGGTGGCCTGCAAAGCAAGCACAACTTCTGCTAGCAGAAAGGCAAACACACTCCTGCCAGTCATTGTTGCCATGTCACTTGCTATGCTGTGCTGGGCTGTTTTGCTGCAGACTGCTGGGACCGACCTCACAGATTGCTATGTCAAGTTTGTTCCATGCCAGTGAAGCTCCATGCTCCACAATGCAGCATCAAATATACATCACACATATCTGAGACATGATGCATGCCTTGACGCATGTCCCACAGGTATGTGTGACATGTTTGATGTGTCTGACAGCATCTGTAGCATGTTTTGTCATGTACATAACCAATGTGCATGCTGGCTTATGGATTACCTGCAGGAGAGGGTCATCTGCACCTTCGTCGTACAAGAGGCCCTGAGAGAGCAAGCACAGCAACTGGGTCCTGTGCAACAGCCGTGCCATTTCGCGATCTTCCTTTGTGATGCCTTTGCGGCGTGGTCTGGAGGGCCCTGAACAAAACCAAAAAGGATGAAATGACATAGGCTAGATGAGAAAGGCCTGGGCTGCTAGGGCGCAAGAGGCTGCGCACTGCCTGTCAGGATGGTACAGTTACACTCTGCAGGGCTCTTTTGACCCAGGTACAAGCAAAACCTGGTCACCCAAGATGTACCCCATCTTGCTTTTAACTGTAACCACAAGTACATAGTTAAAATGCTTTTGGCAGTGACCAAGTTTGTGATAGGATCACATTTAAATTGCACTGCCGTTTGACAAAATGCAGGTCTTGCCTGAGTGATCAATGCACTGATGCCTGAAGTGATTCTGGATCAACCCAATTATGAAACTACAAAACTGTACAGTTGGAACTCACTTACACCTATATAGCTGCTTAGGCAGTCCATTATGAGCACACTGCCTGCAGATAGTGGCGGCCATGCAATATGTGGCTGTCATGTGCAAGTAGGCGCAAACTAGTGACCTTTCAGTGCTGTGCATTCACGACTAACCTGCTTCCTCTGTAGTCTCAACATCAAAGCTACCAGCAACGCCAGACACTGCTGTTGACATGTCAGCCGCATCAGCTTCTGCAGTCTCCCAATCTTCCTCTTCTTCAGCTGCATCCTCCCACTGCATGCTCGCGTACATCTTATACGATGGCGCCAAGGCAATGTTGTGCTTTGGAAGAAGTTGCTGCTTGCACCATCAACACTGTGTCATGTGGGTGAGTCTCAGATGCAGCACACACACACACATGCCTACTGGAAGGTCAAGAAGGCAAGAGCATTCTGTGACAAGGCTTGCATGAATGTGTCAAACTGCGCAACACCTCCTACGTGATATGACATGGTCACATGCATTGACATGAGGCAAAATCTAAATATGACGCTGGCAACTGATGCACTGAGTTGATGTTGTCAAACACAGACCTCCCAATCTGAAGCAGATGCCAAATCAGCGTTTCCTTCATCATTCTGCTGTGCAGCCTTCTGTTCTGCAGCTGCAGCTTGAGCTTGCGCAGGAGCACCACAGATGGCTTCTGCTACAGCACGAGGCTTTGGCAGAGGAAACGCCCCAGAGCTTTTGGCTTTTGTTCCCTACAGAAAGACAGACTCAAGTCATGCGCACAGTCAGCAACCTCAGGAAGGTCATAATCCTGGCACACCCGGTTACTTGGATGCAGCGGTACCGTTTATCAGCTAAACTGGGGTCACACAGCACAAGTGAACACAAGACTGCTGCTGAAGCCTTGCATCATGAGAAGTCCAGCAGCATGCCGGGTGAGTATGGGTGACAGCAAACATGTATCCTACAAATCTTGTGACTCTAATTGAAAGCAGGCTGTACCTTTGCTGCAAATGCACGCAAGCGGCGGTTGCCGACTCTGTCTAGCAAGGTGTCTACTGACTGCCCACTGGCACCTGCCAAGGTACCTGCAGGCCCTGACACCCTTGCAGAGTTGGTAAAGGAGGGTGTTGCAGAGACTTCCCTCAGACAAGGCCTGTTGCTTGCTTCCTTGCTTTGTGATCTGTGCAGGCAGTAAAATAAATACCCAATGATGTAGTCACCTGAAGCAGTCACCGCTTCAGCTTTTCGATCGTGTTCTGTTAGCGGATTGTCAGCACCTGGCTGGTCGCTTTCACTGGCTTTGCGCTTTGGTGCCATGCTGGTTCTGTCGCGTCTCACCCTCGCGCAACAAGTCACAGGTCAGCTGTCAGCATTATGCAAGGCGCATTGGTGCATCGTGATATGTGCAGAAGTCCTTCCAAATTGGATGGCATCGCCTCCTGTACATCGGCCTGTAAACTTATTTTTACAGCAGTGTTAGGTCATGACTTGCATGCTGTGGTCAATGCCATGGTGGTAGCATAATGCTTGTTGTGGCAGCGATAGACCTCACGAACAGGCCTGCCATACTAAAGCCTTTGCTGCTGACGTTTCACAATGAGTCAGCCGGTGCAGAGCTGGTGTTAAGCAGACGCATAATATCGTGACCAGCCACACCAGACTGATCTGTCCTGAGAGGACGTTAGCGTGCAAGTCAGTGAGCGGTGTGGCTTATAGTCCTCGCAGGCATTTTTTTGTGGCAGCAAGGCCAATCTATCATTTTCATCCCGGACAACACGACCCCAAGGGATGTCGTGATCACTGTGCATGGCAACTTGGCATAGCCACCTGCACAGAACTTTTGGGCGTCCCTGCTTGACAGCCATTCCATCAAAGCCGTACGTGTTGTTCTTGGCAAGGTCACTAGTCCGTCAGCGCCTGCACACAGCACAGCACAAACTAGAAATGGCCTTAGCTGCCGCAGCATCAGCTTCAGCACACAGTGTGGCCTGGCAGTCTTTGGGGGCTGCGCCAGCAGAGCTAACACTAGACTTTACCTTGCCAACTGGCCAGTCTTTCCGCTGGAGGCAAACTGGGGAGGCCGAGTTTACAGGTGTTGTGGACAACCGAGTAGTGAGTTGCAACAGCTGCGAGTCTTACTCTTTGTTGCAAACAGCGTCTCCTGTCTGCTGCTCCACCAGCTGCTGGAGTCTGAGGGGATGCTCGTGTTGCAGGTCAAAGTGCAGCAAACTCCCAGTGATGTGCGATACCAGGTCGTTGCCCGAGGCGACAGTGCTGCCTCTTCTGAAGATGCTGCAGTCCTCAAAAACTACTTCAATCTGCAAGCTTGCCTGGAGGAGCTGTCTCAACAGTGGTCTAGCAGGGATGCCCGTTACAAAAGCATACACACTTACTTTCCAGGTCAGCCTAGCAAGTCTTCTTGCGGCAGTTTGGTTGCAGCATACATGCTCTGGGCGTTTACTCGCATAGTCTGCCACTTAGCTGGCTCACAGCAAATGATGGTCAACCCCAAGACTGACAGCATTGCAGCACACTTGTCATCAGTACCTGACTCACCAACATCTTCCTGTCTGGTTAGAATGCTCAGTCATGTTCTGAGGCCCATGTCACGCTTGACATCACCTTCAGCGTCCAATCACCTTGCCTCAATTGATTTGTTGGATCAAATCAATGTATTAAATCAATATGATGCGTGATTTCAGCCTATCCTATCTATTGCAGGGGCCAGAGTACTGAGGCAGGACCCTGTTGAATGCCTCTTCGAGTTCATCTGCTCCTCAAACAACCACATCTCACGCATCCATGGCATGGTGGAACGCCTCTGTCGAGACTACGGCACCCCAATTCTGCATGCCAGCACATGTCAGGCATCTACAGCATCAGCTCCCATTGGAGGCAAGGGCGCTGTTGCTGCTGCTGAAGAAGAGCAAAAGGCTGTGCCTGATTTGGCATTTTACTCATTTCCCACCCTGGAGCAGTTGTCAGCAGCTTCTGAGGCAGCTCTCAGAGCGGAAGGCTTTGGCTACAGGTACCATCAGACGCCCCTGCATTGCAGCCACGAGTGTCTGCAGGACGTCTGCAACACTTACTGGTATCTGGGCTTGTAAGCATGACGGTGCACTGACAGCACCACAGTACAGCCACAAGTGTCCCCAAGACATCTGCAAGACTTCAAGGTGTCAGTGCTCATAAGCATGACTGTGCTTTGACGACATCAAACTACAGCCACAAGTGTCTGCAAGACATCTGCAGGACTTACTGATGTCTGTGCTTGTGCTTGTGCACACATCACTATGCACCGACAACATCGTAATACAGCCACCAGCACACACAAGATACCAAGGTGTCTGCGTTTATATGCGCTACAGCATGACCTCACCGATTGTATGTGCCCAGCGTGCCTCTTTACACCACACTGTTGATCCCACAAAAGGATTCCCACTGTTGGGCATGGCTCGTGCTGCTGATTGTCATCATCACACAGATGCAGGCCTGATGTGTGCCATCTTGCATGTGACTGATGGTGTACATCAAGGCCTGCTCTGGCAACAAATGTCAAGTGCAGTGAGCATGCGTGCCTGCTCCTTTCATGCATTTGCAGCTATAGACTTTTGCTGTGCCATGTCAGCATCAGACAGGCAGCAGACTTTGGAATTTGATGCACCCCAGCACCTTGCTTGACTCACAAAGCTTCACCTTTCTGATACAATCCAAATGCTAGCACAAAGGTAGCGCAGTAAGCCAGCTGTTGCACAATGTAGCATCTTCGATTGCATGCGCCTGAGCTGTAAAGTTTTCTTTTCAGTACTGATGATCGGGTCAGCCAGCTTTGTCTCCTCCTGATGGTGGTTTCTCATTGACACAACAGACGTGTTGAGATTGCCTCATTACCATATCATTGGTATATCATTTTGTATTTATATACATGTCATACCATTTTACTGGTCCATGCAGGGCCAAGTTCATCACAGGCACAGTCCAAGCGCTGCTTGCCAAGCCTGGGGGTGGCAGGCAGTGGCTTTATAGCCTGAGGACTGTGCCTTACAAGGAGGCATCAGAAGCCCTGTGTGAGCTTCCCGGCATAGGACCCAAGGTAGGCATGTGGTTAGACATGCATTGCCATCATGCTCGTTGCGCTGAGCTAGTAGTTGCTGTCCTGCAGTGCACAGCGTTGTCTGCAGCATGTAATTTGGCAACATGCTTCCGTTCTCAAAAGGGGGTCTGTGTCACGCCATGCTCTATACATTGAATTATAGCAGTATCGGGTTGAAATTTGGAGACAATAGCTCAGATTTTATTTTGTTTTAATTTTACAAAAATACTGCTGCATGCCGGTTGCATGAAGGCTGACTAAGCTTTGACAAACAACCACATGAATAGTGGATCCAGCCAGGTGTCTGTGCCTTGCTTAGAGCAGAGATGTGAGACAGCATTATGCTGCGCAGGTAGCGGCATGCATATGCTTGTTTGCATTAGACAAGCATGAAGCCATCCCAGTGGACACCCATGTGTGGCAGCTGGCAGTGCGCTACTACACACCTCACTTGAAAGGTATGCAGCACCTGACCTGACTCTTCACACACATACAGCTAGTAGGTTCTTCTTCTCAGCCATCTCAGAACAGAGATTTGACTTGCATTGCAGTCAAAAGCTGGGAGTGTAACGCCATGCAGTATTGAATATGTGCTACTTCCAAAGGAAAATTGCTTCTGAAAGCTTTGCCAGGCACTTGAGGGATGTTTGCATGCATGTCTTCTTAAGCTCTATATGGCATCAGGACAAAACCTGGTCCTATGTCAGCATGGTGCATGCAGCAAAGCTTGCAGCATGACCTGCAGTGTAATCTGCAGCACAACCTTAACGACTTGTGCCTGCATGCAACACACCTGCCGCCATGCCTTTTGCTACAACGCAATGGTGGTGGAACTGTTGACAAACTTTAATTCTACACTGCAACTCAATCCTCATATCTTGATGCAGGAAAGACCATGAACAAGAAGATCATGGTAGCAGTGGAAGACGCTTTCATTCAGCGCTTTGGGCCTTGGGCAGGCTGGGCTCATAACACCCTGTTCATCTCAGAGCTCGCAACTCAGCGAGAGCGCTTGCCTGAGCACCTACGGCCTGGTGGCAAATCCAAGGCTAGCAAAAGCAGAACAGCTGCCAAAGGCCATACAGAGGAAGTGTCAGATCAGTCTGAAACGATGAAGGTTGAGCAAGCTGCAGTTCAGAAGCGTGGCTTGAATGTGGATGTAGATGCAGTCGATGGTAACAAGAGTAGGCCAATCAAGAGAGCTAGGCGGGGCGCAAAGCACAAGCAGACAGAATTGCAAGGCATTGGCAACAATGACAACACAGGAGGGCAAGCATACTCTGATGCTGTGGTAGCTGAAGGTCCAGGTGTTGCCAAAAAGGCCAAAAGCCAGAAGTCTGCTAGCAAAGCAAAGAGCAAGCAAAATTCTCGTGTAGTCAACAGTAGCGATACAGCTGGATCACAGCTTGGCATCTGCACAAGATCATCAAGCATGGCTGTTGCAGCTGATGCTGCGGTTGATCAGGCTTTGCAAGATGCAAGCACACGGCTATAGAGCGGCAATAGGCTTCTGCTTCAATGGTGCAAATCTTATATGGTTGACAGTTTGCTGTTTTATATGAACCGTAATCTCTACCCTGACTGACAGGTTTGGGAAATTTACTGATGCATTACACTATGAAACCCAGCAAGTAAAGTTGAGAGGTTCCTTGCTGGGTTTCACAGTCATACGCTTGTTGCTGAGTGTTCAGGGCCTTTGATGTTCGCGGGGCTGCCCCCTTGGGACGACAACATTTGTCAATACGTAATTTTTGATTGCACCTTTACTCGAGCATGAAAAAAGTGACCAGCTTTGTTCACAGACACTTTTTGTCTAACACACGGCAGAAAAAGCCGATTGCCTATCTTATTATTGCCCAATGCAAATCAACTTTGCGCTTGGCTACAAGTGTCCATTCAGTAATGATTGCTTTGTTCCAGATGAGGCCATACCCTTTTGACAGATGAAAGTCACATCCTGCACACCCATCCATTTCATATCCAGCATACAACCAAAAGATCCCTGCGCCTAAAGCTTTGTCTGTTTTATAAAAGTCCCTGTCAGAATGAAATACAAGAACCTTGTCCCGCACATGCCCGGTGTGACGATATGCACGAGGCGCATTGAACATGTACGCATACTGGTAATGGTCAGTGTGTTCCAGTTCCTCCAGGCGTGGAAATTGATCTTCTTGCCATATCGAGTAATAAATGTCTTGCCCAGTGCCTGCAATGCTGTGACATTCAGGGTGTCCTGCCGATGCCCAGCTCAAGGGGGCTCTGTATTGTTGCCTGTTCGGCAAGGAGGTATGTATTCGTGGCACAGGTGTTTCAGAAAGATGTAAACATCTTAGCTGTGGATGCGCCAACTTAAATCCCAAAGAGGTTTGATTCTTCTGCTCGATCGGACAGTCACGTCTGGTCCTCGAGATGACACTGGCAACAATACTTTGCTGTTGATGTCTGCGGAGAAACAGCTTCATGTCCCCAATTTTGCCATCTCGTCCAAGTGTGCGTAGCACAGATACCATAGTATCGAGCACTTATTAAGGCTGGCTCGCTAGATATAAGCCAATGTTGATTTACGCTGTTGGTGTCTAACTCTAATGAAAAATAGCTTCCCAGCCGTGTGCCGTGACGCTGGGAGCTGGTTGAGCTGTGAAGCCTGTCTGTGCTGAGTTGTAAATTTATTTAGGGTTTGCAGGCTAGCGAGCTACTGGATTTTGAAGGCATCTAGATTGTCACTCCAGCAGCGTCCAAGCATCGCTTCGAAATCAACGAGATTTCAGAATGTCTGTATCAGACAACCAGAAGTCTCCGCGAACAAAACGCTGGTGACTTTTTCTTCAGCAGTTGTAATTTCGAAACATGGCTTGCGTACGTTTCATACGCTGCAGTCACGAACGGCTCTCCAGCATGTACTTTCTGTACGACGGAGTAGCTCGCGACCGGCTTTTCAACTCTTACCTGCTGTAGGACGTTCTGGTTCAGGACGAGTCGCTGCCGCGGCTGTGAGGCATCGGCTACAAGAGTTCTCGGACGCGTTTACGAACCAGAAGCAGTGGAAAATCGTGCTCGGTCAGGCTCTGGAGCTGGAAACGTTGTCTGCTAAATTTGATTGCATGCAAAAAGATTTGGTAAGCACCCAAGACTCCGTCGCATTATCGGACGAGAAAACAGACACGGAGACAGAGGCACTGGGTGAGGAGATCGACAGCGACACCAAATTACGAACAAGTTCTGATTCAAGACGAGTCACTGTCACTGGTACAGCCGCAGTGAGGGATCGGCTAGAAGAGTTCTCGGATGCGTTTACGAATAAAAAGCAGTGGAACATCGTGATCGGTCAGGCTCTCGAGCTAGCAATCCTATCTGCAAATTGATAGCATGCAAAAGGCCAAATGATGGAAGACTCTGTCGGCCATTCAGCAGCTGCTGGACAACAAGGTAGACACAAACACTGAGGCACTGGAAGATCAACCGCGACATCAAAATACAGGGCAATGACACAAACAGCGACATACGTATGTGTATACAACAGTCGCAGCACCTCGTTTTTCATTTTGCTGCTGTTCGGTATCCCGCAATATGGCAAACTATGTTTCCCAGGTGTCTACCATACCTTTTTGTGGTTTGCTGCTCTTATTTGGTTGCACCTGTCCCCTCAAGAGAGAGTCCTGCCAAGTCTTTCACAATGACAATACATACGTGTTTGGGTATAATGCTGCCTGTGAACGCACAGACTCAAACCCAATCGTATGTGGACAGCAGTGAAACTGTTGCAGGGTGTTCATCAGCTCCTGAACAGCGCATCCTTGCTGCTGAGCTGCTCAGGAGCTGATGCTCCCAAACAGGCTCCATGATTTGGCCACTACTGGACCTACTCTTGCAGAGCTAGCGCTTTTCAAGCCTTTGTTGATGCATGTTCTGAAGACGTATTGAAACATGCGCCCTGGAGTGTTTACCTAAAGACATATCACAGGAGCCCACGGGCAACAGTTGCAAAGATTGCCAGCATTCCCAAGGACTGTTGATGTATCTGTCGCGCAATGATGCTGACCCTATTCTCATCACCAGGACTCTTCTTTATCTGACTGGCAATACATGTTAAGGCAGCTATTGGGCTGTCCCTGAAAGAGCACAATCTGATGCGATGGCACAAGTTTTTAAAAGGCAGCAGCTTGACCTCAAAGACCAGATTGAAAGCGTGCTTGCAGTGAGATTCTGCTCAAGGTGCCTGAGTTTCAGGGCTTGGTGACTAATCCGCTGTACATGTATAAGTAACTGCACCATGGCACAAGGCCATACTGCACAGGGCCATGCTGCACATGAAGGTCTGGCAGAAGAATACTGGCTGCATTGATTTTCTTTGATGTGCCTTGTTCCGTTGGCAGCATATGCAGCAGCTGCGGCCCTTTTGTAAGCATTACTCACACTGACATAATGCAGAAGATACCCCTATGAATCTGCTGTCAGCCGGATTGCAATATATATTTGTGTAACTGACTACTGACCAAATCCAGATTCCTTAGGTTTCCTGCGATTTGTCATGGTTTCAAAAGCAAACATGTAGGGTAAAGGTGTGTGTAATGCTTACATAACAGGTCCTATTAGTCAAGCAATGTTTTAAGGGTTCCATTTCAACCCTATTCTGTCAAGCTAATTAGTGCTAATTTCACTGCCTAAATCAACTGTAGCACCCTAAGTCACAGTCTAATTCACACTTCTAGTACTTAAGCTGTACCTAATTCAACCGTTCCACTGTACCACCTCTTAGCTAGTGAGTGGGAGAAAAGAGGAAAATCCTGAGATCCTGAGGAGTTTTCTGAGGAGTGGACCGGTTGCTGGCGGGGGACCCCCTACACACGTGGCAGCCTACCCTGCTTGCCCTTAAATTTGGTGTAAATTTTGCTTGTGAATCACTGACTCATGCACCTGTTCCCACTCCATCTACAGAATCTGGTGCTAGAATGCGATATGATGTTCAGAGGGCTGAAGCATACCAAGTTGCTCTAGCATCTGAACTGCAGCAACATTTCATCCCACTCATACAGCATGAGCTTGATGTTGACCTACTAGCTGATAAATTTGTAGCATGTTTGACATCTGCAATCAATAATACCATGCCGCATGTCCGCAAACACAGTGGTGTGCATTCACGCAGCAATTAAGCTTGGTTTGATAGCGCTTGTAGAAAGGCACTTTCGCAAAAAGAGTCTGTGTACAAAAATCCACATAGCACAGCAGCACAACAGAAAGCTGCAGACAAAGTATTTAATTCTTTGACTGACAGGGTGAAGAAAGCCTGGATGTGCAGGCGCAATGAAGAGCTATGTGAGATGACTACTAAGGATCCGAGCAAGTTCTGGAGGCTTTTCAAGACTCCACACAGCAATGCGTGCCCAGTAGAGCTGAGTGCACAGTTTGAAGCCTTCAGAGCTTTGATGGGAGCCAAGCCCCTGCCGGCTCCCGAGAGACCTGCTGTTCCAGGTGTATCTACCCCTGACTCTGGAGATGCATGCTTGAATGAAGACATCAATTTTGATGAATTGTGTTCTTGCATAAAGCGGCTGAAGCGTGGCAAAAGTCCTGGCATCGATGGCGTTCTTGCCGGCATGATCAAAGATGGTGGTGATCTTGTGAAACACAGCTTACTATGGCTGTTCAATTGCATGCTTGCTGGTCACTTCCCTAAACGTCTGTCTGTTGGACTGATCACTGCGGTGTATAAGTCTGGCAACAAATCTGACATGAGCAACTACAGAGGCATCACAGTTGGTTCTGTGATTGCTAAGCTGTTTGCAATGATACTAGAACAGAGAATTGCATCATGGGCTGAGGAGCATGCTGTCAAAGCCAAGGGGCAGGCAGGCTTCAGAAAAGACTTCCGCACAACTGAC
>JAABUI010001100.1_pt1 | contig 16451 bp, 13 predicted proteins | sample 5559111 | NCBI WGS metagenome assembly JAABUI01 (sample SAMN10711870, study PRJNA513365) | rock metagenome | isolation source: Antarctica rocks | place: Antarctica: Victoria Land, Buttleship Promontory
TCTGAAGCTTTTCAAGCCGATGCTGTGTTTCTTCCACAGATCGACGCAACTCCGCTTTCTGTTTCTCCAAGTCTCGCGCTTGCCGTTCACTCTCATCCAGAGCATCTCGCAACTCTCCCATGGCTCTTCGGACCTCGTCGGCCTCCCTCGTGGACTGTCCTGTCTGATGCTCGAGCTCCTCTCGTCGCCTTCTCCAATCCCGCTGCGCTATCTCCAGCTCCGCTTTATCTTCCTCGGCCCTCTTCATATTTCTTTCAACATCCCGATACTTGTTGCGAAGATCCTCCAGCTCTCTGGCTCTTCGTCTGCCTGCCGTGCTAGCTTCGTCCTCAGCTCGGTCACGTTCCTCAATGGCCGTGTCCATACGCTCTTTCATCTCTCGAGTCCGGGCGTCAGCTCTGCTCTCTACGTCAGCCAACAACCTCCTCATGGTCTCCCCCTCGCGGCTTCGTTCGCCGAGAAGGCGATGAGCATCTGCAACCTCCTCATCAAGGCTCTCACAGCGTTCCCGGGCTTCTTTCATCTGGACAGCCATCTCCGCGGTCTGGTCTCTCATGCTGGCCATCAGACTCTGGGCACTTGCATACTGTGCAGATTTCAGGTCGACCTCCTCCTTTAGGCCCTCATTGTCCGCTCTTGTCTTGGAAAATTGCTGCTCCAGATCCCTTAGTCTGCTCTTGATGGTTAGTAGCTCTTCTTGTGCCTCCTCGAGCTCTTTTTTGAGCCGATCGAAGGACTCTGTCGCCCGACGTTTCTCAGTCTCTAAGCGCTGAATGTCCTGATTTATCTTGGAGCTAGTCTCCTCTGCTTTAAGCCTGTTGCTGCTTTCTTGGCCAAGTTTCTGATTCAGGGACTTGATTTCTGCTTCCCGATCCGTAATGATCTTTCTCAGCCCTGCGACTTCAGAGTGCATCTCCTCGTGCCGTGAGTCTAATCTTTTGAAGTCAGCGTCTTTTTTTGTAAGCGCCTCTTTGACAGACTTGACCTCGGCGGCCTCGCTCCTCAGAGTATTGATTCCTGGCTGTGCTTTCTGTAGAACATTCCTGAGGTCATTCAGATCTTTGAATCTGGTAGAAGCAAGTCGTTGAGCCGCTGTAAGGTCTGCTTGCAGACTTGCAGCCTTCGCTTTTAGATCCTCAAATTGCACCGTAAGGTCTTTATGCCTTTGCTCTGACCCCGTCGCATCAGATTCATGAATGCCTCGAAGCTCTGCAAGTTCCTTTTCAAGCCTAGTGATTGTAGTCTCTAAAGCTATCTTCTCTGCCATTAACTCCTTGGCCTTATCCTTGGCCTCTACGTGCTCTTGCCCGACGTTGACAAGATCATCCCGAAGCGTTTCGATCTCTTCGCGAAGCCCATCTTGGTCCTTGAGTTTGCCATGCATTCTTTCAATGGCTGCATCCTTTTCATCTAACAAAATGCGCACCTGACGGAGCTCTTCTTGCAGCCTTGATAGTGTATCCGACTCGATTGGCTCTTTTACTCCAGGACTGTTGCCATTTGGCTCTGTATTGGCGACTGTTTGACTATCGTGACCGTGATCTACGGATAGTTTGCTAGATTTCTTCTTCTTCTTGCTCTTTTTCTTGCTCGCATTGGAAGCATCTTGTCCAGTGGCAGATTCAATTTTACTGTTGGGCTTCCCGTCATTTGATATTTCATCAGCGACCCGTGCCGATGTTTCCTTGGGCGGTCCCGGATCTGCTGCACTGTTCCTGACTTCGACAGTATCTAACCTCTCCTGGAGAAGGGCAGACTCTTTCGATGACTTCTCGATCACGACTTTCAAATCCTGATTCTTTTCCTCGGCTTCCTTGACTTGGGAGCGCAAGGCTGCTACAATTTTTTGTAGCGTGTCAATTTTCTTCTCGCTCTGTTCGCTACTAATTTGTGTATCGGAAATTTGAGTTTGCAAATTGGAGATGGTAGCTTGAAGCTCTCCAACCTTGCTGTTCGCATCCTTGTCCTTTTGCGCAGCCGACTGGGCGCCGTCAAGCTCATCTCTGACAGCTTCCAGTTGGGCAATAAGTTCACCGACACGTTGCGACTCATGTGAACTTTGCTCATTTTGCAGTTCATGCACTCTGGTCTCAGCTGCACGTAAATCAGTGCGCAGTTGCTCCGACACCCTTTCCGTTTCGAGTTTCTGCTCTTTCAGGTCAGATGCTGAACGATCTTTGCCATCTCTGAGGCCATTCAACTCCCGGGTCGCCTCCTCGAGGGTTTGAACCATGCTTTGCGTGGATTCCCTAGTCACAGCAAGGTCCCTTTTCAGATTCTGCACTTCATTCTCTAGGCCCTCAATCTTTTGTTGGCTATCTGTCAGCTCGGTCTCCAATCTGGGAATCTCGTCATCATATGAGAAGATGTCTTCTGATCCTTGCCGAAGCTTGGATGAATCGATCGGCTTGGACTTTGGAGAGAAGAGAGACAAGCCCCGCACCGACACAGTAGGTGACTTAATCGAGGAAGGTGGGGATTTCTGCGACACCCCAAGAGGGTCCCCATCAGTCACATCTTGTGCTGTAGCGCTGTCATCGAAGCGTGATCCAGTGGTCTCTTTGCTAGACTCGTCCAATCTACCATCGGTATCTTTCGAATTACGAAGATTGGTGACTTCGTCCCAGGCTTCCTTGGTGCTTTTCTCCGCGATGCTTAACTTTTCTTTGAGCGTGTCGCGCTCGGTTGATACTCTTTTCAGCTCGTCAAGCACCATGTCTCCTTTAAGATTGACTTGGTTTAGGTATTCTACTAGTGCCTTCGGATCGCTAATCGAAGTCAGGGGCGTATTTTCTCGTAGCGATGTTTCGAAAGGCTCGATCGTGAGGACCCTCGCATGAGCCACTCGATAGGATCTGAGCAATTCTTGACAGCGTTAGCCTTACTGCGGCTTGTAATCTTCATTCTATTACGCACCGTGATACCTCGCTTCGAGCTTCTCGAGCTTCCGGAGCTTCACGCGAACATCCGTAGGTAAGTCTGACGACGTCCTGGGCTCCCCCTCTGCTACAGCGATTTCACCGCTCTCTTGGCTGTTCTCCCCAACTGTCTCCTTCATCTTCTGCGCCGCCGTACTGCCCCCATCACGATCAGCAGCAGGTTTTGGAGTCCCAGATCTGCCTTGCTCGTCATCGTCAATCACGAATTCAGGCTCAAATTCTGCAGGGTCAGGCCCCTTCGCTGGGGATTTGCTATCCCGCCGCCCTCTTGATTGCAGTGAAGCCTTTTTGGAGGGGGAAAGGTTCCTTGACGACGCTCTTCCAGCATTTGATGTGGATCTTGAGGGAGAGCCTTGAGATAGACGTTGACGTGCTTGTTCTTCGGCAATCCTAGAATCGATTGCTCCTTTGAGGCGCTACATTCTTGTTAATTCACAGTACATTTGAAGGACGCACGATTTCTGACCTGAAACATGGCGCTCTGGTCTCAGCACTGCCTCAGTCTGCATGGTGAGTCAACATGGCAACGTGCATTCCCCCATTGTGTGAAATGATGAAGTGAGCAGGCTTAGCGGTTTGACAGCTGCTGTTATGTCTTAACCTCCTATCATTCGACAGCCCAAGCGCGGGGGCGCTTCTCGGCTAATCACCGCTACCACCAATAAAGTAAAGTACCCCCATGCAAGCATTAACAGATGCAGCTGTTCATGTGCATATTGAAAATATGAGGTAATGAAGCTATGAGGTCTGGATTCTTAAGTTGTTCACATAGCGAGGTGTTTGATCATGGTTTCCTTTTGGCCGTGGAAGGTAAACAGGCTCATATCTGAAAGTGAGATTCCTGACTAAAAGTGCCAGGTCGATGACAGCTCTCCAGCTTCTTTTGAAAAGGCTCTATCTGCTCTTTCTGTAAAGATTTCGAATGCGAGTGGCAAGCTTGACAGCCTGCGGCAGCGCTCAAGGCGTCTCAGTGTTTTATGGACTCTTTATGCAGGCTTTGCATACCTACTCTACACCATCATCCTTGTGCTTGTGGTAGGATGGACAAAATGGGGCCTGGTGGAGTACGCAGCGGTGGCTGGGGGACCAGTCATGTAAGATATCTTGGAGTCGGCAATTTCCCGTTCTAAAGAGTATGTTAGTATATACCTTGTCAGACTCGGATTATCCAATTATTACGATTATCGTACCTCAAATATTCAGACCCAATTGGACGGGCTTCAAAAGCAGAGGGATGCTACAATTGAGAAGCTCAAGACCGCCACGAAGTTCAACAGCACCCAGGAGCTGCTGAAAAAGTATGGGGGTACCCCAACGCCCAAGGCGAAATCTGCAGAAGCATCTGTTCGCAAGATCACTCCGAAACATAAGGGACCTTCCGAAGGGTCGAGAACGTCATTTGTACCTCCCCCAACGGCAAACATACCTGGAAGGGATGGACCACCGTCTCTTTATACCTCCCCTCAGGCTTCTGCACCTCAAGCACGAAAGCCTCCTGGTCAGCAGATTGTTATGTTACCAGAGCATAGTCCGAGACCCTCTCAAGCACCAGTTTCTCCAATAGATCATTCTGCTGAATTCGCTCCTAATGCTTTCTCAGCACCAGTGCAGTATGCCCAAGACAATGAAGGTCCAAGATGGTATGATAGATTAATGGATGTGCTGCTAGGGGAGGACGAGACACGCCCAGGCGCCCGTCTAGCTCTCATCTGCAGTCAATGTAGACTGGTAAATGGACAAGCACCTCCTGGGGTGAAAATCTTGGAGGATCTGGGCAAATGGCGATGTGGGGGTTGCGGTGCAATGAACGGAGAAGAGTCCGAGGTCAAGAAAATTGTATCCAGCATCAAAATAGCTTCCAAAGAGGACGCGCCCAGTGAAAAAGAAAGCGGAGGAAGCGGTGTTCCAAAAAGTCATAACAAAAATGGGGATGATGGTTTTACTCCGGCAACCGAAGATCAAGAAAGCGATGTCACTCAATATTCAACTGATGAATCAGAGAAAGAAGAGAAGCATGAAAAGACAGAGTTGAAAAGAGACCGTACATTGTCTGTAGCAGAGCACGACACTCCTAGACGACGGTCGACCCGACACACAAAAGGGAAGAAGGCAGGATAGCTTTAGTATTATGTCGTGCCCGTTATGCTCAGGTCCACCAGAAGGACTACCTTGGGATTCAAATGCTTTCGCTTCCTTGCCGCTCGTGAAAGAACGCATAACAGCTAAGTTTAGGCTCGCAATGAGCGAGTCGCAAGTGCAGCATTCGAGAGAGAAGGCCTCCCGATCAGACAAAGCCAGATTTTGCGACGGCGTCTCCTCATTGCTCCAGGTTCCTGTCGTTGTGTCGTTGAGTTTGAAACCTTACGGAAAAACGAGCTCCCCTTGATACCGTGACAGAAACGCAATGGCCACGTCTTTCGGACAATCGATGTGCGTACCGCATGTCTGAGTCCTCCTCTTTCAAAAGAGGCTGATGGCTTCGTATGCGGCTACCTCATGGGGAAAGGACTCTATGACGAAAGGCGGCGTCAGAATCGTGAGATGTGGGATGCAATGGAGCAGCGAGGACAAGCTGTTTATCAAAATCCTAGAAGAGACTTGTTCGATATATCAGTGGCGTCCTCTCCACATTGGCTGACCTTCGACTTTGTCATTGTTGGGCGAGGGCTGCCTCCATCCGCCCGGCGTCTGCGCGTTTTTTGCCTTCAGCCACTCGTCTAACTCCTCGCTCCCATCTTCTGCACTTTCTGCCAGTGTTGGTTTGAATTGGTCGGAGGTATCCAAGCCGTACAGCTCTTCAAAGACCATTTCTCGCTCTCCGATTTTGGAAGCCTGCGCCTCCGCCAATTCTCTTATGATTCTTTCTTCTACCTCTTTCTCCTCTGCCAGTCTTTCCTCCTCTAATCTCATCAATTCCCTCTGCTTTTTCTCCTCCGTCTGGCGTGGGAAGCTAGTTGTATACCGAGGTTTTTCAGTCACCTTGGGCTTCGCAATGTCTGTGACCACGGCAGGGGCTAGGGCGCCCGCCTTGTCATCCTCGGCTTTGCGAGTCTCGCGGGAATTCAAGGTAGTCCCCCCTGCTTTTGGGCTGAGAGCCGCCGAAGCCTCATGAGCGAAGTCCCGAACCGCATGCGCTATCTTCCTGAGGCTTGGATCTGTACGAGTACAGGCGTTTTTCAAGGTCCATTTGACCAATTGATAACGCGTTGGCGGCACGTACTGACGTTGACTGCTGTATGGATCCTACGCCCCAGGTCAATCAACATTCCTTGGGGTATGCTTTGTGTACTTTGCGCCCAATATGACGTACATTCTTGCCGTGCTGGCCAACCTCCTCCCAACTGTCATCGTCATTGGTGTTAATCGGCATGTTAGGGTCTTGGCTTTGAGGCATCCTTTCCGAAAAGATTGAATGCTGCTAGAAAGAAAGCTGACTGCAACGGAGATAATCTACACAGGTGACACAAGATAGGGATATGGCCTAAGTACGAGAGATATGTCGATCAGCAGTGTGCAAAGTCCAGGGTGATGCACTGCAGAGTCAAAACAATGCTTGAGGTGGCAATCTCACAGGGCACGCCGCGCCAGCAACGGACAATGCAACACAATATAATACTAGGCCTCCGCCCGCTATTCTCAAAAAAGGAGCTCAAGGGGCTAGTCATTCACTTTTCATATTAGGTTTTCTATAGAGCTTAGAGCTACAGGCATGACAGTTATACTATGTTCAGAAGCGCCATTTTTCGTTTGCGGTTACTTCGAAGATAATTCCATCCGCTTCGAAGACAACTACATTGGCTTCGGAAAGAAACATTTCTATTACAAAGATAATGGACTCATCACGAAAACATTCCTACTCATTGTGATTGGCGAAAGAAGCTATTGATATCAAGATCACCGTTCCCATTGAAACTTGTATCGAAAGAGTGCGTACTTCGAAACTGTCTATGGTAACATAACAGAGCTTCGTTCCTACGATACAAGCGGAACCTACTATCGGACATCCTGAAAACTGACTTGCGCAACCGGAAGCCTTTCAAGTCGGCGACTGTTCTGTCTACGACAATAATATCCGGAAAGACCATATGAGCCTCAGCGGAAGGAGCGATATTTGTCTCCAAAAGACTCAATTGCGTTATCTCTTCTTGTTGATCCATTCTATTTCTACTAGATATCTCGTTTCCAAAGTATCTTTCATTCCACCCTAGCTTCGCTAGTACTTCGGGCATTTCATCCGTGGCATGAATATGCTTCAGGGGTAATTGCTCCCCGAATCGGAGTCCTTTCAGATTCTTGCACCCTATACCAGGCCTGATCTAAGGTTGCTAAGAACATGGTATCTAGGATAGCGGGGAAGAAGGTAGAAATGTCGCAAAGAGACCGGTCTTTCTGCGATTGTAGACTTTCATTCATGGAAAGGCGAGATAGGTCAGTCTGCCCTAGAAGAAAGAAAGGCGTCTTTCACTTGTCTACTCTGAAAGAGCTCCAACCATGTGGATGGTGATTAACGAGGTGAATAATCTCGTTGATATGAGCTCGCTGATGCATGCCAGACAACGAAGCCGCTCTATTAGAATTGTATGCAGTCATGTATGAGCTTAGTCTGCACTGCATCTTCTGATCCAATAGTGCCTTTAGCAATCCTCAGCCAAACGCGCATGCACCCACATATCGTATTTACTACCATTAATACCTGCTTTTGCATCTTCAGTACACTCCGACATCCCCACCAACACTACAGACTGCCTCCCACACTCTTTCCCCTAATCTATACTTCACCAGCCCAGCAAAGACCATCAAATCTCTTGCACTACTCAAAAGATCATCACTGATCTCTTTGTTCGTGCTCCCGTCTCCTCCACCGTACTCCCGTGATCCCAACACTTCTCGAAGCTGGCCTATGCACGTAATGGTCCATAAAAGCAGGGGTCCTATGTTCCTCGATATGGTGGGCGGAAGAGCATTGAAAGCTGTTGCGGAGGCGCGGATAGCAGGAATCGATGCATGAGCCTTGAGGGGGAGTAAGTTGAGAGACTCAATCGTCTTGTGATGTGGTTAGCAAATGTCTCACTCTGATTCACGCAGCGGGAATTAGAACTTACATCAATCGCTTCAGACCATTGACCAGCCGCAACTTTCGCCTTTGCTTCGCTCATCCGTAGCAACAGACCACAAGCCTCACGATTCATGGGTCGGATCTTCTGGAAGTACAAAGCACTAGCGTTATAAAGGGATATCATATTTCGAGCAAGAACGACAGGATCATCTACTGAAGTCAAGCTCAAGCTGCTACCATCTGGTCGTTGCTGCTGTTGGTTCTGCTCTTGCTGTGCTGTTGCCCTTGGCTTCAATGGCTGCAGCCGTAATTGTTCCGCGCCAATGTCGATCGCAATAGCTTCGGAGAGAGCACGATTGATGATGGTGATGACGTTGTCATAATCCTCGGCCAAATGATAGAGCAGCACAGCGTCTGTCGTACGGCCTGCATCATCCGCAACACTGGCCGCTTGAATTGTGATGAGCTTGAGAAACTCGTCAGTGTCAGACAGAGCCAGGAGTTTCAGTCGTCTCTCTACGGCGCCTTTCAACCGTGTACCATCGGAGCGTATGTCCCCAAGAAGCTGTGCAAATTCTCGAGTCTCGAGTACAAGCTCGCGCAATGCTTCGTGACACAGGGCTGCCTGGGATTTCCCCATCTCTCCGGGAAGATTGGCATTCAGACAAATGAGAGTCAGATAATCCACAGCAGCTTCAACATTACCAGCTCTGAAGTCGCGGGTATAAAAGCCAAGCATTCTGCCAAAACTTATTTGGGGAAGCTGCTTGGTGTTAAAGGTCACTACTCTTGTTAGATGTGAACTTCGAATGTGTAGATGTCGGAGGACTTACGAAGTTCCGTCTCATTCACCGAAAAATCCGAAACACGCAGCAAGCCATAATAGTCCAAGGCAATGGCAAAGTGCACCGCTGCGATGTACGAATATGAGTATAGATATGAGATGGCTTGCTCAAACATTCCTCCCAGAATCTGAAGAAAGAAAAATGTCCCATAGCCTCCCATGCCTTCGGCACCTTGGGAGAAATGGCGTTGGCCGATCTCGTGTATCGTCTCTCTTACTTCCTCGAGACCGAAGACGTCACCAGCGCTCTCATCAATGCGGCTGAACTCTCGAGCAAGGCTGAATTGAAGCCATATCCAATCCTCTACGCCTTGGCTGATGGTGTCGATGCTGCGTTTACTTAGCTCGCAACGACCAACAATCTTGTAACAAGCGATTTGATACGGGTCATTTTGATTTTCTGGAGCGACACGAGTTCGTTTCTGATATTCCCGACTAATGTGATCTTGCGCTCTCCTTTCGAGTCGCCTGTCTGGCTTGCTTGCGTACTCGGTAATATAGGTCCCAAAATTTCGATCGACTGCGCTGAAAGCCATTTTATTGGTGGTCACGTATTCAGTAGCTTCTTTCACAAGGCCGCATCTCAGCAGAAAGAAGATCAAAGCCCAACAATAATCATTATTCATCACCTTGAGATCAGTCCCATCTGGTATGAGATCTCTTCGAGCAGCACGGATTCTGATATAAGCCCGGACTTTGTTGACAGTGGTGGGGACGCCTCCAATACCAGCTTCCTTTGGGTTTCTTGCAACGAGACTCTGAAGCTGGTCGAAAAAGGCTTTTTCCAAGCAACGTCTTGACCCATCGATGATTTTCTTGCGTATTTTTATGACTTTAGTAGAGTTAGGAGCTTCGTCAAGATATTCATCGGCATACTGCCGTTCTTTTGTTTTAGCTTCCCCTACTATCTCCATGAGTGCATCATAAGCGTCGGCAAGCTGCGCTGGGGACTCTCCCCCAGATTGACTTTCTACGCTTTTCAATTCTTGCAGTACAGGGTACGGGGCCTCATCTAAGCGGGCACGATTGAGATTCTGCACCTTTGCCGCATACTTTCGTTGTTTCTCTCGCAGGAAACGGTCATCTTGAGCTGCCGGTGCGATGCTATTTTTCTCTGCAACGTCCGCAAAGAGGGTTGCGTTTCCAGATCCAACACCTGGCGTACCGATGACCGATTTCTGGAGGCCCGACTGCCCGAAAATACTCCTATTTAGGGTCGATTGTCCTGGTGGCTTAGTAGACCGTCCCCTCCTCGATGATTTCCCAAACGCGCCTTTCCCACCCCGGCCGTCTGCAAAGTCGTCTGTACCATTTGCGCCTTTAGGCATAAGCCCAAAGTGCTCGTAGATCTTCTTTCGTTGAAGTTCCCAGTTAATGTCCACATTTTCCTCCAGATACGCATCGAAATTTCGTTGTGCTCGTTCTAAGCCTTCAGAAATCATCTTCAGCGTAGACTGTTGCTGCAATTGTTCCACGTACTTATGTGTGTCTGGATCCCATTCTGCAGGCTGAGGTAGATTCAAAGATGTTGGCGGCTGGACAGCCAGAGAATCGAGGTCGCGGCGCGTAGTACCTAGATTGACACCAGACGCTGCAAGTAGGTAGTGCGCCTTGCTGTCCGCCCCTCTTCCACCCTGAGTCGGTACTCCGGCGCCTCCCAACTCCCTCACTCGTTTCGCGATGTCACCTAATCCCAATTGTAGATTGGGCAGATCCCTGAAACCGGGTCCTCCACTAGCATCGTGGGTTCTCTTCCTTCCTTTCTCTAGTAAATTCTCAAAGTAGGCAGGTTGTCGTGGTTTTACCCCTTGCTGTACCTGTGGCCCATCTTGCTGTTGCTGCTGCACTTGACCTTGTTGATTGTCTTGCGGCTTCGGCTGTTGGGTAGCGAAGAGAGATGAGCCAGAAGGCTGAGAGGGCGCTGCATTATTCGTGGCTCCAAATCCACTTGAGCCTGCTGGCTTGATATTTCCAAAAAGTCCTCCTCCGTTGGCAGAGCTTGTCTGTTGCTGTGCTTGCGATGATCCGAAGAGATTCGGTTTTTTTGTGTCTCCTCCTCCGAGACCGGAGAAGAGCGATGGCTGTTGTTGAGGTTGAGACGAACTAGTGGCACCTGAAATGTTGATTGAGGGAATGGAGGAAGACTGGGGTTGTGAGGTTGTGATGTTACTGAATATCGAGCCTGTTGGCGCAGCTTGAGACTGTGAAGTCGTCGCGGTAGTATTAAAAAGGGAGGAAGTGGAGAAGAGCGACGACATAATGATTCAAGGAGTGAGGTCTCCTACAGAGCAAGACTCGTAGACATTGAATAAAATCTTCTGGACGCGTTCTTTATGGAAGCGTGTTAGAACTAGTTCTAGGGCTGAACTGCGCTAGCTGAACTGCTCCGCAAACACCCCCTCGCCCCTCAATCTTTAACATACTACATGAGAACACCAGTGGGATTGCTATCTTCCCATGTCCAGCTCAACATGCCAGATTTCCTGTCTAAGAAGTACCGGCCCAGTTCCTACCAAAACACCTTTAGCGGCTACTATCGGAGGCATATGAATCGTTATCCATTCCTTCTCTTCGGCCTTCCCTTCATTTTCACTATGGTGGCGGGGTCCTTCGTCCTCACTCCCGCAACGGCGTTGAGGTACGAACGCCATGATAGGAAGGTGAAACAGATGAGTAAAGAGGAAGAGCTTGGGATCGGAAAGGACAGGAGAAGAGTTGACATCAATGAGGAATATTATCGCCTTGCGGCTAAGGTTGGTGTCCGTGTGGTCGGCAGGAATTGGGAGCTGACAGGTGAGGCAGGATCTGGATAATTGGGAAAATAAGAGGGTCAAGAGATTGCCTGGAGAGCATGATGGCGTGGTGTGAAGGCGAGTGCTGCAAGCAGTGACGAAAGTTCAATGGCCCATGTTGGACCACTCCGTCTTCTGAGAAAAAATTGTATGCTGTAAAGCACAACTTTCACTTCATAGCGACAGTTCCTTTGCATTACCAGTCGATTACTTCCGATGTGCTGGACCTGGCCGATGGGAACCTTATCAGGAGGCGAGTGTCGGAGCGGAATGTGAGTGAAGGCCAAACTGGCCGTCTCGAATCGATTGGTAACCCACGCCAGTACGTCTCCAAAATCTTCAGCACCGCGAAGCACGGCCTATACTCTATGAGATTTTCTCATCAAGGAAAACGGAGTATCGCACTCTGCTAAAAGCCCGGTCGGCCTGAGCAAGCCTGGCACTGCCGGCTGTGGTACTTTCATTTCCAAGTTCATCTCGGAAGAGCAATTGCACGCAGATTCGCCCAAGTAAGCTGTCGGATCTGTCAGATGATAGCACGCGCAAAGGCATTAGACGATGGTGTGAAACAATGTCATTTCTGCGTCAGGTGACGTCTACATAGCATTCAAATCGAACTTCGAGATTCAGTGGTATCGTCGCAGTCGTAGTCACGAGGTAGTGCTTCTAATGGCGAGGAACCTGAAAGATCCTCGCTCAAGAATTTTTGTGACAGAACGCTGAATTCATGTCTCCAGATCTCTCTCCAATCCGCCCTGCCGATCTCTTCTTCCTTACGTATTAGTACGTGATCTCAGCAGTGTTGCTGACTTTTCTATCCCCCAACGCCAACGCGCCCTTGGCATACAAACTGCATTTTCGAACGTGACAATCAGTAAAGCATGCATTAATAGTAAACCCATTTCAGTGGGTGCCTCCATTAGTTTGGGCAGTGCTCGCAGCTGACAAAGCCTGCGCTGCTACAGCATTCGCGTCAGCTTGTACTACGACAGCCTGTACAATCTGTTGCTCGTCTGGGTTAAGGATCTTGGTGAGGTTTTGGTAGAGCTGCGGTTGATCCTGCTGTAATTCTGCGTCCTGGTGTTAGTATATGCGTAATCACTTGACGTTGTAAGTCCACGGCTTCAAAGTATACGTACTGAATAACGTGTCCTTGAAGAGTCCGTACGGTTCGACTTTGTCTAAGGGAGTTTCAAGCAGACTCTCTTCCTCCAACTCATCATCAGAGTCATCTTGAGCACCGGCAAATTTCTCCGACTGTTGCATCCTATGAGCGTTTTGACCCTAAGCATTGGCGGATCGACTTACCTCCTCCTTAAGAAATTCCAGGTAAGCAGCGCTTTCATCCTTAACATCCTCAGCATCATCGCCTTCATTATTCCATCTTGCCTCCCCATCCCATTCTTCTATTTCCTCTTCATCATCGTCTTCATCATCGTCGTCATTCAGTGTGAAGTCTCCTTCACGTTTTGCTTCCTCCCGTTCTGCATTTAGTCAGCAAACTATGACAAAATCTACGCTCTCCCTTGCCTTACTTTTCAGCGCTGCAGGTAGTGTCTGAAACAGCCGAACCACGCCTTGCAACAACCTGGGCCAGCCTTGCTGTACGCTCGTTGGTACTTCACTAGCATTGAGAGTCAAGAGGGCGCTGATGGCAGCAATGGACAGCTTCTTGTCGTGCACCCTTGTAAAGCTCTCGATGTTCGAGAACCAAGAGCTAAAGAATTTGTTGGTCCAACCATTTGACTCCAGAATTTGTAGCGTAATGACAGAATTGTAGTAGATAGCGTTGATGACCATCTCCATAAGGTGTATCCGGTATGATTTGACCTTCAGCTCATTGCTTGAAAGTACTTCCATCGCTAATTCCACAAAGGTAGGCACAAATCGATCGACATGCCCTCGTAGGTTGAGCATGATGGCTTCCGCAAGCTTGCATCCACATATTCGATCTATGCATCCAACCTTCTCATCATGAAAGATATCCGACACCATGCCAACAAGAGCTTCGATATAGGTGGGATTCTGAACCATCGTCTCTGTCCCATAGGAAACAAAATTGTCAAGAGCAGGAAGCATATCCTCCAAGTACAGCTCTGCGCCAGACTTGAAAGTTTTGTGCATCAATACGAATGCTTGCCACATTGTAGGTGATACTGATTTCGCCGAAAAGGTGCAGCTGTCGATGATCTCAAATACTTCATTATAAAGGTCGTAAAGTTTGTTCTCAAGTGTGACTTCGATCACGGGCATCAGAATACTTTCAAGGTGCATCAAAACATCCGGGGTAGCCTCCAACGTGAGAATGAGAGTACCGATCGTTTGGAGTACGCCGAGCGCGGTGATACTCTTATCATCAAGGAAGTCACCGAATGCTTCATCTTCCACCTTCGTGTTTTGCTTTTCAAGTAGCTCCCGGACGATCCGTAGATACGTGTCACGCAGTTGCTCGCTAAGAGCGACAGCAAATGGTGTGAGCTCTGCCGCGAACTCCTCAACAAAGTCTTCCATAACATTAGCTAGGGCATCAACGTCGACTTCGTTGGCTAGCTTTAGTAGCTGTTGCATGATTTGCGGGATGTTCTGCTGCATGGACACCCGGATGACCTCGTGTCGGATAAGGGGCTGGAGGGCAAGCGCTGCTTCCACTCGCACTGGCAGCGCGGGATCGGCCATCGACTCGAGGATGTTGCGATAGATGATGAGAAGGTTGCCAGGGTCTTTGAATTCGAGCTGTTCGAATTTCCCCAGAGTGTCGCAAGCTCGGGCGCGGAGGAAGCCTTGAGGGCTGCGGAATTCTGGGAAAACATGTCTGACGAAGAAATACTCAACTTGGTCTGCTATGGGGCTCTTCTTTCCAAGGATGACCGAAGCTAACGTTCCGATCATACGCAATGCCCCTTCTTTTTCACGTGCGTTCTTTTGATCATCAGGAGCAGATTCGTACGCGTTCACAACACTGTTGACGAAGCTCAATATTGAGAACGTCTGCTTCTTGCGACTCTTTGTTAGAGATACTAGAAAGTTGGTTGCAGCCACATCTGGGGCGGAAACCTCTTCGTAGAAGTTCAATTTTCGGTGGAGGTATTCTGGTGGATCAGAGTCAAACAGCTCGATATCTTCATCAGTCTGACACAGGATAGGGAATAGGACATGCGATATGAGAGTATCCATGTGCGGTTTGAGATGATTCCACATCGATTTGGGTTTCACACACTCGTCTAGGAAGCTGAGCGTGTAAGAGAGAGAAGGTTTGCTGAGCCATGTCGTTTTTGATGCCCACTTCTCGATCTGTTGTAGATAGCCTTTAAGAATCTCTGGAGCAAAATTTGTGAGGAACGACTTTGAGAATTCCACCATCTCTGGAGATGTGTTTTTCTGGGTGCTGCTAGGACTACCGTACCGCACGAAAAGCCGGTTGAGGTTGGCGTAAGCCCATTTTTTAGTCTTCCAGAAGTGGTTCCTTTCACGCTCATCAAAGTCTTCATCAAGAGCATGGGCTGGAGCTTCTTTGCTGACAATATTTAAGAATAACGTACACCAACCTACCATCTGGTTTTGATCCATTAAATGAGGTGATAATTCGAACTTGAAAGGCGTCAGTATGGTGCGAGTCTTGCAAGGCCCTGGGCTTACTTACATAGATAGCATGCTTGTATGCTTTCATTATGATATGCAGCATCTCCCACGCTTCTACTCCCGTCTCGTCCACCAGTCTTGTAGCAATAGCCCACAATTGCGGAAACGATGCCTCCACAATCTGATTAAATTCCGGCCTGGTGTCCCCTCCCTTGAATCTGTACATCCGACATATTGCCAACATACAATGCAATCCCCCAAACGCGGAGTTGGCATCGTTGGTGTTTAGCAATTGCAGTGTTATATCCAGGAAATTGGGCCATTTCGCAGGAAAGTCGTAGGAAAGTATCTTTTGTAGGATCGGTATAAGTTGACTCCTGATCTGGGGAAGAGAAGAGGCTAGTATGGGTAGGAGGCGATTTCGTAAATCGAGCTTGTCTTCTTCTGGTATTGGTTTTTGAGCTGAGGCATCGTCGTTTGGCTGCCAGGCTCGAATGACCCTGTTCTTGAGGTACACAACCGCTGATACCACGTTAGCAAGACATCGTGGATTGGTGCAAAGAGCTGACTTGATAGGCGTATGCTGTTGTCTTGCTCTGCTTGTAGTATGTCCAGGAGGGCTTTGGTGAAACCCGGCTGTTCCTCTGCCTTCACATTGTTTGTCAGTGTAGGGTTCTGTCAAGCATGCCATGTAGACGCCGCACATATTTCAGATCAAGTTCGGCTTGACGCCTCAGATCCGCATTAGGATCAACAGTAGACTGTATTCGGCTTCGAAGTAAGTCAACATTCATTCTGACTGAAATCTAGCGCAATGCGCTCAGATCAAGAGCGCTGGCTCAGAGCTCAAGTCCCCCGAGTCCTAGACGTGCCGCAAGGGGATGTGCCTGTGGTAGGCAATTGTTCAGCTCCGACTGAGTGTCGGGAGCTGTGCATTGGATCAGATAGATTTGATATGTTTTTGGGGCTGCGGGTTGCATTTAAGGTACTAGGTACCGATTTGGGGTGCGGATTAGTGCCTTGGCACCTTTTAGCTTTGTCCAAGGGTCCTAATGTCAATCTTCAAGTGTTCTAAGTTGTGTTACCATTTACAACTTTTCACAATATTTCACAAACCTAGAAGAGACATTGTTGGAATCATTAGACGTCATCCTAGCTTGTTTGCCTTGGGAAATATACAGATTGGTGCCTACAATTGCAGACACCAGAGTATTACGTTAATATGATCCTTATTCTTTATT
>JAABUI010001101.1_pt1 | contig 16438 bp, 16 predicted proteins | sample 5559111 | NCBI WGS metagenome assembly JAABUI01 (sample SAMN10711870, study PRJNA513365) | rock metagenome | isolation source: Antarctica rocks | place: Antarctica: Victoria Land, Buttleship Promontory
TGGTCTACTTCGTTCTTCGCCTCCATTCCCTTTCTATCGCCGATCAACGTTCAGGCGAGCCAGCCTTGGACATCTTGTCTGCGGGTGCGCCTGTGCTAATCCCTCGCCTGGCCTTCAATCTGATGTCTGAGAACATGTTGTTTGTTTCATTAAGAGCAATGATGGCCGACTTCACGGTCTTGACTTTACTCGCTGTGTGGTGCTTCGCTGGCTTTCTTCTTAGCATGATGTGGCTAGGTAACGGTGACCACTCCCCCGTCACTATCTCTGAGTGGATGTTGTGGGTTTGGTTTGGCCTGGATGGTACTGGTATTGAAGAGTCGCCCGATTTTCACTGGTTGATCGGCCCAATTTTAATGGTCACGTTTGCATTCCTTGGCAACACGCTTTTCCTTACGATTTTAGTATCGATGTTGAGCAGCACTTACGCGAAGATTGCATCCAACGTGACAGCAGAGATCCAGTTTCGGCGGGCGGTGCTGACGTTTGAAGGAGTCAAAAGTGACGCTATTTTTGCTTACCAGCCTCCGTTCAATATATTAGCGCTATTCATCCTCTTGCCACTCAAATTTGTCTTGTCTCCGCGGTGGTTTCACAAGATCAACGTCACCGCTGTCAGGACCATTAATGCACCACTATTAGCACTCATTAGCCTGTGAGTTACAAAATTTGCAATGATTGAAACGGCGCTTGATTGCTGATAGAGGACTAGGTATGAGCGCCGAAACCTGTGGGCAGCACCGAAATCAAGGGTCAAGGGTATTTCAGCTTTCTGGGACTTCTCGAGATTCTCTGTACACGGAGACACACAAGCAGTCTTTGTGTTTGAGCCACCTCAATCAGTCTTGGGTGACACAGGTGAACCTGACACCAGCACTGGCAATGTTGCGTCTGCAAACGCCAGTGTGGGAGGTGATACGACTCCGAAACCTCAGCTGAAGCGTACGAATACGGCGAAACGAAAGGACTCTATGGCGTCAATGACGGGTTTTGCCGAGCATCTTTCGGAATATCTGCATGAACACGGTGCCGATGACATAGCAGGTCGACTGGAGGCTGTGGAAGCATCAACTAAGCGGATCGAAGAGATGCTCCGTAAAATCAGTCAAGATATGGGGGAAGATGATAGCGAAAGTAGTGAACGGCCTCGCGGGACTCGAGAAGAAAACTCCGATGTATTCGAGGAAGGGGTTAGCCCCTGAGGTTTTTTTGTGACGAATCCAAGTCATCCCAATTCCATCTTGTAGAGCGATCTCAGCTTCAGAGGTATAAGGGACTGGTACGAGCCTAACGTCCCCCTTCTTAGTTACGGACATGCCTGCTTGACGAGTTCAAGGGCCAGTGCAACGGTTTCTATCGGGAATTATCCTGTCAATAGAACAACCTACGAACGGTGAGTGACCGACCACATGTCATTGATGCACACGAATCTTTTCCACTAGTCTTCTTTTAGTAATAACTCCTTCTGGTTGTGAGGACTATGCCCTGGAAGCTCATCTAATGTGCGACCAAACCGCTTACCCAACTCGAGCTACTCTTAATCACGATTCGAATCAAGGAGAAGTGCAAAAAAGGCATGGTGGCTGCAACGTCGACGAGCTTCCCCTCGATTGGGGATCATCCTAGTCCGAGAATGATTTGCAACTGCCGAAGCTAGCTCGTTCTGCATGAAAGAGTCGTCCTGCACACGAAGTATCAGACGCACAGGCCTCCCATACAACTCCATGGGTGCCTATACCTGGAACATATGATATGCCGCCATCTCGATCATGCCGGCCCATCCAGTGAAATCCTCCGCGACAACATTGTACAACTACTAGAAGGATGAGGACTCTATTAACGCCTTCCTGATTCTGTCACATCATTTCAAAGGAACATGCTCGCGATTGAGCATATCCTATTTTAGCAATAAGGTTACGGAGCGGGAAATAGGAAGTCGATCCGTGCGGGGGAGCCAAATGTCTGATCATTTCCTTTCATTGGCATCATGGGCCCTGTTAAAGTAGGGAAGTTACATTTATCATGGGAGCTACGTCAGTGCTAGTTCACACTCCAGTTGTCACATTCGCTAGCAGTTTGTGACACTTGTCCTAGTCTCGCTTGAGTATATGAAGTCACTTATAGGGGAGGAGAAGAATGCCTCGGCTCACGCACATGTGATGAAGCTGTCCCGCCATCCTGGCCTTTTGTCCAAAGGAATGTTCATAAAACTCTTCTTTCATTTTCGGATCTGACACGAAAATACACGTCTTGACCACCTCTAGGTAGAGCCTTTCGATCTAAGGGTCAAGAACATGTATTTGACGGGTTGGGTGCTGACATGTGCAGCATGTTCTGTTTCTGCTTTCCCTTTCATTGCCAATGTTCCTGGAGTAGATCCCTCCGTGCTTCGAGAAAGCGCATTAGAAGAGAAACGCCAGAGCAGCTGCCCTTTTAATTCTAACCACCCTGGAGCAGCGCCATACAATCCCCAATATCCCTACACTGGAGCTCAAATTGGTCTTCCAGGAACTGGCGTTGGAGGAAATATGGTACCTGCAGAGGGTGATACTGCGCACGCATTCCAAGCGCCAGGTCCTGATGACATTAGAGGCCCTTGTCCCGGTTTGAATACTGCAGCTAATCACCATGTGAGTCAGGTCAGGGTACACGTAGATGATGGCTCATACAATATTAGTTCCTGAGTCATGACGGCATCACAACCTTCGATGAGCTTGTTGACGCGTAGCAGAATCTGTACAACGTCAATCACGATCTTGCGGTGACACTAGCCACTCTGGGCGTCGGACTGGATGGCGATCCGGTGACGGAAAAGCTTTCAATTGGTTGCCATGCTACAAGCCGGACTTCTCTCACAGGGTCTCTGCTTGGTGATGAGCTTGGCTTGGAAGGTCACAATGTGAGTTGCTGCCAATTGCTCTTTAGACAAACCTGATTCGTCATCCGGAAATTCGAAGCCGACACTTCACCCACTCGCAATGACTATTACCTCGCGAATGGAGACGACTACACTATCAACGGCACTCTTTTCGGATACATGTAGTAGACTTGCCAAGGCAACTTCAACCGCGACAACCTCGCTTTGTACCGATATCAGCGCTACCAGCAATCGCTTTCTGAAAATGGCAACTTCTACTTTGGTCCAAGTTCCCTCCTACTTTTCGGCGCCGCGTCATTCTTGTACGAGCTGTTTCCTTCACTTGGCCCTGCCGGTGCCCCTGATTTGCCAACCATGGAATCCTTCTTTGGCGCCCAGAGTGATGGCAATGGAGGCTACACATTCAATGACATGGAGAAAATTCCTTCCAATTGGTACAATCGAAGGTTGCCATACTCAAACAACGACGTTACTATCGAGATAGCGGCACAGTACCTTGAGTATCCAGTCCTATTTGGCGGTAATGTTGCGCAAGGAAACTTCGACGCTCTGAATTTCAGCGCGATTCAGCATGGTAAACTTGATACAAGAACTGACAGTATTCTTTGTCTCATCTATCAATTCGTGACTGATGATGTACCCAGCAGCTTGAGTGGGGTTTTGGAGCTGCCGTTGGAGGTTGTTCAATTTGCAGCTGGGAAATTGAATCCGATCTTCAAGGACTGTGGCTGTCCTCTGAAAAGTACTTAAACTATGTCAAGATGCATTCAAGAAGATTGTGGTTGGTTGGAAATGGTATATAGGTATACGATGTACGGTTGTTGAGGTAAGCTGATTCTCAAGAACGTGACGATGCAGAACTTGGGACACACTCATGATGCGATACGTGAGGCTCGTTGGTCTTCGAATCTCCACTATAACCTCGCTATGCTATTAGAGATTTTTAATACGACTGGTGGTGTTTCATAGCGACCTACTCAATCCTCAATTCCCGTACTGTGAAGTTGTGAACGTTTCTTGGGAGCAATTACATAGCTGCCCTACAAGGCTGAAATTTCGCGCTAAATCTCTCGCGCGTTCCAGACGAGATCAACAATTCCTCATTGAGGTGATCAGAACAAGTCTTTGTAGTCGCTGCGTCAATATCAACCGTCAATTTCAAATTGGCGTGGCTAGTACATCTCTGACCATCAATTGCTCCACGTGCTATATCACTGAGCCTGGCGTTACCAGCATTCTTTCCTGTTCGTGGGTGAGCCTGTATCGTCTCCACCGAAGGATCATGTAATACGGCTTCACAGCCATCAAGGAGCTCGATACAGGCCGCGTGTAGAGCGAGACGCATTCTTGCACCCCCACGACACGGGACGGAGAGCCTCAAGGCATGCATCATGCAGGTGTTCCCGCATCTGCACTCTAATTGACTCAATGGACCCATCAACGTCATTATTCACGGCCATATTCCAGTCGATTTGCTACACAGCTAAAACATAGAATTGAGATGGGTAGGATTTTGTTGGCGATTTCGCCGGCCAGTCGCTTCCTTGCGCTTAGTACGGCTTCCCTGGCAGAGGCCAACCGCGGTCCCTCGTGGTTCTATGAACAAAGGACATTCGACACGGCTAATTTCGGACCAGGCTTTAGACATCCACGGACTCCACTCTGAGATGATCCCACATCCCACGGAAAATCTCCTGGACCCATGATTGGAGTGTCGTCATTCTTACTCACAAAATGACTCTCGACCGCCAATACCACCATTTCCTTCACCTGATTTACCCAATCCTATCTCCCACGTGGATGATCACCCGGGGATCTTCTCATGGAAACTGGTCTCAGGTTCGATTAATGTTGACGAATAGCATGAGCGGGAGGTGGACTGGATTGAGTGGGTACACGGCAGGTGGTTAGGGGGTAAGGTAAAGAATCCTTGGCAAAACGGGACAGATTAAGTTGCGTCAATAGTACAATTGATATAAAGGTAAGCTTCTCTAATTCATTTTCCCAAACAGACGACAACTACCTTCAGTTGCTGCTGACTGTACCCGCTCTTTGGTGATGGATTCTATCTCTCGTTATTAGTGACCCTTCATCCACTCTCTTGCAACCCTCCCTAGGAGCTGTGTCAGATCCAGAAGCTTTGTGAACCAAAAATGCCCGCTCCGTGGCACCTCACCTTCTTTGCCCTATTGTTGTTTATTCGTTCATTGGCTGCTTGGCCGACAAGCTCGGAACTTTCTCAGCCTACCATATCAGAGCGGCAGTTGCGGAATTGTAGCGACCTGAACCAGAATCTGACCTGGGAATGTTGGAATCAACTGAGCATGACAGAATATCTGGAGAGCTGGTGGCAAGCAAACCAGACCGAATGCGCCCAAAGAAACGCCACATTCGCATCATGCTACCAGCAACTAGCCGGCTACGAACAGGAACAATGTGATACGACAGGACCAAGTATGTGCAATTATCCTGCTGATTTTTCTGGTTATACCCCATACGAAGCCTATACACTATACACCATATTTGCAATTTGGCAGTGGTTCGAATCTATCTATGAAGCAGTCGGGAATGCGGATTTGTCGGCCACGGGCACTGTAGGAAAGATTGTCAAGACAATTAATCCCGAGGTGCCGTCGACACAACCCCTTGGCGATTTCCTGCAGGCACTTAGTGCCCTGACACCTATTCTCAACGCTCCTGCTACACTCGTTGAAGCGTTCGGGAAAACTTTGGGAAAAGCGGTCGCGGAAACTGCTATGCGGCAATCTCCCGGCGTTATAAAACAACTGAATCCAACTGGGACCCTCGACTCTGAATTTGTTCAGGTCGACGACCTTTATAACGGTCTCAGCATCATGAAAACAACCTACCAACACAACATTTCGACCGCCCTCGCTCTCGTGCAAGGGAATTTCACAACGTTCAGTCTCTTTGCCGCGAACGGTGCTTTCATTGCCCCTCGGTCTTCACTCGAAGTGGATACGCAGAATCTCACACTGTCTCTCGAGACCTACATCGTGTCTCAGTGTTTGACTGCGAACAACATCATTGTCACACTCGCTCGTGAAACGAATCCCTACGAGCTCACTCACAATGGCTCCTTGACGACCCCAGGTCTAGTCTCTTGTGACTACTATGATGAATACGGGGTCTGTAGCGCTTGGTGGTACGATCCTGACACCAATGCTGCCTACGCTCTGTTATCACTTACCGACCCATCGACGAATTATTACGATCTCATGCAAACCATTTTTTCCTCAGGTTGGACGACCGGTAGCAACCTCTTCTTAGGTGCCAAAGCCTGCGCCGATTACGTCGCTATGAACGGCGGAGATAAGGGACCTGCACTGAACACCGACACCATGGCCCCACGGTGCATAAGCAACATCCAAGTCTGTGTCTGGAAGGATGATTGCGAGCCCCTCGACGGGAACTGTGAGTTCACTGGTGAATATGGGTGGGATGGATGCAAGGCCCAGCGAGATTATCTGAAGGAGTCGTGCGCTGACGCGCAAGTTGACTCAGTGCGAATTCCCGCGGCCTATCTTGGTGGATTGGATTCCTCACAAAACCCCGATCTGATAGTCTGTAATTGAGACTTTGGGAGCCGAGGACTTTGTAAGAAATATTATTGGAGTCGCACCGGTGGGGGTTCGAGAAGGAATCACCGAGAAGGCTACACGCATGATGCGTATTATAGCCATGGAACTTTTCTGCACAAGGCGGGCAATTCGGGCACGTCGAGGGAGGTCTTGTGACGTTTCTCTCCGTAGGCAACTTCGGTAGTAGATCTTGCGTGCCCTCTAATGGGAGCGGAAGGTATGAGCCGCACGTTAGAGCCATCACGCTTGTGCATGCGAATGAATCATGTCGCACTATCCTCAGCCGGCTGTCATACAGCCGTTGAGGTCATCCGCATGTTTGCCGCGCTGGCTTAGACTAGAGAGTAAATGGTCAGCGAAAGTGTTTACGCCGTTGTATTTTCGCACTATCTCGTCTTGGGGTTGCGTTACTTCGATCTCTCATCTCACCTTTCAGTTCAAGGAGTCTGTACTCTAGAATTCAACTTTCAGTGGCGACGATTGTCGGGTCACTTATCTAAATCGTCGGATCACACAAGAAGAAGTTTGCCAATCGACACCAGATCTAGCAAAGGCAACGGCATCCGCAATGGAGAGGCCAATTGATCTCTTAACACATTTTTGACCGTCATTTGTGATTTGCTCACAGCCTTGCGATGATCTCTGAATAATGGGGTTGCCGCCCTCAATCCTTCGCGACAATGTATGCTCTGGAGGGTCGTACTAAGTCTAGGCACTGTCAAAGGAGAGGTCAAGATCGCCCAATCTTTCTGGGAATGTTTTTCGCTGCCTTACTTTGTTGCTGTGGCCTTTGGAGCCTGACGGAGGCTCTCGGTACGCCTCTGCCTCCGGCTTCTTTGCCAGACTACTCGAACATATCAGCTTTGCTAGCTTCAGATGCATCACTAAATGAAGCCTCTCTTTACGAGATGACTGTCGATCAGTACGTCATCTACCCTAGACGGCCTGGTAATCTTTCAATGGTTTCTGCAATAAATGCGACGATCTACCGTATATTGGAGAGAATACTGAGGTGGTTGGGAGCCTACTTACAGGTATCGAGTTCTGGATTGTTACTGTGACGGCTGTAGAACTCCATGCTTTGTTGAAAATTCCGAACGTGAGTAGTTGCAGTCAAAGATCCACGGAATCAAAGTGACAGAGGGTCAGACCACTGCCGTACGCAACGATATTGTCGCAGAGTCTTCGAACCTGGGAGGCCTCGATGCAAGCTTCGATTTCAACTTGACTGATTTCAATGATGTTATCGGTGTTTCTCGGCAAAGTCCTGCGCCTGTAGACTTGAAATTTGTCTCATGGTCGAGCAAATACACACATACAAATCCAGAGCAGCGGCAGGACTATGCTTGTAGGTCATAGCATGGGGATTGTTCGACACCTGTGCTTGAATAATCCTAGAACACGGTATTTGTTCCAGGGCTGACTTTCGCTTGCTTTAGACCTAGAGCAGAAAGGGAATGATACATTCATATATATCATTGATAACGGCATCAACGTTAAGAATTTGGTAGATCTCAGCCTTGATTACTAGAAATCCACACTAAGCGAATATTACAGGACTTTGAGCTGATGAAGTATCCTATCGAGTCCACCGACTGGCACTATGCGCCGGGTGCAAAGCGAACTCAGACCGATGATAGTCTGACAGGGCACGGCTCATGCGTTGCGTCCAAAGCAGCGGGCGCGAGATCTGGCGTTGCTAAAGACTCCCGTTTAATTGTGATCAAAGCGACTCTTCACGTTGCCGATATTTCCTGGGCGTTGGTGAAGGCACGCGATGACATCCGGGCAAACGATCGGCAAACCAAGTCTGTCGTTTTGGTGCCCGCTACCGCTAGAGATCCCTACTATCCTGGGCAGGAGCTACAGCAGCCATGGTCACGTGTAAGAGAGCTGATGCAAGAACTGATGGACTCAGACGCTGTAATTGTGGTCCCATCTGGTAACGAAGTTAAGAGAAGTAGAGATGTGGACTTGCTTCCAGCGCTCTGGGAAAGTCCCGCATTCCCGATCATAGTTGCAGGTTCAGTTGACAACGACGGGGTGACTGCTCCGTTCTCCCAGGGTCCGAGTCACGTCACAGCTTACGCTCCGGGGGCTAGGATCCAGTGCGCACTTGGCTCTGGATATGGCTCTGGCTTGAACGAGGGCACAACATTTTCGGCAGGAATGGTGAGTCTACCCATGTCTCCATGGGTTTTCGTAAAGAGTGGATTAATCTTGTGGTGCAGGTCGCCGGTCTCGTGGCCTACTTTCTTGGATTTGACAAACGGCGTTTTGACATAGGATCTGGACAAACGGCGGCCAATGCCCGGTACTTTATACAAAACACAGCAAGCTGGCAGAGACATTTGTCCGGCCCGTCAAGAGTCATATGGAATTTGGAAGATGGCTCGTCGCGACTTGGACCATCAGTAAACTCTTTGAGACTTATGGCGTCGAAGTGAAGGTAGTGGCAACTCTATGAACGAAACTTTATCGCCGGCGCCTGCTGAGGAGGGTTGAACCCCAAAGTCAACGTACTTTGAATCATCAAGCATGATCAGTGTACCTAGTCTGAGAAGTAGAGTAATCAAGGTAGACCCAGAGTAATCGAACTCCGAGACCCCAAGGTAGTGGCTAAAGCTGCGTTGAGCCTCTTCGTTTAAAGTTGACAAAAGTTTCAGGGACCCCCAGCGATCTCAGAATGGGGGTAGCTAGGCAAATTACCGGTGGAGACGAGATCCTCGGCCAGAAAATGAAGTACAATCCTGATACCAAGAAGCGACCGAGAGGAGCATCAGGTGAAACGCGAGCGGAACGAGGCTTCAGCCGCACACTGGATATACGCCTGTCGCTTCCATCAACGCGGGACATACTTTCCGATACGCTTCAGCGATCTTGTATAGATGATTCTTTGATGATCATTGCAACGATGCTTCTGCATATCTCTTCTTAGGCCCAGATCCAGTCTTTCCGTTCGGTAGAGATGCGCTTCGGTCTAGCTTTCGTACTTTCGCTTCTTTGCTTAGACCATGCATGTGCTGCATTGAGTACTGCTCCATCCAGCCTTTTGCCTCTTGATGGGTTTAGATCATTGAGGAATTCGACCCTTGGATTCCCTGAGCCACCTGACTCTTTCCACGTAAGCTTTGAAATTGGAGGACCCAAGCTCCACAGAACGGCATGCCTTTTGAATACCGTCGAAGCCCTGAAGCAGCTAGCTCTTGGAGACTTCCAGGCGAAAATCATTGATGGCACTGAATACAAACTGGACAGCTATCCGCAAGTGAGTATTCTGGTCAGCACCTTCAAGCGCAGACGAAATATACAAGCTCGATTTGTAATCTGGGGCATCGTACTCGGCGTCCATGAGATCGTCTCGAGGAAGAAGTTCGAATTTGCCCAATTCGAGATCAAATGGAATGGCGATATTCTTGGATGGGTTCACATCGAGAACAATCCACCCACACCGGGCTTGGCAATCGGTGGGAGCCACGTCAACGACACTCTGAATGTCGCAAAGAGATCAGTGATGCCATCAAATGCTACTTCGACGTACGGCACCAACATCACAGACATTATCACCACTGATGCCACGGTGGACCCAGGAGAGGCGCGTCTCAATACGGTCTTTACACCTTTTGGTAATAACGTTGGCATTTACGACGTCTTCTTTCCCATCATGGACTCGCTAGCAGACATGGCTGAGCATTCCGCCACACACCAGACTCAAGGTCTAGTCGCGGGCTACGACGGCTCCAAGGCAGCGATTTGCCTTCTGGCTACTCTGCCTTTCCGCAAGAGCCCGCCTTTTCTGGAGTTGCAGTGGGTGATAAGAACGATCTCCCGTATACCTTTGTTTATGGTAGAAGGACATCGCTTTGGAGAAATCGGGATAAAGATTGAGGTCGACGGCGCGGAGATTGCTTCTGGTAGGCTTAGTAATATGCCAGTGTGTCTTTAATTTTGGGACACGCCCGGCGAAAGGGCCTTCTGATCCCGTCTCTTTGGGTGCTGATATCATTCTACTTGAGAAGCCATGTACTTTGGTAGCTCTCGTTCTTTGCTCTGGCGTATGTCTCGTCTCAGAGCCAGGGAATAGAGGAGAAACATCCTAGGGGCGAGTGCCTCATGATGGGGGCTAGAATTCTAATAAGCTCCACTCGGATTTGAATTAAACTTCTGCTCCGAATAGATCGGATCATCACACTGAGTATCAGATCCCAATCCTTTCGTCACCCAGGAGGCAAAGTGGGTATTAATCCAGGTTCGCCAATCGATGAAGGCACCTTTTTACAGCCAAATTGAGGCTAAAGCCTACGCCTCCATGGAAATCTGTGTATTGAAGAAGCTTGACATCCTGAGAATGTCATCGAATTCACAAATGGGATCGCGACCGTTGCGAAAGCGAGTCTTTGGTAGATAACAGGATCTTAGACGATTCAGGTGGAAGGAGAGTATCAAAAATTGTCTGATCTGCAACTCTGCCATTTGGTCTAAGATATTCTTCCATTGTTTCACGCTACCCTTTGCTTATGTTTATATGGATCACGTACGATAAGGAGCCATTCTTTCATGTTACCTCCTTGTTTGTACTGGCTAGTCAAAGAATGCGTCCTTCGCAGGTACCAATGTCGAGTCATTTCCATGATCACCTTGAACAAGCAGAAAACGTCGGATTTGGACTAGGTAGTGGATTGTATGCAGTGAGTGATTGTGGGCAATCATACAACGTTCTAAGTACATATGATTGAAAGTCGCTCTTGCGTTCCCAAGTAACCCTGGAAAAATACTCTTTGGGAGTGCAAAGAATACACATGTTCAGCGGAACGTAAGGAAGCTATATCCACTCGACGCAGCAGATGGCGATCTAAGGATGCTGTCTCAACTGCTACTCATAACCCACCCTTCCAATAATCAATAAGACGCCATCAGAATACGCCCTGCCAGTCTATTTCCCGACTTTGAAAGCTTTCATCGCGAAGGTCTAAGCCATGATCTAACTCTTAACCATGTTAGTCCAATGTGACAGCCTTGGCTTAGTCGAAATTGATCCTCCACAACTCCCGATCGCAGTCCCCCATAAGAGCAGTCCTGGTACGGAGCATGGCGACATTATCGTCGGAAATCAGGATGTCGCCCTGTTCCCACGTAAACCTCAAGCAAACACGGTGATCACACAGCATTTCGTCGACCAGCGGCACAATATCCTGGCTATCATTTTCGATGGTAACCTTGGGATTTTTCGAGAATTTGGTCTTGGTTGTATCCCACGGCTGATGCCAACGCACGCAAGGCATATTGGTCTGAGGGTGACGTAAAACGAGGGGGAGATTTTTCTTCTTGGCGTCCCACAGTTCGTCATTGTTTATACGCCAGCGCGCAGCCTCGAGCCGTTCGACGGTACATGGAGCGGGCAGGTATTGAAAGAAGAGACGAGAGGCTGCGAACAGTGTATATCCAGTCCTATTGGGAGCTGTCGCGAACGCGGTGAAGAATTGGAGTCTGTTGAAAATCATTGAGGGATTATCTGTTCAGCACTAAAGGGACTTACTTCGGTGGGGTTTGCACCTTGATATCTTTTCCATCCGCGCCCTTCACATCATTTCCATAAGAATACTTTTTAGTAAGAGACTTGAATTTACCACCGTAGTGCATGGGCATGGCTTCGATGTTTGTAACACTGTTGCCAAATCTGTCCCTCCTCTTTCTGTCTTTCACTTCCTGCAGCTCTCCAGACGTGATGAAAAGCTCGCGCTCAGAGGGTTCTGCGAACCCACGTAAGATCACAGGAGATTGGACCTCAGCCAGCTTCCGCAGCTTTTCCATATCGAGAACGCGAAAAGAGGGTCTCGTTTCGATATTATTAATTGGCCGAATCACGAGCCCACAAGGATAAAGGTGCTCGAATGTGACTTTAATCTCACCAAAGTCATACAAGGGCGACTTCTCCCGGAAGTGATATGCCCGGCCGTCTTTGTAGACCAAGTCGTGAGTTTCACGCACGTCTCCCGCGTGGACTGTCCTAAAAGAACCATCTACACCCACGACAATCGACGCGTGCCAAGGAGACATGAAAATGGCTCCCTTCGGTGGTGGGATCAAAGGGACTGAAAGTTTTTTGTGGCCTGTCGACGGATGAATCGAAAGACGCACATGGTCTTTGCATTTGTCATCGATAGCAGCAGCAAACGCCTAATAATTCCATTTTAGCTTTGATTGGCCACTCTGGGGGCTGGGGCTTACTCTGCCGCGATGAATCATTTGATACGCGAGGGTCTCGATTGCTTCCTTGTACCGCTTCTTAGGATTCTGCTGGCTTTGCATCTCAGTGGCTAGCTGACTATACATGAGATCCTTCGTCAAGAACTTGATGTAACCCCTGTATGTCATGCGAGTGTCCTCGTCGTTGCAGACAGCTGCCCGGACATTGAAATCAACAGGTCCAAACTTAGCCACGAGCTCCTGCCGATAGCAACTGGCGTGGATCAAATACTCGTCTCTGTCTAGTTCTCTAGTATTAGCATGACCGAGGAGATCGACGATGCGGAGTGTGCTGATGTGTTTCAAATCCCTCTTCCGGATGAATTCTCGAATAGCGGTTGAGTAGTCCCAAACTTCGGCATCGGTGACACCCATCAAATCTGATTGCTCTGAGTACGCGTCTTTTGCTGAGCGTCAACAAAGGGCAACGTACCGTTATATACAAGGCCGTCAGAAGTGATGACTACGTTTGCACCATGCTTATAGAGCTCCGCAATACTCTCGCATAAGCCATTCAAATGCATCAGCGCCAGCTCCTCGCCCAAATCTGGAAGCGATCCAAGAGTTTTGTCTTTCCTATTTGGAGACTTGAAAGGGAACGCTGGTAGAACCATTTGCACTGGCTCATTCTTCATGATATATGACTCGACCAAGGGTAAGAATTTTGCCCTACCAGGCCACGGCGATTCTTTAGAGCTGATGTTCTTTCCATATTTCTGAATGATATCCATAATTGGTGCAGCTAGCTTTGCTGGTGCTCGGTCAGTGACTGCGGAAATCTCGTCTTGAGTCAAGATGGCTTCGGATCCTGGCACATCGACGTCAGGAGTGCCTTGCAAGCTTTTTGGAGTCGCAGGTAGATAGCTGAGAATTCTTGGTGAGTGGACCTCCTCGACCTCCAGACTAGAGGACCCAGAGTCACTAGAGGACCCAGAGTCCGGACTGGAGGACCCAGAGTCACTCAGTGGTTGAGTCAGTTCCTGCAATTCACTTTCCAAGTCAGCGATTTGCTGCTCAAATCTTCTCGCAAAAGCTGCTAATCCTTCGACATCGATCACAGGGCGGGGCCCCGTCGGAACAGTCGCCATTTCTGATCGGGTGGAGATTGATTGGATATTCGTGCAGACTCGGAATTGTCGAGATTTGGGTCGAGGCGACATTTATTTGAGCCTAGAGGCCTGGAGAAAGGTCTTTTAACTAGCGGACTTGAGGAATGAGAGGATACTGTCTCTAGGTTAGCTGACTGTCTCAAGCTATGCTTTGCACTCCAGCTCGTGAGCTCTGTAGAGTACCTGTTAGGTTGTGCTTATGATGCAGAACTCAGATGACTCGCGAGTTGGAAAGAATAGTAGTCTCCACAAGCGCGACTGAGCTACTCAGGTGGCATGAATCTAGTGTGTCAAACTTCTTCAGCTTGCTGTCAGCTTTGTACCAATGGGTCGCAACTCCCTGCTGTGGCAACTTGAGCCCTGCGCTAGTCCTGTGGGTTGCTACTTCCTCATTTACATTCCGCGTGATTTTCAGCCAAGAGACTTTTTGTTTTCCCTGGCAGCCTGAGATCTTACCATTGAGACCTCGCAGTATTGTTGTATAGGTTTCCATCTATTCTTCTTATCACCTTTGTACTTTTCTTCTACACTATTGTCCCTACATCGGTGAATTGCCCCGAGAAAATACCATCAATTTCAATCTATATCAGGCTTCTTAATCTATGGTCAGACATGCGGGGATGAAACCTACGAACGTGAGCCGCGAGAAGTATGGTGGGGTCAAGACCCGGTTTGCCGGTCGGTGAAGTGTTCTCATGTCTTGCCCGGATATTCTCAGCGACACATTGCAGCGAGAGGGTATTTCCGTCAGAACGGGTAGCCAGAAGAAGACGACGCGGAACGTTATGGCATTTTCAGTATGCGATGGTAGTACCAATTCACACGGCCGCGACTAAAAGTCAAACATCATGAAGCCAGGCAAGCAGAGAACCAACCCCTGTTCGAGATAAATTCCCGGCAACTTCTCGACAAGTCCCGAAATAATGTAGATCTCTTGGTAGATGAGTAGAGCGCGATGTACTCTACAAGGACATCCGTGGACAAGATCTTTTTTGACATCGGTGCAAAGCGCAATTCCCATACATTGCAATTGATCTCAGCCTGTAGACCTTTGAACTACCCAGCACGTGTCTTATAACATTGCAAACTGACATCCAGCGTTCATTCGTCGATTCGCTCCGGTGTATTTGTCTAGTGCTCAATTAATATTCCCAACGTTTCACATCGTGCAAGACTGCAGCTGCGATAATGGAAGGATTTGGGGAGCTCTTGCATTGTCTGGGGCGAAACGTTCTGTCGCCAAGGATACCTTGGTTGAATGGCCGAACAATGAGGTTACAACTTAGCTGTCATGCTGATGCTGCGTCTAACAAATCTCGGACAGCCGCTTTGATGATGGCCGGAACGGAACTCGGTGAATCCTATTTCCGTCGTATCTATCACGCCAGTGCTTGAGAATGAGGATGTAGGCAGCCATTTTTTGTACACCAAAGTCTCTACTTATAATGAGGCCGCCTTGAGGCAATGAGATCGCGGTGTAGGTGAGCGATTACTCCTGTCCCTTTGGGCAATCAGGAAGACATCATGGCCAGCTCAAGCATCTCCCTCAGCACTCTGGGGCCTTTAGCCAACATTACATCCTACCACCTCATGCTATATGGCACACTCTTAGGCACAGAGCTCTTCCAAGTAGGTCTCTTTGATCGAATCAAAGGCTGATCTCAGCTGACTGCAATCAAGACTTTTGTAATGACCAAAGTATGCTTCAACGCGTTGCCCATGTGCGCGTTCACCACGCTACAGAAGCGAGTCTTCCCTGTGTACTTTCGTCTTCAATCTCTCCTCCTCTTATCGACCGCTATCACCCATCCTCCTCATGGCCCGATATCCCTACTGTCTTCACTCGGTGATCTGATCCCACTGGGCATCGGGGTAGCTATGGCTGCGCTCAATCTTTCGACGTGGGGTCCCAGGACGCAGGAGGCGATGATCGAAAGGATACATCAAGGTAGGAGAAGCCCGAGCCCATCAGATGGATTGGCAAAGGCTGATAACATCGGCCTCCATTAGAGACAAGAGACGGCAAGAAGTACAATGATCCCAATAGCAGCGAAGCGATGAAGGCAAGGAACAAGACCTTCTCACGGGCTCATGCGATGAGCATCCATCTGAATCTCGTGGCTATCGGCGCCACCATATGGTATGGCTTTCGCTTAGCCTCAAGAATGGAGTTGGTAGTGAAGTGAAGTGTCGCGCGTCGATGGTCTCGTTAGGGGCTTTTAGCGATAACATCATCTCCCGGGCGGGGAATTCCGGGCTAGCTCCCCCAACGGGCCCCTTAGAATCAGCCTAAACTTCTGGAGTTTGACCGCCCGTAAGACTTTGCAATCTGCAACCTTTGCTGCTACAATGGATGCTTCTCTTCTCAAGATCTGACCTTTTTCATGTTCAACCGACTTAAGTGTGGTTGTCACGTCGCAGTTTGGCCCCATTGACTACCAAAAGTCTCAGAGCATGGGTTCCCAATAGGCTCAATGTACAGGCTTACCACTAACCTCGAATCCACTTGTGGTGACAGGGACGCCCGTGCGATCGATTGCGAAAATTGTCTCGACACACGACTGATGGTCCTCGTCTTGGTCGTCGTAGTATCTCGCCATAGA
>JAABUI010001103.1_pt1 | contig 16402 bp, 17 predicted proteins | sample 5559111 | NCBI WGS metagenome assembly JAABUI01 (sample SAMN10711870, study PRJNA513365) | rock metagenome | isolation source: Antarctica rocks | place: Antarctica: Victoria Land, Buttleship Promontory
TCGTGTAACTTCTTCGTCGGCATTGTCTAGAGTAGATAGTTGCTCGCGAGTATAGGTCACTTCCTGATCTGTAAGACCTGGTGATGTGCGTTCTTTTTCTATGATCTTTCGCGCAAATTCGAGAATAGCTGAGGGCATGGACATGCCGTAAGAGTCGATAAATATGGAATGATTCTCGAGTTCATCTCGGTATGAGGGGGACTGGACTCGCTTCGATTTTTTAGGGTCTTCCCTCGAGCTGGCAACTGGCGTTCGTGATTGGGATGTTTGTTGCGACATCGGCGTGTATGATGATTGTGGTGCTTGTACATAAGAGGCAGGTGCTTGCGTCACTGGCGTGTGAGACGCAGATGTTGCCTGTAACGATTGCGGAGAAAGAGGCTGATAAGCATGCTGCTTGTTGACTGCTGGCCTGGCGCTTCCAGGCCTGAAGGTGCTATCTGAACGACTTTGCCGGCCGTTATTCATAGCGCAAACCAGGAAGCTGTCGGAACGACTTGATTTGCGGCCTGAGAAAGGCGGAAGCTCTGTGAGCCACTTGTCGATTGTATCTGGCAGTAAAGAGAATAGGTTTCGTCTTTTGGAGGCTGTCTGTTCGTCGTTCGTATCGTCAAAAGGGTCAAACTGCGATGCTTTTCTTTTCAATGGCCGAGTTGGCTGAGGACATTTGATTTCAATGCTTGACATGATGGGGCAGAAAAGGTCAAGGACAGAAAGATTTATCAAAGATATGAAGCAGCGTTAACGCTGAGGCGGTTACTATCTATAGTGAGTCATGCTTGAGTGGCTGCGAACAGAAAGCTAAGAGCGCACTAAAGCCATTGAGGTGTAGGCTAATGTATTAGGTTGACCCCGCACATGGACTTGCCTTGCCCTTTTGTTGGCTAGCGTTTTCAGCACTGAAGAGATTGCCGCCGATTTCTTTGGATTTAGATAATACCCGCGGCATAAATGTCCCTGCTCAAAATCCTTGCGGCATAATAATCCCCACTCCATTGAATCCCAGGGGCACAAAAGTCCCCACGAATTAAAAGAGCATTTAGTCTGCTCGCCAAAGATGTGCTAGAGGCCGAATCACTCCCAAGTAAACTTCTCAACATCTGCGTCCTTCACGTCCACGATCTCATGCCAACGAACCCAGGGGCGATAGATTGGGACGATCGGTTCCTGCGGTCCATGCTGGTCACAAATTCTAAGAACGTTGACTTCGAAGCATTTCTCGTAAGCGTCGTTTATCTTCTGTGACCACTCTCCCTTATACATTTAGCTTAGATTCCAACTAAAACTTTTAGTGGGCGATGATGTACTTACCTCAACAGTAGCCAGAACTGCAAAATTCTTCAACCAAGGCTTCATTTCCTTCCATTCCCGCATCTGACCACTACCCCGCTCTAGCCAGTCCTGTAGGGTGTAGCCGTGTTCGACCCATAATTGGTAGAGATACCACCCTTCGCGGCCGATACCTAGGACAAAGGCGTGCGCAAAGGAGCTGTAGCCCGTGGTCTTATTTAGGTTTTCGCCACGCTCGATCATCTCGACATCGACTAAACTGACGCCTAGGACCGTACAAGTCGGGACTTTGCCATTGAAAGCTGCTTGCTTTGCCATGGCAACTCGAGCACTGAGGTCAGCTGAGGGTGTCGTCTTGATAACGGACATGGTTGGAAGACCGCCTAAAGTTCTCGATTGCCATCTCAAGGCAGCATGCATAGCATCGGCGTCTTTGGGAGCGGCGAGGAGAAGCACAAGTGTTGAAGCCAGTTTGCAGGAGTTCCACGGATGTGTCTTAGCAAGGAGCGTAGGTGGAAGTGGAACGTAGTCTGAGCACACCATCAGCGAGCGATAAGCACGAGGGCAGGATTGATCATAGACGTTTTGACGGATATAGGTATTAATAGAGTATGGAGTGAGGGGACGTTGATCCCGCAGGGACGTTGATAACGATTGATTAAGTATCCGCCGCAAACTGTTGCCAGTCTTAAGAAACGTGTCCTCCAATGTCTCCTTCGCAAAGCCGGATCATTACACCATCACCCAGGTCCTCATTCAGGATAGGCCCCTGTCTATTTCGCTTTGCAATGTGTCATCAGATCCTGCAAACCCTACGGTGCCTCTGAGGACTCCTTCTCAACCGAACCAGACTCCTTATTCGACGGCTCGTCCGCCTCCGACTTGTACGAGGCTTTACGAACAACGAGGTCAAAGTCTGTGGATAGGAGGTTGACAGGCAACGAGTACGATGCTTTCTAGGCTCGAGTCAGTTCAAGATCGATGTATCGGGTTCATACGTACGATTTCTGTTATGGTAGGAGGCCATCGTTCGTGATCGGTCGACCGATAAGTATAATACCTTCCATTCTTGCGGATGATCAGGGCAAGGTCCGCGTAACACAATCGGGCCAGCTGATCTGCCTTTTCCACCAGATTTGATTTCCTTCTGGTGAACTGCTGTGTCTTTGCTTTTGCTGCGTAAGTCATACTGTATGTTTCCAGATAACTCGAACGCGACAACATGCAACTCATCCGAGGAAACTGTCTTTATCTAAGACCGAGTGAGGGGCTGGTTCTAAAGACAAGTACTAATGTATCTCTGAACTTCCTGCTCCGCTTCTGGATCGTCTCTATTCTATCTTGCTGGTCCCCCCAGACTCCATTTCTGGTCCCCCCTCCCCGCTCCATTTCTGGTCCCCCCCCCCGGCTCCATTTCTGGTTCCCGGAGAAACAGTTGTGGACGGGGTTCACAGGGTTCCCCTAGATACGGTAGCCTACGAGGCACTCTGACACGGCCTTTGATTGGAGCGATGAGATAGTGCCCAAGTTTCTAAATGTGTACACTTTCTAATTTTATATATCCTTTGGACTTGCGCACCTACATCCTTAAAACTTATGTACATCCAGCAAGTGTATACCCCTTAAAGGTATATACCCTTAAATGGTATATAAACTCGAAAGGTATGTACACTCGAAAGATATATACACTTAGAAAGGTATGTACACTCGAAAGATATGTACACTTAGGAAGTGTATACCTTTAAAAGGTATATACCTCTAGTAAGCGTATACCTTTGAAAGGTATATACACTCAAGAAGTATGTACTTTTAAAAGGTATGTACACTCGGGAAGCAGGCAACGATTGGTGGTGCAGGCAACGGCTGGTGATGCAGCCAGAAACGGAGCGAGGGGATCCAGAATTGGAAAGGGCGTATGAGCGCTGGCTACCGCCTAATCTCAGCAGCCACTATTGTCTTGAGTGGGACCGCAGTTGTGAGCTGGAAGATATACACCGGAGACTGGAATACTGCTTTTGCTTTGGGAAGCTATTTGGTTGGAACAGTTGCAATATTTGCCATCTTAAGCCACTCACGACCATGATATCTGCATGGACATAGAAATGCCACATCACCCAGCTTTCCGCCAAAGCCATTCTTCAAATCCTTCAGACTCCGGTGATCGAGCATGTCCAACTATCGATCTCCATTTGTTCGTGGTGCCGGCAAGCCGGTGCGTTTGTGGTGATTGAATGAAGCGTCCGATTTCCTCGATGCCGTCAGCATCATTCCCTTGGCAGTCACTCTTAGCCTTTGCGGCTAGACCTGCCATGGCACTAGCTCGACCAAAATCACCATGTGCCACGCACACCTGAAATGCGTCGTAGTAAGCGGCATAGACTGTCACGTCTGACTCTCCCTCTTCTTTCAGCAACTGAAGTACATCTTTACAAGATTTGAGAGCGCGACCTGGATTCGTGACAATGAGTATGCCATCCCCTATAGCGGCATTCAGCTGAGATAACTTTCGTCGCCTTGTATCGCTTGCAGAAGCATCTTCGGTGTTTTGGGAGCATATATCACAGTAGCACTGGAACCCAAATTCGTCAAAAGATGCCGTCGGCGTTCACTCCCAGGTGTCATCCCAAATTGTTCGGATAGGTAGCTGACCGATATTTCTTCTCCTTCTTTGATGTCTTGTACGGCGAAAACCCGTTCAAGTCCAAGCTTGTTGCACCAAGAGTAACTGGCGTTAGAGCAACAGCTGTGGTTGAAACGAGAACAGTTAGGAAATATCCCACCACTGCTCGCGTTGGTACCCAATGGCATGGCGTTGGTCTTAACGATTCCTTCAAACGGGGAGAGTTCTTTGAAGCTGTTGCGGAGGGCAAAGAAGCTGCGTTGCTGATCTCTATCCAAAGCACGTACTTGCTGAAGAATTAGCTCGAAGACTCGCTGTGAATTGCGGATAAGACGTGGGAGCGTGAAAGAGGCGACTCTGAAATTATCATGGTGCCTCTTGCAATGTCCGAGCATGCAACAACTCCATCCCCTTTTCCAAGGACCTGTTCTACTCGGTACAAAGTCATCATACGTCTGCCTTTATGGATATGATGATGAAATATAGTTTCGACCGACAGCGAGTTAACAGCAGTTTAGCTTAAAGCACATAGCGAAGGAAGAAGCGCCGCGGCGAGGCACTTTTTTTCCATAAACGGTTTAGCTCGAAGGCCTGCGGGGTATAGCAACCAGATGAGATTATGACCTGTAAACATACACACCAGTGGCACAACCTTGGAATGTGATGATGACTTCGTTTGAGCAGTAAGTTTGCTTCACGCGCCGTGTTGATCTTGTGAAGGCTAATATTGTTCCTAAATCGCTAGACTACTGCGCTCGCATGTGTTCACCTTTAATGTCGGTCCCGAAAAGGTGCCCATAGTCGTTCATTCTATCGCTATATCACGATTGTCACGTACCTTGAACACTCTCGTGAATGGCTTTATGACAGAGGCACAGACAAGACTTGTTACTCTAGACGACGTGCAGGAAGACACCTTTAGTCTCTTCTGTCAGTTTGCATATACTGGAGATTATGAGACACCATCGTGTGATATTCTCCAAAAAGAGTCGATTGAGGGTTCTGAGGTTGCAGCGGTACCGGATGCTTTCGCCACTATATCTGTATTTCGGGCGGAGCCAGTATCAGACACGGAGCCACCTGCACCGCTCGGTGAATCGCAATTTGATTTGGGTAACGGATTTGGGAAGTCGTCTAAGAAGTCGAAAAAAACCAAAAAAGCTTTGCTACGAGAATCTTTTAATCACAGAGAATACAGTCCTACAATTTCTGGACAGATGTATGTGAACTACAGTATTCATGCCAATGGTGGGCCTGAGGAAGATTTCACGCGAGTGTTTCTGGGACATGCCCGCCTATATGTACTTGCAGAAAAGTACGGGGTTGAACATCTGAAAAAGCTCGTTTTACACAAAATCCACAAGACACTTGTTTCATTCACATTACACGAGACGCGGATTGGCGACGTGGTTGAATTGGCCCAGTATATTTACTTGACGGAGAACATTCCAGACCAAGACCAGCAGATCGACGAACTCAGAGCACTTGTTGTCTTCTATATGGTATGCGAGATGGACGTCCTTTCAGGATCAGAGAAATTTCTCTCTTTCTTGGAGTGTGGCGGCCTTTTCGTTCGCGATTTCTGGATGAAAACAAAATCGCACTACCTTTGAGGACACAGACTGAATCTGGAGCCATTGCTGTGGCCAAATTCGAGATCAGGCGTTCGGTAACGACAATAGAGCCAATACGTATGAGGTGACTTATTCGCCAAAGCAGATTGTCTTTACTCTCGCATGAAAATGCCTCATACAACGAAGAAAACATGCTGCAATCAATTTCTTAATCCTGAATAGCATTGCTTACTCCACTCAAATGTCAAGGAAGACATTCACAATATAGACACCCTGATGCAGAGTAGGACGGGGCTTATATTATTCAAAATTAGCACCTTAAACAATCTCGACTCCGTCCAAGTCAATTAGTTGTCTTTATTGATTGCTTTTAACGACCATGACCGTGTTCCATTGTGTGTAGCTGTTGAAAATAAATAAGAGACTATTTCCAATCGAGAAACCCCAGTCTATAGGGACTCTACTTCAGAAACCGCAGAAACCGCAGAATCCAAGGCTTCATCTTCTGGGGTTCTTTCAGCCAAGTTTTCTTCAATCGACGATAGACCTGATGATGATTTTCTCCGCCTGCCTATCGGCGGATCTTGTGGTAATCGGACTATATCTGTTAGCTGAAAGGTTCATAGAACGATAGGGTCTGACAACGACTAACCAGAAGTCACACGAAGAGCATATTGTTTGCAGAGGGTGTTGCCGGCTTCCAAGGCTTTGAGCTTTCCACCTATTTCTTGGCGGCGGAGTTTCTTGTCCTCTGACTCTGATGCAATCTTCGTCACCATGTCGGGATCCATTCCAAAGACTGACTTGGGACAAAACATGGATGTCAATTGGGAAGCGATAATCGCTCGAACGACCAGATTTGGTACGTTATCGATGAACAATTTCATTGAAACCTAAAGTTCGAAATGATTAGGAAAGCATCAATAGGATGAATTCTGACGATATACCTTGTAGAATGCCTCCATTGCATTGTATGTGGATTCGGCAGCAACGAGGTCCATATCAGCTTCACGCTTCTCTCGCAGGATAGCCACAAGAGACGGAATATCATCGTCTGTCATGTGGCTTCGATTTTCAAATGCTTTTTGGAGCACGTCGGCGGTCTCGGCCTCAGATTGCTTTTGTTGCAGAGCGTTGTAGGTATCTGTGAAGTAGTGATTTCTGGTCTCAGGGTGTTCTTTATGTACTGCCATCAACTCCTCGAGTTTGGCATAAGCTAACTTTAGCTTGTTGTCCATGATAGGGTCGAGAAGGTACCGCAGTAAAGCATCGCTGACCGTGTCGTCTGTTGAATACTGCAATGCTTGCTCCACGAAGCTCTTAGTCATATCCCAGACGCCCTTGATGTATCGGCGTGCCAAATCTTCCCAAGGCCTACTGTACTCGCGGAAGACTTCACCAACCAACAGTGGATTTGGGAAGCCCGGCAACTAACCAAGCACATAATTAGTGCACGTATCATATCCAAAAGTGGAAAGGAGTTCATACTTCACGTCCGCGACTCATTCTCAATAATTTGCGCACTTCTTTAATTGCCTGTGCCCAAGTCCGGCAACGTTCCTTGCGGCTTGCATTCTCCACGATCTTCCACTGTGCTCCTTCAGTCCGGATTTCTTCTTTGAAGTCCATTCCCATATTGGCGATCATAGCTGAAAGGCGTCTATCAAACAGAGACCGGTCTGCAAAAAAGTCGTGCTCGTAGTCGCCTTTGATCGCAGCCTCGCAGATTTTCTGGAAATCATCACTCAGATCAACAAGAAAATCCTTCTGATCATCGAGGGTTATACGGGCAGGTCCTAGCTTTTCCAACCCCCAGCGACAGCTCGATATGCCAGATTCGATATCTTCGATTAACTGTGGAAGCTCGGCCTTGATTTGACTAAAGAGCACCATGCTCAGTCGCTGGCGGAGATGTCCAATACCAAGAGTCGTGGCCGAGAGGGACCGAAAATTGCTCTCAGCGAAGAACTGCTTCTCGGTTGCATCTCGGTCTTGGACTCCGTCGCTCGGCCCGGAGTCCAGATTTCTGACCACGTGCCAACCCAGATGAAATTCGACTTGCTCATTCCTAGCAAGACTCAAGAAGATCTTCTCGTCATCAGTGCCACTCCCAAGCTGATCTGGCTTGGTAATGACACCTAGAGTTCGTAGACCTTGAGGATCAACCTCTCTGGCCCGTTTGAGAATCTAGACAGCTGGTCTCCAAGCCGGGAACCTATCGCTCGTCAACATGATTCCGCTCTTTGCAGGCGCTCATCTTAGTTTTCTGGCTGACCTCCTCGGGTTTCCTTTGGATTCTTACCGACGCGTTCACCGCTCGGCGGGATTGATGGCGTTCGCGCTCAACCTCTTTCACGTACTCGTCGTCGTGGCCAACCGAACCACTTTCTCGTTGAAAGTACCAGAGCATCTGTTTGGACTGATAGTTAGTCTTTGTTGCTACTTCCACCGCCGTCCCTAACTAATCATACTCAGGCCGGATCATCGCTGTGTGTTCTTCTACTACTCTCGCATCCTCTCTTGCGCCGGCCGTCCTACGAAATCTTTCTTCGTACGCACCAAGCGTTGGCCGCGCTTTCTGCCTGTTCCACCTGGCGTCATCTGCCCTCCAAGTCGCTTTTCCCTCGCATGTACATCTATATCTCTGCTGCGCTGTTCCTTTCCACATCTGTTGTCCAATGCGCCAGTGTACTGTGGCGGAGCGGGACGTTCCGCCACGGTCGCGCCCGAGCCCTCATTAGCCACGCCTATGGCACTGTCAAGATTAGCATCAATCTTTCTCGACCACTGAAGGTCAAAGCTGGGCAATACATCAACCTATGGATTCCTTCCGTCAGCTTCTGGTCTTCCGTGCAGAGCCATCCTTTCGTGGTGACCTCTTGGGCACACGAGAAGCAGGATAGACTGGATCTTTTCGTCGAACCTCGTAAAGGACTGACACGGGAACTTCTGTATCGCGCCGAGACCGACGAGAACGGGGGCGCGGCTGGTTCTCGTTTGGTACTATTCAGTGGGCCTTATGGAATCAGTGCCCCTGTGGGCGAGTATGAAAGCGTTCTTCTGATAGCCGCTGGGTTCGGGATGGCTGCACACTTGCCGTATCTGAAACAGCTGATCCATGATTATAAGGCTCGCAAGGCTAGTACTCTTCGAATCCGTGTGATTTGGCAAGTACAACACATCGGTAAGCATGAAGCGGGGTTGAGAATTCACTAATGAGAAACTTACAATGGCAGAGACTGCTCTCGCAGTAGAGCCGCTGCTTAATAATGCCTTGGAAGGCGACAATCTGGATAAGGTGACGTTCATCGATGCTTTCGTTTGATCCACTGACACGCAGAATAGATTCTCTTCATCTCAATCTTTTCGACCTATTTGAAAAAGGACAAAGTGTCTTTTGGTCAACGTGGGACTGTTTACCGAGGATCCGCAGATTTGCAGGAGGTTTTACAAACAGAGGTGAACATGAGGCATTCAGAGGATATCGAGGCCGCGCAAGGGGACGCTGGGGGTGCGCAAGAATTCAACGAAAAGATGCAGAGCGGGAAGGAAAAGATGCTGGTGATGGGTAAGTACAATTCGCTCTTTGCGTATCAAGACTGACCGTGATTTAGTATCCGGGACCGATAAGCAGCGAGATGATCTACGAAGCCTTGTACGTGGCTATTTGGACGACCGGATAAAACTGCTGGAATTGGAATATCAGCCCTCGGAGCGATAGGATGGTTGCATACTATTTATCAGGATGACAGAATTGAGTAACAAGGGCTTGGGTTTTTGTTACTGCTCATGATGTAATATTTACAATAGAATCAAAGGAAATCGATCACATGTATTCGAAGATGAAATACGTATTGATTCAAAAACCATTCCTGTACGACCTTCATTAAATGTACAAGAGGGAGAAAAGTAGAAGTGTCTAATACGTTGGTCTTAAGCCATGTAGTGTGTTTCTACGAGTGTCTTGATACATATGATGTCTCAAGATGTATAATGTCTTCCTACATGTGCCTTAATACATATAGTGTCTCGTGACATATGTCTCAAGACGTATAATGTCTTCCTACATGTGCCTTAATACATATAGTGTCTCGTGACATATGTCTCAAGACGTATAATGTCTTCCTACATGTGCCTCAATACATATAGTGTCTCGTGACATATGTCTCAAGACGTATGGTGTCTTACGACACGTGTCTCCAGGCATATAGTGGCTCAAGACACACAGCGGTCCAAGACATAGTGTCCCAAGACATATAGTGTCTTACGGCATGTTTGCTCCCTTCATCGGCTCACACCAGTTCTATGCTGAGTCCTAGGATAAAGCACGTGTGCACCACATCGCCGACTCAATCACGGGCCAAGTCAATGTGCCTCCTAGACTACCACATCTTGCGAAATCCGTTGGAGCGCGGGGAGAGCCGGAACTAGAGGACGGGGAGCGATAATTGGAGCGGGGGAAGCCAGAGTTGAAGTTTGGGGGGCGCCAGAACAGGAGCTGGGGGGAAGCCAGAAATGGGACCCAAACACCCGTCTCGCTTAGTTCAATATATGTCTGCACTTTATCCCGTTTCGGGTCTTCTGCGCCAGGAAAATATACAGGATGCCTTACACCGCAAAAGCAAAGACGCAACCGTTTGCAAGAATGGAAGGTAATATACTTACCGATCGTGAGACCACGAAACATGACCTCCCACCATAACAGAGATTGCATGTATGATCCTGATACATCGATCTAAAGCTGACTAGTCTAGAAAGAATCGTATCCTTTGCCTGTCAATTTACTATTCAGAGACTTTGAGCACGTCACGTGGAGGACTGGGTTCCGCTTACCCCTCCAAAAAGCGAATCACAATCTTATTTTTGAAGAATCTGCCCGTGGGGAGTGCTCCCCCAGCGACTACTTCCCCATATTCAGAAGTTGTTCACACTATCAATAACATTATTGGAAATTCCCCCACCATCTTTTGGGCTGGTCGCTTTTCAGTGTAGTAAACAATCAGACTTCTAGCATATTCTGCATTACGTTTCATGCAGAAGTCAATGTCATTGTCGAACGTCAGACTCGTACTTCTTCAATCAACGCATGGAAAATCTTCTAGGCTAAATGATAGTTCTATATGTCGCAAACCCAGACTCGAGACTACCATTCTCAAACAACCGCATCAAATGCGTCGGTTGCTTTGTCCCTCCTCGCTTACTCTTCATATACTGTCGTATACGTTGTCTTCATCGTCATCCATACCATCATCGCTGTCTTCATCATCTCCTTCCATGTCTTCATCACCATCTCCATCCTCGTCTTCACTCTCCCTTGAAGCTTCACTTCTAACCTCATCTTCATCATCGCTCTCGTACACATACACATACTCTTTGTCGTCATTGCCGCTTCCAAAATTAGCTGCATCCTCGCCCTCGCCCTCGGTTTTCACAAGCCGATGAATATGTGCCAGCAATATCTTCTCGATGGCGTTGCAGTAAATTGACGGCGCTCGGTGCTCAGCCACTCTAACTGCCACCTTCAACCAATCAACTTGATCCAGGAGGGAGTCTAATACCCTCTGAAGCTCTGTCGACGAAATCTCCAAAGACGAAGTCGGCGAAGAGTAGCATAGATCAGAGGGTGAGGGGGCGTAAAAGTGAGTTCCTACCCTTCGCTCGGCTTCAAGTTCCGTCGTGTGGACCAGGTTATCCCATGTCTCAAGCGCGAAAGGTGACCAATCCTTTGTCTCTGGGATCGTAGGATAAGGAGTCAGCGGGTAAGGAGGGAAAGAGTAGACATCTGTGAAGCTTTCGTTACCATGCGAGTCCTGCTGGGACAAGTCAGATGGAATTTGAAGATATTGACTTGGCATGTTTGTCATGTCCGGATGGTTCATGAGTACGGTAAATGACTTGCTGGATGGCTTTTTGGGACTTTCTGCTGACTCTTGAGGGGACTGACTGGGCTCCAGAGATCCAGCTGCATTTTAATAGATATCTACGCCATCCAATAATGGCGGACCATCCCAGCAAATTTCAATCCTCCTGAATATGACGCTCTGCACTAGATTTGGCCGCTCTCTACCTCAAGTTTTGGCTCACGTTATGCCGCTGATATATACTGCTTTATCGAAAAAGCGCTGTTCAGATCAGCTGTAACTTGGACACCGCATATGCTTGGCTAGTAGTTGGAACATGAACGATGGGCCGATGGTGTGTTTTGACTTTTTACAGATTCTGAGATTTACAAACTGACCACAGCCACAAAGCTATTTCTGTCTACCCCTGAAGTGAAGGCCACCAGTAGGAATCACCGATCAGACGACATGAGCTTCAACCCAAAGAGCGCTTGATGGCTTGCAACGGATCTTGACCCCTTTTTCAACGCGGACGCTTCACCAAGCAGATCCAAAGGCGTTTCCGTCTATAATGCAAGGAAATCCGGCCATATCGCGAGCCGTGATTAGCCTTTGGCAGCCGGTCAGTTCTACACCAGCACAGCCTGACGCTGCCTAAGGTAAGACGGCCGAGTTCTGGCTAACACTAGCGTGATCATTGGGTATAAAAGGAAGGTCTGCTCCCTTCGTTCCCCTCTACGAGTCAACCTGAACCCGCTTTACACCGGACCCTGCCAGCCTTGTAGCGAAACCTCGACCATGTCAAAACGTAGGACTGCTAAAGACAAGCTATCAAGTGAAAGACAAGATCCCTCAGAGAAATCTCCTCGAGTGATGAAATCGAAGAAGTCCATTCGGCCTGCACCTTCAAACGTCTTCCAGAGTATCGAAATTACGCAGCCGTTGAGCGGCAATGGAGCAACGGCGATATCTTGCCTTTCCCGACACTCACTTGCCAAAGGTCTTTCTGGATCCCTACAAGTACCTGTCAGAGCAGATGATCCCTATTGCCCTCAATACAGTTCTAGCCATATGCAGACAAAAGCTTACTTCATTAGGTTTGCGTAATCCTAGATTATTGTACTGTATTTCAAAAGCTACAAAGAAGATGCTTTCTCTGCCATCTACCTCTCGCTCTCTATGATTAAGTCTGAACGCAATAAGAAAAGTTCACCTCTTTGGCGCCAATCCCTGGAGATGCATCGTGCTAAGTTTCCCAAATATCACTGGCGAATGCTCATAGATCTTGAGAGAGACTCCTGGCAGGTGTTTGTAGGGATTTAGAGAGACACTTGAAGGGACTTACATGGTTAGCCCAAACGGTCTGGTATTCCTGTGGGATGCGTCGAGGTGGGTCTGGATGATCTGGTATCCGTATGGGATGCGTCCCATGTAATAGCACCTGACTGCGCGGTAAGATATCGCCTCCAATGTCCGACCTCTTGACCTCCTTTTGAGACCAAAGTTTGGCTTGCTTCTGCCGCTAAAATTACTTAATAATACTTAATGGTCGAGAATTCGCATGCATTCACCTTTCATCCTCCCCTTTGAATTTTCAAATCACAACTAGTGCCAGTCTTCAGCTCACTTGAAAAAGTATAGGTGATGGCTTGTGTAAACTTCTTGCTCATAGGTACTTATTTTAGCTTACGCCAACGATATACACTAGAACTTTGGGAAGATAATTACGACCGCCGCTCACTATCAGAGTTTGCTCTTGGCGACTAAGTTTGTATCCGTTGCGAAGACGAAACTGCCAGCTCTATCTCCACTGGGACTACTGATGTTTCCTCGGTCTCTGAGCATGTGATAACGCTAGAAATTGCATTAGAACGCCGTGCGAACGATTAAGATCCTTTTAACATTGATTGGAAGAAGGCAGAGGCAGTTTATCATTATATGGTGTACCGTTTGGAAAGGAATGGGAGTTGAATGAGGTCAAAGCAAAAGTATGTGCTGAGTTTGAGGGCTGGAGTACATCTGAGGACAAGAATACCACTATGTCCTGCTCCTGTTGCTGGCTTCCAGATCCATGCCCTCCCTTGCTCCGTTTCTGCCACCTTTAATCGTCTCAACTCGGCCCTTCTCACTCTACATATCTCTGTTGCAAAACGTTCTCTATAGTTACAGGATAAACGATGACCCTGATTTTCAAGAGCAAGCAGCCAGCATGAGCAACTACTGAAAGCAGATAAGATGTAGAAAGAGGTTTGGGGAATGAAGGAAGGTGAGTATATCACTCATTACCTATACATGAGGAAGCGGGTGCTACCAAAAGAGCCCCCCTTAGTTGCCGTTTTTGAAGCCCTTCGCTTCACTTCAGGATGCTCCTGTTTTTTCCGGCCTCATTCTCAAAAGCAGCCATAGACGGAATCTCTGAACCACAAACGGAGTTACACGACCAATAAACGGAGCTACTAGAGCCATGATCAAATAATGGGCAGAACTGGATTTCATGAATCGTATTCTAGTCGATAAACCTATATAAGAACACAGTGAGAACGAGCTTTATCATTCTTACAAACTCGCAACTTCTACTTACTCCATTCCTGCAATCACCTACGTCCCTGTGAATAAAATCCAAGTCTATATATTACATCCATTTTCTGCTGGTCGGAATGATCTTCCCATCCACTCTTGTCGTTCTCATTGTTCTATCCGTCAGCCATCAGGTATGGGTCATCCTCCCCACCGCTGACTAACACTGACACAACCTAGGCCTCAGCGATGTCCGCCAAAAGCCTACTTTCTAAGCGTCTCAGCGGTATAATCTGCGACCCTGTAAACCTCATCATCAAGCCGGTTACGCGCTCGCAGGTTCAAGCCGCAATCGATGATTGGGAGAGCCGGCCCTCGCCCAGCATTGCAACTATCGGCGGGAGGCAAGAGCCCCGCCTCGGTTCTTCGCCCCCAACAACATTGGATGATCACAAAGAGATAGCCGCGCTAGGATACAACAATATGGTAGGTGCTCCAAATACTTTACTCTCCCCACCCCGCACACCCCTTTAACCCTAGACCCCTTTCCTCATTTTTCTCACCGAGTCACGTCAAACTAGGATTCTCAAGACGTTGTGGTCGCCATTAAGGCGTCAGAAGGTGATTCACTTCTGAACGCAGCAAATGAGATGATAAACAAGTGTTGGGGCACGGATAAGGATAAAGATAAGGATAGAATTGCATCCGCGCAATTTTTCTTTGGCGAGAGCGGAAATAACTTAATCATCCGAAAGCAGTGCAGTCCTAAAGATAAGGACGAGTGGAACAACTGTGACTGAAATCCGGTTTGATCGTTTATGTTTAGACGACAGAAGGTTAATTGTCTATTTTATCACATTTGTACTGATCGGAACAGCTCTAATCATGTCATAAATATTACTCAATAGATCAAGAACTCTTCTGCGGCGAAGTAAGATGTTTGTTGATCTATTCTCACTTCTAACTTGGCGTTCTGAATATTCAGCATCCAAAAGCAGTTCTCAAAACACCCTATATTTGTGCCTTGAGGGGCGGTCGATTTATGACTCTCTTTTTCTTGAATTTGGACTAACATATTTCTTCTAGTATGTTAATAATCGTTCTATTTCTAGGGAGCCACTCCAGGCACACCCCCTGCTCCTACATGTACGAGGCAGGGGAAAGAATTCTCGCCCCCCCCACCAAAATAGCCGAGAAACCCTCTATTTTCTGACTTCTTTATATACATCATTAGTTCAATTCTATAGCTATACATTTAATACTTTGTAGCATAGCCGTTTCGCTCCTTTGCTTGCTTCATTCGATCTTTCATAGTCAAAACAAGCTTCCTAATATCACTAATTTCAATCCGATTCCACTCCTTTTGATGATCCTCCAGATATTTTCAATGACATTGAAATCGGGACTGCTTGGAGGACTCGCAATATAGGTGATATTCCAACGTTTTTTAGCTTCTGAGGGAGGATTATGAGGTTTCGTTCCAGCTAAACCGTGTGCACTGTTCCCATCTTCGTATAAAATTGGAGTAGCGTTTGTAAGCCTCATAGTCTTATCGAAATAGGGACCCACCACCGGATCGATGATCTGCTGAGCGTAATCCTCCTGTGTAAATCCTCCCTTGGTCCCGTGACCTTCCAGAAATATCAGAGGGGATTTCCAATACCAGCCAACCGAACCCCAGCACGAAAACGACGCACGGCCACTTCTAAACTGATTGGAATTGCAGTCAGGATTATGACGGTCTCCCACCGTGCGTATCACCATCTTGGTGGCTTGCATACCCGTTGTCAGAGTCACCTCGTCGCTGAAATGCCAGTCATACCAATACTCGATGGGTTGCTCGTCTCTATGATCCGTATCCACCCAAAATACACGCTTGGTGGCTCCAACAGCACTGATAAATGGATGATGACAGACCTTGCACTTGTGAAATCCAGCCTCGTTCATTGCTTTCCGTATAGTTCGTGCACAGACGTGTACATCGCATACGGCTTCGAGACTTTCCCATGTAAAAATCCGTGTAGTATAGTTTTCACAGGCCTTTCGTATCATTTTTTGCACCTCATCTGGATCTATGATCTTGTTTCTTCCTCTGAAATTGATCTGACGACGTACAGGCTTTGAAAGAATGTCTCGAACGACGCGACGATCCATATCGAGATCTTCAGCTATCCGATGCTTCGATAGATGAAAGTCATGATAATAGGTGTGAACTTTGACCTTGACGGGGGTGTGCCATTCCGTATTGGCGACGTGATTGCTGGGCGATGACATAGCTCTTCTGAATAGCTTCAATTTGGTGTGTTTGATAGTGTAGTAGATTAAATATTGAAGAAAGTAAAAGGTGTGTGGGAATTCTCGGCTATTTGGGTGGGGGGGGGGGGCGAGAATTCTTTCCCCTGCCTCGTACGAGGCCCCGGTCAAAATTCTCCCGCACCCCTTAGTAAGCGAACATTAAAAACTCGAAAGTCGATGGATTTCCTGCGCAACAGCAAACGCTACAGATTTTTGTTTTCGACAAAAACTAGTTTATGATGCGATCAAGAAGTTGCTCAATTATA
>JAABUI010001104.1_pt1 | contig 16398 bp, 18 predicted proteins | sample 5559111 | NCBI WGS metagenome assembly JAABUI01 (sample SAMN10711870, study PRJNA513365) | rock metagenome | isolation source: Antarctica rocks | place: Antarctica: Victoria Land, Buttleship Promontory
CAACCGAAGCCGCCAGTCTGCTACCGGGCCTCCTGACAGCTACCCGACCGGACTCACACCGGCAAGCGACGACGAGCACGAACCAACAGATCACCCCGACACTGGGTCACCTCCAGTTCCGCTGGGCACGAAAGATTAAGGCTAGCCGCGACGGATGGAAACACCCGCAGTAACGCCCCCGGCTCGCCCGTATCGAGCTGAGCCGAACAAGCGCCGACGGCGGATGGCGAATCTCAGGGTTCCTGGCCGCCGGCAACTGAAACCACCCGCGCCGGTCAAGGAAAAATCAGTCCACCCACGGCAACGAAAACGGGACCAAAGACGCCCAAGCGACCGGCCGACCGTACCTGTCGACGGTTGGTCTTATGGGTGCTGTGTCATTTGAGGGCTCCCGCCGATAGCCCACGTTCGAATAGTTTCTGCAGGCAGAGATAGGCGATCACTTCGGGAATTGCTGTGATGACTGCGGAGGCCAGCACTTTCGTCTGATCGTTGCTGAATTGACCGACGAAAAACTGTGGTAGCAGGGTGATTGTCTGGCGGGATGGATCGACGAGGAAGACGAGGGGCAGCAGATAGTCGTTCCACGCTCCGATGAGCGTCAGCACGATAATGGCAGCCGCGATGGGGCGGGTCAGCGGCAGAATGATGTACCAGAATGCCTTGAAGGTGCTAGCTCCGTCCAACCGGCCGGCGTCGAACAGCTCATCTGGGATGCCGTTCATGAAATTGCGTGCCAGGAGAACTGTGAATGGAATTTGTAAAGCGGCAAGTGGAAGAATGACCGCCCAGTAGGTGTTGTAAAGATTCAGACTTGTTGTGGTTGAAAACAGCGGCGTCAGGAGCACCACCTCCGGAAGAGTGAGCGCTGCAAGGAGCATCCAGAAGTAGACCTCCTTGCCGCGGATGTGCAGCTTGGAGAAACCAAAGGCCGCCAGCATGGTGCAGGCGTATACGAGGAAAATTGTCGCGGCCGCGACGATCACGCTGTTACGGAAGAAAAGCGGCAGCTCCGGTACAGCGAGCACGGTGCGGTAATTCTGCCATCCGGCACCTGCGAGTGACCCTTGAACCATGGCGATCAGTGGAAAGAGGAATGGCAATACCAAGATGGTCAGGATGACCTGGAGGACGACTCGAGCGAATCGTGAACGGGCTTCAAACATTATTGGGCGCCCCCTTTCTCGCGGCCTCGGAGGTTGAGGATGATACCGATGCCCAGGGCGAGTAGAAGGAGAAGGATTGAAAGGGCGGCGCCATAGCCGACGACGCCGAGCGGGATGCTCTGTCGATAGATCAGAGTGCCCAAGAACTCGGTGGCGAAGTTCGGGCCACCGACCGTCACGAGGTACGGGATGTCAAAAGTCTTGAGCGCACCGATGGCGCTGAGTGTCGCAAGGGCGATGGTCGTGCCTCGGATGCCTGGCCAAATAATGCTGGTCAGGGTGCGGATGTTGCCAGCGCCGTCGATGTGCGCAGCCTCGAGGATCTCCGGTTGGATCTGGCCCATAGCCGCGTAGTACAGGATGAATGTCATACCGGTCCACTGCCACACTGTGATGGCCATGATCACCGGAAGCGCTGTACTTGATTGGGCAAGCCAAGGCTGCGCCAACGTTCCGAGGCCAAGGTGGTTCAGCAGCCAGTTGAGTTGGCCGTCGTCGGCAAAGATCTGGCGGAACACCGGCGCAGTGATTGCCGGCGCCAGAACCACTGGGACGAAAAGGATCACCTTGTAGACCGCAGCCCACCGCACCTGCGAGTGGAGCAGAGATGCAAGCACGATACCCAGGATCGTCTGAACCACGAAGGTCACCACGAAGCTGATGAGAGTGTGCTGGATGGCCGCCCAGAACACCGGGTCCTGAAATGCCTGTGTGTAGTTGGCGAACCCAACGTGGGTTGGGTCCGGGCTGGTGCCGTTCCAGTCCAGGGTCGAGATGTAGCCGGTGTATCCGATGCAGTAGTAGATGAGCCCGACCGAGAGCACTAGCGCTGGGAGGATCCACAGGTAACCTTTGGGCCGCACCAGAGGGCGCCTCCCATCAGGTCGAGCGGCTGCCACACGAACCAATCCCACCGATCTTGCTGAGGCGTCCACCATCAAGGTTGTCCGTTCGGGATTTCTCGGCTGGTCGAAAACCGGGCCTTCATTGAGGCGCTATCCTTTTGCGACACTGGACTGCAGCGTCGCGACCGCCTGCTCAGGAGTTGCTTTTCCTTCCGCGACAGACGCCGAGGCCACGCCTAACGCCTGCCCCAGCTTGGCGTTGATGAGGCCGAGCCGCGGCTCCGTCGTAGCGCCGGCCTGCTTGATCAGTGCCTGCAATGCCGGCTTCTGCTTGGGCGCATCGACCAGTTGGATGTTCGACCACTGGGGAGAAACGCTAGACAGCGCCGAAATGTCGTTCATGGCATTGGAGACAACTTGCTGCGCCTGCGTGTTGGTGCCGAGCCAGGTGACGAATGTTTCGGCGGCCTTCGGTGACTTCGACTTGGTGTTCACCGCTAGCCCGTAGTCGGCATCGCCGAAGAGCGGCGCAGGATTGCCCGCTCCTGCCACATCGGGAAAAGGAATAGCCACCATGGCAAACGGTTTGGCGTTGGCGACCCCGGACGCAGAGACTGCAGCGGTGGCACTAGCTACCGTGGAGTACTGGTTGTACCAGGTGCCCATCATGACCATCGCCGTCTTGCCGGACAGGAACGCGTTGTTCACGTCCGGATACTGCTGAACCCCCAGCGCCCCCGGCTGCATGATGCCGCTACTGAACATCGTCTTGAAGATGGTCCACGCCTTGACAAAAACCGGGTCCGTCCATTTGGCCTGCCCAGTGGACGCCTTACTCCACACACCCGGCTGGATGGAGTCAGAGATCGCGTGAAGCATGTCCTGGTTGAAGCCGGGGTCCGCAGCGCCCTGCTCATAGCAGGTGACGCCATGCGACTTGAACGCTGCACAGACACTGACCCAGTCGGCCAGGTTCTTTGGGGCGGTGAGGTGGTATTTCACGAACAGGTCCGGGTTGGTCCACATCGAGCCCGCGAACGTCGACCCGACCGACAAAGCGGCGAGTTTGCCTTTGGCCGTGGTCAGACCCGCCGGACCGATAGGGGCGACCTTCGACTTCCAGTCGTTGCCCAGGGCCGCCTGCACAACGGGAGCAAGGTCGATAGCCGAACCTTCGTAGGACTGGATGGAACCGATACCCCCGCCCGGCGCCATGTTGAAGACGTCAGGGCCGACGGAAGACGCCAGGGCGGGTCGGATCGCCGCGTCGTAGTTCGCCACGGCGACCTGCTTGTAGGTCACCTTGATGTTCGGGTACACCTTATTGAACGCCGCGATATATTGCGTTCCGACGCCGATCTCGGGTGTCCAGCCCCACCAGTTGATGGACCCGGCAGTGGCGGAATCGCCAGAGTTCGAAGAGCCGGAACTCGAAGAACCGCAGCCAGCCAACCCGAGGGCCATCGTACCGGCTACCGCCAGAGCAACGACGACGGAGGACCTGCGCCTCTTGGCGGATGACGACTGAAACATCGATGTTTCTCCTTGGCTCTCACAGCCACAGCGTTATGGCTGGTTGGTTGCTCTGTAGTAGCAAGAAATCCGGCCGGCAGTGGCTCGTGACCGGCGGCAACGTCGTACGTCAGGCGGAACCCGGGACCACTCGTGCACTTTCCGCGCATTGCGGCCCGGGGGGGGTGAAGCAAAGCTAACTCGCTGCGTGCGGGGCGTCAAGGTTTAGCAAACGATACGAAACTTTTCGTTAAAAAACCGCGGGAGTGGTCCTCGTCCCGCTGATCCAAGGTCGTTCCCATCGCAACTGGGGGTGGCGCGGCCACCGAAGGCAACCTCGCTCAGGTAGCAACTTCGTCTTAAGGTGAGTGCCATGCCGGGTACGGAACCACCTCCCTCACCACCGCAACGTGCCACCTTGGAGCACGTGGCGAGAGATGCCGCGGTGTCCCTGTCCACTGCTTCCAAAGTTTTGAACGGCCGCCCCGGTGTTTCTAACGCCACACGCGAACGCGTCAGCAAGCTGTTACAGCGCCATAGCTACAGCAAACGTGGAACAGCGGAAACTTTCTCGCCATCGATCGACCTAGTGTTTGGGGCGCTCGACGGGGTCTGGTCTATCGAGCTGATTCGGGGGGCGGTCCGGGTCGCCCGCGAGAACAATCTCAGCGTGACGGTCACCGAAAGCGGGGACCGGCATTCTGCTGCGCCGGGCTGGATCGACGGCGTCATTCGACGGGAGCCGGTGGGTGTCATCCTTGTTGCATCTGACCTGCCACCGTCGGATAAGTACCAGCTGAGCTCGCGGAATATCCCGTTCGTTGTCGTCGACCCTGCCGGCGATCCAGCACCTGATGTGCCATCGATAGGCTCGATGAACTGGGCCGGCGGCATGCTCGCCACCCGACACCTGATTACCCTGGGGCACCGCATCATCGGGGTCATCGCGGGTCCAGACGACCTGATGAGTACTCGGGCGCGGGTGGCTGGTTTTCGCTCAGCCATGGAGGCCGCACATCTACCCGTCAATGAGGAACTTATTTCATCCCAGGAGTTCGCCGATGAAGCCGGCCCAGAGGCCGGTACCGTCCTTCTAACGAAGCCGACCCGCCCCACCGCGTTGTTCGCAACAAGCGACGTGAAGGCGTTAGGGACCTACGAGGCGGCACGAGCGCTGGGGCTGAGCATCCCGGACGACCTCTCCATCGTGGGTTACGACGACCTGCAGTTCGCCAAATGGGCCGGACCACCTTTGACCACGATCCGTCAACCTCTGTCGGACATGGCAAAAGAGGCCGCTCAATTAGTGATCCGCCTGCGCAGCGAACCGCGGAAGACGACGGATCGTCTCGAGCTTGCGACCACCCTCATCGTCCGCAACAGCACGCGCCAGATCGACTGAGATGCCGCTACGGCGTGATTGGTTTGCCCGGGGAGTGCCAGTTGGTTCCGTCGATCTCAACGATGGAAATCAGGACGGTGTCCTGCCGAAAGCCGAGGGCGACGATGTTATCGACGATCATCGAGTACATTCGCTGCTTGAAGTCAGCAGGGTAACCAAGAGAGGCAAGTACCTGGATGAAAATGATGTCGTCACGGTCCGCGCCTGGGAACGTGCGGGTGAAGACCAACTCGCCAGGGTCGTGCAGATTGAAGATCTGAAACAGATCCTCCGCTGGCATGTCCAGCCCCTCGACCAGCCCGGAATGGATGGCCGCGCTCAGGGCCTCCATTTGGGGAGCGAGCGCTCGATGCATGTCGACTCGAACGTGCGGCATGGGTGCTCCTTTGCTTCATCATCTCGTACATCGTGAGGAGAACACCGGTCAGCTGCGGGCGCCGGCGTCCAGCCAGAACTCCGGCCCGGGCACCAAAGTTTGCAACTCCGCCCAGAGGTCGTTGGGGATTAGGGTGCCCGCGCCGTCAAGAGTTGATGTGATGCGAGCAGTCCGGCTGATACCGACAACGGTTGCGCTAACGCGCTGATCCTTAAGGGAAAATTGCAGCGCTGCGACCGCCAACGCGATCCCCGACCTGGCGCACGCCTGGCGCATGGACTCAACGGCCGCCACCGTCTGCGCGTTCGCGCGCCGATAGCCGTAGCGCGCTTCATCGTGTTGCGCTACGGCGAGGATGCCCCCGCCGTAGACGGCCGCGTTCACAACAGCGATGCCGGCGCCGACTGCACGATCGATCAGCGCTTCTGCGCTCCGGTCCACAAGAGTCCAACGGTTGTGCACGAGCAGCACCTCGAACTCTCCTGTGTCCAGGTAGCTGTGCAGTTCAGGCAAGTACCCGCCGGCAATGCCGAGGTGCCCGATCTGTCCAGCATCGCGGAGCGCGACGAGCGCATCCAACGGACCGCCAGGAGCGACAATGTCGTCATGGGGATGAAACTCTGGGTCGTGAAGGTACACCAACGGAAGTTCGGTAAGGCCCAAGCGCTGCTTGCTCTCTGCGATGGACCGGCAAACGTCAGCCCCCGAGAACCGGCCCGGCCGGCCGGCCACCTTGGTCGCCACAGTGAAGTCCGTAGGCAGGCCGCCGATCTTACGAATTGCCGCGCCTATGCGTCGTTCGCTCTCCCCGGCGCCATATGCAGCGGAGGTGTCAATCATCCGGATCGGACTGGCCAAGACGCCGACAATCGGCTCGATGCCCTCTTCCCCCGCCCCCGCCTGAATAGGGCCACGCGCACCGTCGAATGACGATCCGCCGGCCATAATCGCCGACGTCTCAATGCCCGTGGTACCCAAAGTCCGCATCCAATCGTTGGCAGCGAATGTCTTCACTGCCCCCACGCTTCACGGACAGTGCTCACGGTTTGCCCAGTGGAAGCCGCCTCCTCGATTGCCAGCCCGATAAGATGGTCCTGGCTCCCGTCGGCAAGCGGATACGGTGCCACTCCTTCGTCACGTACCCAAGCAGCCATAGTCACCAGCAAAAGCCCTGCAGCGATGTCCTCATCGGACATTCGAAGGCCTTTGAAGGGGTTACGGAACAACACCCGTCCGTCGATAGAAATGTGGTCCAGATCAAAGCCCTCGTGGTTCAGATCAATGCCCGTCTGCCGGCGTAGGACACGAGATTCGATGATCGCGCCGTCCGCCAATCGCACTATCTCGCTGTTGTTGAACTCTCCTTGTGAGCCACGAATCAGCAGTCTGCGCGCGCGCAGCGGATTGAACCACTGGTGTTGCGTAAAATCGTAGAATCCCATCGACGAGCCGAAATCGACGGTCGCCAGAGTCGTCCCCTTCAGCTTCTCAGACTGGTCGTGTTGCCACACATCGTTAATGATGGGGTCGACCAGCGGCGCCATGAAGTCGGACGCCCGCACCGTCGTGGCACCCGAACCAGACTTTAAAAAACGGCGCATGATGGCGACCGCGTGGTAAAGGTGATTGGATGAAACGTGTATCGATGTCGGCGTCCCGATAATGCCGTCTTCCACAGCTGCGAGCTTGGCAAGATGCGACGGCATGAACAGGCTCTGCTCGGCGACCTGAACAAGCCCTTCGTGACCGACTCGACCCCACAGCTCCCGCAGAGCCGGCGCCTCGGGAGCAGGAGGCGTTTCGACCATAACCGGGATACCCGCCTCAGCAAACGCAATTGTCGGATCCATGGCGGCCACTCGAGCCACTCCCACAAATGCGAACTCAGGTTTCAACGCGATGAGCGCCTCCACCGAATCGAAGGTAGGAAGGCCCCACCTCGCTTCCACTCGCGCACGCGTTTCCGCGCTGCGACTGTGTACACCAACGACGTCGAACCTGTCCCGCAGACGCGACGCCTGGCGAAGGAAGAAAGACGCGCGCGGACCCCCCCCGACAACGACGAAGCGAGCTCGAACGGTCAACTCAGTCATGGGGTTCTCCTAAATAGGCCCTGATGGGCGTTGCACTGCGCATCGCCGGCGCGATTGATGACGCCCAGGTGGAGCACGTCGCGATGTGCTGAGCCCAGAAAACCTTCAGCGGCGCGCATAGCAACGACGGTGACGACATCTCTGAAGTCGCCTTCAGCAACTGCTTCCACTCGGGTTTGAAGGTATCCGCCGCATGACACGGTCGTCAACGTTTTTGAAGAAGTACGAAAGCTTTCGTCATCCATGTCTGCTAGCTCTCAGGCTTCCTCCGAGCTTCGAACTGCGCCGTTACCAGCGACCCCCGTCGAGGTGAGGCCAGGCCTCGAGCACGGCCCAGAACTACGTTGTCGACATCACCATCAGTCGACCCTCCTCCTCGAATTTCGCTCGCGATGCCCTACGTGTCAGGTACGCCGCGACCACCATCGGATCCGCCGGCAACACCGCATACCCCGCCCCGCTCGCCCTCCCCTGAAAGCGGGCCCAGTCCGACCGGTACGCCGCCTTCGTGTTCACCGACGTCGACGCCTCCACCGCCGCCCACACTCGCTCCAGCGCCGTCACGGGCAAGTCGCGAGCCTCGACGGGCACATCGTGGCCAGCGACGGTTCCGCCGTCAGGCGCCGGCAACGCGACGAGGTCGGCGTTCGGGGTGACGGCCAGATCGGTCAGCGCAGCCGCCGGGGACTCCCCCACCCAGCCACCTCCCCATTGCCTGTCCAACTCAGTCGGTGCAGCTCAGCACCGCGAACCGACGGCGCAACGACCCGCTAAAAGATCTTCAGTGTGAATTGGCGAGCTACTTGGCCGCTTTTTTGCACGGTATTTGGCACCATTCTCGAACCTCAGTTCGAGCACCACGACGCATCTGGGCGTGAACCACGGCAAGGTGGCCAAATACGTAGCCAAAAACGGCCAAAAAGCGTGCAAAAACTAGGCCACATACCGTGCAAGTTCACACCACTGACGCGAGGCGAGCACGCGAACCGAGCACGCGACGCGAGCAGGATCTCCCGCGGTCGTGGCTCGACGGGGTCGGGTGCGTCGTACCGTGTGAAGGTAGGGTGCGTCCGTGTCGTGCCTGGGGGGTAGCTGGTGACGGAGCCGCGGGTGGCGGAGTTCGCGGAGGGGGTCGAAGTCGAGACGCGGGTCGGTGCCCGCTTGGTGACTGGTGTCGGTGCCCGGTTGCGGTCTTGGCGGGTTGGTTGGGCTTTGCTGGTCGGATACCTGCTGCTGAGCATGTTGTTGTGGCATTCGATGCTCGGTGGCGTTGGATCGCGCGCTCCGGAAGGCGGCCAAGGCGATCCTGGTCTGTTCATGTGGTGGCTCGGCTGGGCAGCCCATGCGGTGACTCATGGTCTGGACCCACTGCGCACCACCTATTTGCAGGCGCCGAACGGCGTCTCGGCGGTCTGGAACACCTCGGTGCTGGCTTTGGGTGTTCCGATGACTCCGGTGACGTTGCTGTTCGGAACCGCGGCCAGCTTCAACGTCTTGTTGATCTTGAGCCCCGCGTTGTCCTGTTGGTCGGCGTCGAAGTGGCTGCGACGGCACGTCGGGACGCTGCCGGCCGCGTGCGCCGCGTTGTTGTACGGGTTTTCCCCGTTCATGCTGACGCACCTGGGTTCACACCTGCACCTGACGTTCTTGGTGTTGCCACCGCTGATCTTGCTGCTGGTTGAAGACCTGTTGGTCGGTGCCAGGCCGCTTTGGCCGACGGCTCCGCTGCTAGGTGTGACCGTCGCAGTTCAATACTTCATAGGTTCCGAGGTGTTGCTGATGCTGGCGCTCACGCTGATGCCGGTGGCGGCGTTGTTGGCGGCTCGCCGCGCCCAATTTGTCCGCGCCCGGACAGCGCGGCTGTTGGCGGCGGGGTTGATGTCTCTGGGTGTCGCAGCGGTGCTGCTGGCCTACGGGCTACACGATCAGTTTTCCAGCGACTACCGCATGGATACACCGATCTTCCAGGCCTCGGCCTACGTATCTGCTCTCGGCAACCTGGTTCGGCCGATACCAAGGTTGTTCTTCTCCGGGGGTGCGCCCCGAGGCGGCCTCAGCTCGGCGGAGAACGGCTCCTACATCGGGTGGCCGTTGATCCTGACATTGCTGATCATCATGGTGATGCTGCGCAAGAATCTGATGGTGGTCGTGGCTGGTCTAGTGGCTGTGGTCGCGGTCATCTGCGAGCTCGACCCCAGGGTCGCCGTATCCGGCAGCGACCGGATCGCGCTGTCGCCGCTCACGTGGGTTCAGCATTTTGTGCCGCTGACCGCCAATATTCTGCCGGCTCGGTTCGCCAGCGTCTTCTTCTTGGCGGCCGCGTTGATACTCGCGTACGGATTGGCCACGGCGATCAGCCTGCTAACCACCAACCGGTGGCAGGGCTGGGCGGGCATCACGATGATTGCGGTGGCACTGGCGTCGCTCCTGCCGGGGCCGCCCGCTCGGCTGCGCCCGGTCCCTGCGGTACCGGCGTTTTTCACCGACGGAACGATGCAGCGAGTTATTCCGGCCGGGTCCACCGTCATGGTTGCGCCGATGGCCACCATCGCCAACAGCGATGCCGAGTACTGGCAGAGCAACACCGGAATGTGGTTCAGACAACTCGGCGGTTACATGCTGAACAATCGCGGCGACGGACACCCCAGTCTCGCTCCAAGGCAGGATGCGCTGGTCAACCTCTTCGCGGGGGACGCGACCCATATCGGCACGGAACCGGTCAGTGGCAGCTTGCTGATCCGTGCTCGCCGCGAACTTGACGACTCCGGTGCCACCTTCTTTTTAATGGGTCCCTCGTCCAAGACCGCTGTGGTCCAGCGACAAATCGCGGTGCAATTGCTGGGTCGCTCCCCGGACTTCGCCGACGCGGGAGTATCGGTTTGGCGGCTGCCCCGTCACTGCACCGCCGTTACCGCCGGCGTCGGTCGGTTGTGCCCGCCGTGACGCGACAAACCCACGCGCGCTCGCCATCAGGAGCGGCAACGCGATGATCAGCCGTGATCCGGGTTCTGCGCCGTTGGGTCGAAGGCCTTCAGCAACTCATCCGCCCCGGTGGCGGCTGGGAGTGAGCCGGTGGCAACGGCTTCGGTGATGGATGCTTCGATTCGACGGATGCCGGTGATTGGCGCAGGCGCTGTTCGAGCTCGTCGCGAACCAGGGCAGACGACGGTGTCGACTTGCCCAGCGGCCCTAGTACTACAGCAGTAGATCGGGCCGGTTGGCGTGTCGTCGCAGGTCAGGGCGGCCAGCGGGTGATCATTGTTGGTTGTGAAGACAAAAAACCCTACCGCGCTGGCCGCGGTGAACATAATAGATCCTGATCGTTGGTGGAACCAGTTCGGCGTGCTGGTCGACCGCATCCGACCTCGGTTCGCTCGGTTCGAGCCGGCCCGACATGCGAGTGCGTTGATGCTGGGGTTGTTGGCCGGGTTGGAGCGGAAGAACTGTTGGACGATCGCCGAACACCGCGGCGGGTCGACCTCAGATGGTTTGCAGCACTTGTTGTCCCGGGCGAAGTGGAACGCGGATCTGGTCCGCGACGACGTCCGAGGATATGTGGTGGAGGCGTTCGGTGACCCCGATGCGGTGCTGATCGTGGATGAAACCGGTGATCTGAAGAAGGGCCGCGACAGTGTCGGGGTGCAACGGCAATACACCGGCACCGCCGGTCGGATCGAAAACGCCCAGGTTGCGGTGTATCTCACCTACGCCGCGCCGCGTGGGCACGCGCTGATCGACCGCTCGTTGTACTTGCCGCAGTCCTGGATCGATGACCGCTCCCGCTGCGTCCAGGCCGGGATACCCGACGATGTCGGCTTCGCCACCAAGCCCGCGTTGGCCGTGGCCATGATCGACCGGGCACTGGAGGCTGGGGTCCCCGCGGCGTGGGTGACCGGGGACGAGGTGTACGGCAGCGACTCGAAACTGCGCCGGGCGGTGGAACAGCGAGGCCTGGATATGTGCTGGCTGTGGCCAGCAACCATCAGGTCATCACGGCCGCCGGAAAGTTCACCGCCGCTGAGCTGGCCGCCCGGTTCCGGAAGTCCTCGTGGCAGATCCGCTCGGCTGGGGCGGGTAGTAAAGGCCCGCGGTGGTACTCCTGGGCCTTCACCCCGATCATCGAAGCCGGGCCAGGACAGCGGTGGTTGTTGCTGCGCCGCAACGACTCCACCGGGGAGCTAGCGTTCTATCGCTCCTTCTGCCCGAATTTGGTTCCGCTGCGGCAACTGATTCGGGTCGCCGGCTGGAGGTGGAAGATCGAGGAATCGTTCCAGGCCGCGAAAGGTCAAGCCGGACTAGACGAGCATCAGGTCCGGCGCTGGTGCTCTTGGCACCGGTGGGTCACCCTGGCCATGGCCGCGATGGCGTTCCTGGCCGTGGTCACCGCCGCCGAGCATGACCAGTCACCGCACACGGGCGAACTGATTCCGTTGACCCTGAACGAACTTCGCCATTTGTTCGACGCCCTCACGGCCGGCGCCATCGCCACCACCGCACGACTGATCAGCTGGTCGATCTGGCGTCGCAAACACCAGTACCAAGCCCGCCTGAGCCACTATCACCGCAGGTCACAGGCCCACGATTATGATCTACTGCTGTAGTACTAGTGCTCGGATTCGACCTGCTCCCACGGATCATGCAGATCACAAGGCGAAGCTGTACCGGCCGGACCGGACGCCCGCTACCCAGCGCTGGAACCAGCAACGACCAGGGCGATCCGGTGGGACCTGATCGAGCAGAACTGCGACATGCTGATCTAGCTACGCGCGGCGGCCAACGGTCGGTACGTCACCGCCGAGCAAGCGGGCGCCCAGCCACTGATCGCCAACCGGACCGCTGCCGGGCCGTGGGATAAGTTCACCATCGTCGGTACCTGAGAGCGATCGTGGTTGTCCACGACCAGAGCCCGGCTGTCCATTTTAGGGACGCCACCAAATTGGACGCCGCAGGAGAGGCCCGCCGCAGCCATCATGGTCGCGAGCCGCCTCGGTAGGCCCACCGCATGCGGACTGCAATTGGCATCACTTTTCGTCCTCGGTCTACTGGCTTCGATCGCCTGGCACGAGGCGGGACATCTGTTCTTCGCGGTCGCCGTGGCGGTGACCTTCGCCGTCGGCCGGCTGATCGGCGGTGCCGCCCGCTGACCTGCGGCGAGCCGCCGGCAAATGGCGCAGGGCAGCGGGGACGATGAAGCGATGGACGTGAAACTGCTCGTGGGTTCGAACTGCCCCAACGAGCAGCCGGCCGGTGAGATGCTCCGCCGCGCTTTCGCCGACGCTGGAGCCGGCGACACAGCGGTCCACACCGTTGTGGTCGGCGCAGCGGAGCACGCCAAACAATTGGGCTTCGCCGGATCTCCGGCGGTCCTGCTGGACGGGGCCGACCCGGTCTCCTCAGCCGAACATTCCACCGGTTTGGCCTGCCGGATGTACACCCAGCCCGGCGGCGGACCGCAGGGTGTGATGGAGACGGGCGCGTTGGTCGTGGTGATCCGCCGGGCAGCCGCGGAACCTGAGGCTGCGAGGGCGGCTACCCTCTGCCAGGACCGGCGGTGCGGCGCAGCAGAGCAGCGGGCCGCTATCGACAGTGCGGCGGGCCGCCGATGACGACGCAGGACCTGCCGCGCGGAACCACGGAACGGCACGGTGTGTCGGCGCGGACCAGGTTGCTGACGTCGCTGATCGTCGGGGTGGTGATCGGCATCGGGGTGTCGGTTCCCGGAACGTGGCGGTACGGGTTGTTGCTGGGCTGGATCAGCGCAGCCGCGGTGTTCATCGGGTGGATGTGGATTTCGATCTGGCCGATGGACGCGGAACGTACCGCGGCGCATGCCGGCGGGGAAAATCCCGGTCGGGCGTTGACGGACGTCGTCATGCTCGGCGCGGCGGTGGCCAGCCTGCTCGCCGTCGGGTTACTACTGTCCGGCGGCTCTGGTAGCAAGTTGATAGAAGCCGGGCTGAGTATCTTGGCGGTCGCGTTGGCGTGGGCGGCGGTGCACACCGTTTTCACCACCCGCTACGCCCGCCTCTACTACGACGGCAGCGACGGCGGGATCGATTTCAACCAGAACGACCCGCCCCAGTACTCCGACTTCGCCTACCTGGCGTTCACCATCGGCATGACCTTCCAGGTGTCGGACACCGACCTGAAAACCAAACTGATCAGGGCGACCGCGCTGCGGCACATGCTGCTGTCGTACCTGTTCGGCGCGGTCATCATCGCCACCACCATCAACCTGGTCGCCGGGCTCAGCAAATAAACCGGCAAGACCACACCAAGAGCCGACGCCGCAAGCGGGCGCCGGCGACAGATCCGGTTCCTACTGCCAGACCCGCGGCCTACAGCCAGTCGCGGCGTTTGAAACATGGTGCACTCGTCGCGTCCTGCACGGATGCCTCACAAGCGGACAACGGCCTACGACGGAAAACACCGCACCTACACAGGCGGAAGTTTGACATCTGTCGCCGCACTTGGGATCGCCACCGACCAGTGCGTCATGGGATTCTCAGCCGCTCTGTCGGCCGCCGCGAAACCCGTAGGGCCCCGCCGTAGCCGCTCGCTGCACGTGGATGTCGGTCCTCGTGGGGGAACAAGCAGCGCTCACCGGACCGCCGCTGTGCTGAGCGGGTGATGCTGCTCGTCTGACGGTCCGTGCTCAGGACGGTGCAGCGACCTCCAGTACCAGATCTGCGGTGCGATGAGCGCGGCGATGACGGCGGCGGTGAGCAGCGGCGCTCCGAAAGGCGGCGACCAGGTTCCGTACCGGAGCGGGAACCGCTCCGGTATGCCGGTGCTGTACCGCTGGAGGGCGTGGGTGAATGACTGGATTTGCCCGATCGCCAGCACACCGACCAACATCTGAGCACCCAGCTGGGCCCGCGGTCGGCGCCAGCTGATGGTGGCGCCCGCCAGTAGTGGTATTCCCACCGCCAGCGGCAGGACGTAGCGGCCCTGCGAGACTAGGCCCAGGGTCCGGGCCTGCAGTATGTCGCCGAAGGTCAAAAAGGCGAAGCAGCCCAGCAGGAGTACCAGCGCCACCACCAGCGTCCGCCATGCCCGGTTGATCGCCAATCCTGCCAACAACGTCAATGTTGCAGCGATCCACACCGTGATGACCCACTGCGGTACGGGGGTATCGAGCCAGCCGAACAATCCGACCAGTTGCTCGACGTGGGAATCTTTGACCAGCACCAGCCCCAGGATTCGCCCGCTGCTCACCGACGCTGGAATGGGCGACACCGGCGCGAGTGAAAGCGCACCGTTGATGAGCGTCCACGCAGCCGCCAGCATCCCGAACCCGACCACGACAACGCAGGAAATTCGTACCAGCCGACAGCGGGCGAGCGCGAGGAGCCGATCCCTGCCTGCGACGGCCGCCACCGCCACGACCGTCCCCGCCATCAGCACCGGCGACAGCCCCCGGGTTGATTCCATCACCACAGCCGACACCACGGCCCAGATCAGCGACGACCTGCTTCCCAGGATCGGCGCGCGGACCGCCGCGAGCAGCGAACACCACAGGGCGAACGCCGAACAGATCTCCAAACCGCTGGGGTTGATCACCGAACCGATGAACAGCACCATCGGCGTCACGGCGACCACACCCCCGACCAACGCCCATGGCGTTCGAAGTCGTCGCAGCATTGCGAAGCCCGCTGTCAGGAACAGGGCGTTGACGACATCGCCGGCCAGCCGCATCCACAACAGCATCCTTGCGCCTGTGGTCAGCAGCGAGGGCAATCCGACGACCAAGTAGTACAGCGGCGGGTATCGGCCGGTGTAGGTGCTCACGGGTCTGAATCCCAGACGTCCGGTCCACCCGAGCATGCACGACGCCGGAATTTGAGATTGGAAGGCGAAGCAGCCCGGGCCGACCGCCGTGAGCGTCGTAGGGACCTGCACGACGACCCGCGGATCACCCGGCACATTGACCGGTCTGCCCAAGAGCTGCCCACGAACCAGTGATGCCGCCCGGTAGGCGTGGGCCGGCTCGTCCGGCGCGGCGTACCTCGGCGTCGCCAGCGACCACGCCGTCAGCAACGTGAAAACAATCAGAAAACCCGCGGCCCACGATGCGACCCGCCGCGCTCGGAACCCGCGCTCCCGCTCCTCCGGATCGTTGTGCCCCGTCAAGTTCGCTGCCGCGTCCTGCAGGGCCGGTTGGTCATCGCGTGTCATCAGCGCACCCTCTGCCGGGCAGCACCGTTATGCCGCGCATCAGACACCTGGCTGCAAGCGACGTTCCCCGGCGCCGGGCGCCGCACGCACCGCAAAACAAAGCCCGTCAGCGACACCGCGCACTAGCTCCCTCAGGTCAGAGTGTTATCGAAACTCGAACACCGCATCGGTAGATGCACATCAACCGCAGCGGGCCAAACATCGACCACTAGGCGACGGGTAGTAGTAACTCGCCCATCGTGCCATCCCGCATGCCGCCCACACCCACCGCGCGGCGACACCGAAGTGCAGCCAGCCGGCTCGCGCCGCCTGCAATCCGGCCGTCGAAGGGCCGCCGCCCGGCTCAGTTCAAACCTAGCCGTGGACGGGCCCCCCGCTGACCTGATGACCGGCAGGAAACACAACAGATCTTGGTGACGGCATCCATCGCCTCCCTACGGATGTTCGGGTCGGCTGCATAGGCTTTCGCCTTGGCGACGGCGGCGCGGCCCGTTGGGTTCTGGAACGCGTCCAGCATGGCAATCGGTGCGATGCTGGGCGAGTTTCCCGAACATTCGGTGCCCTCTCCTTCATCGAACACCGGACGGGACGGAGCGCCAGACTTGTGGGTGGTGTCGGTGGTGTCGGTGCCGCGTTCACCGCGAAGGCGGCGTTGTCAGCCGGCGATCTGGTCGGTGCGTTCGGTGATCGGGGCGCCGCCCTTGGCGCTGGTGGAGCTGATGGACGACAGGCTGGAATTGACCGTGTCCAGACTGGTGGTGTCACCCGAGGTGAGCTTCGCCTTCATTGCGGTGAATTTCTCGGCCACCTCCGACAGCGGCGCGAT
>JAABUI010001105.1_pt1 | contig 16394 bp, 13 predicted proteins | sample 5559111 | NCBI WGS metagenome assembly JAABUI01 (sample SAMN10711870, study PRJNA513365) | rock metagenome | isolation source: Antarctica rocks | place: Antarctica: Victoria Land, Buttleship Promontory
TGCTGTTCTTCTCGCTCTGGCCCCACGGGGGCGGCTTCAGCGACTACCAACAGGGCTTCGACGTGCTTGCCTCGACGCCGGGCGCCCGAGATGAGTTCCGACAGGTCCTCGGTGTCGCACTCGCCGCCGCCGAGCACGTGAGCGGACCGCTGGAAGCCGGCCTGCAGCAGGTGACGATGCGGACGAACGCGCATTACAGCCGGGAAGAGGCCCTCGCAGCCCTGGACTGGGCCAGCTTCACCCGCAAGCCGTCGGCCTTCGTCGCCGGTGTGGTCTGGTCCGAGCCGGTCCAGACCGACACCTTCTTCGTGACGTTGCGCAAGAGCGAACGCGACTATTCGCCGCGCACGATGTACCGCGACTTCGCCCTGAGCCCCGAGCTGTTCCACTGGGAGTCCCAGAACGCGACGGCGCTGGCCTCCGCGACGGGGCAGCGGTACGTCCACCACCGCGAGCAGGGTTCGCACGTGCTGATCCTGGCCCGTGAGCTCAAGACGTCGGACTGGGGTGGGCCGCGGCCGTTCCGCTGCCTCGGCCCGGCGTCCTACGTCTCGCACGAGGGCGAGCGACCTATGGCGGTGACCTGGCGCCTCCGGCACCCCATGCCCACCGACGTGTTCCGCTCCGCGGCGGTCACCGCCTGAGAACCGGCCAGGCTCGGGTTGGGGACGACCTACACCTCGCGCGCCGCAAGCGCGGCGCGCCAGTCAACGAGCGGCACGCCGACGGAGGCGAGGACCCTGCGGACGAAGTCGTGCTTGCCGGCGGTGTAGTGCTCGCCGTCCACATGGTCTGCGGCAAGATCCTCCTTCAGATTCTGGTACTGCTGAAGCAGGTCCCGGTTGTTGCGTAGCGCATCACGAAAGGCGAGGCGCTCCCGCCACAGGGTGCTGGTGGTCTCGGTGAGGTGGAGGTGGCGTGTCCTCTGCCACCACTGCTCGACCGGCACGTGCGGTTTGAAGAAGTAGAGCGCCTCATGGGGCCGATGCTCTGCCCACGTATAGCCCAGGTCGTGCAGCGCTCCCTCCGCAGCGCTCGCCTTCCTGAAGTCCGCGACACCGGCCAGCATGTCGATGATCGGCTTGGCGGCGAGGCCCGGTATCGACGTGGATCCGATGTGCTCCACACCACCGCGCAACCACGGCTGTAGGGCTGCTCGCAGCACCTCACGTTCCACCTCGAAGGCGGTCACCCAGGCGGGGTCGTACGGGACAAGCACCACTCGGCCCTGAACCACCTGCAGACCGTACTCAGCGGCAGCGACCACTGGCGGAGCGTCGCCAGGCCAGCCGCGGCGTCTGCTTGACTGCATTCCAGCAAGGCGACGACCTCGAGGTGGGCCATGCCGAGAGGCAGTGCGCGTTGCCAGACGCCTTTGGCTTGGCAACGTCTCGACCGTGAACGCACCGATGCCCCGACATTCGCGTGCGAGTACCACTAACACTACGGTGCATCACCCAGCTCAGGGTGGTGACACCGTCCGGGCACCCGACTGTCAGCTGTCGACTGCCACCAACGCCTCACTTCGATTGTCACGACTTCTCCACGCGTCGGACTTCGGCTGGCGGCGATGCACTACGCCCCGTCGAGCGCCGCCAGCCCTTGGCTGGTCAGCGTGGGCTTGATGAGGCTGTAGCCGCCGCCGAAGTCCTCGGCAGGGGGTGAGGGGGTGGCGATGAGGCCGTCGCCCAGGATGCGAACAAGTTCGGCTTTGACCAGGTGTTGCGCGTGGCCGACGGCGGTGCTGAGTTCGTCGAGTCCCAAGACGCCTTTGAACCCGCCATCCTGTTCGACGGCTTGTACGTGCCTGAGGATGAGGACGCGGAGCGGCGCTGGTGGGGCCGTGAAGGTGAGGCCGGCCAGGGCCAGGTCGACGCCTGCCTGGTGCTCCCGTGCTGCCCGCTCCGTCTGGTCGTTGGCCCTCTCGGCCTCCCGCAGGTGCTCGGCGTGCTGGTCGTTGGTGGCCTGCACTGCGAGTTCCAGGGTTCGTCGGTGGTGCTGTGCGACCTCTTGCACGGTCGTGCCGTCGAGGACGATGCGGTCGCCGGCGATCCTGGCGATGCCTTTCCGGTGCATCATCCCGAAGACGGGAGGGTTGTCCCAGTTGTTCATGAACAGACGTGCCCAGAGGGAGTCCGGGGTGCCGGACAGGCGGAACGGCACGGCGTAAAGGCCGCTGCCGCGGGTCCCGTCGTTCGTCGGTGTCGTTATGCCGTTCCGGTCGACCTCAACGATCGACAAGGGGCCGTGCGGAGTGGCTGGTGCTGTGGCCCTGACAGTCGGTGTTCGGCGGCGCGGGGGCAGAGGGCGCGACGGGGCGAGCCATTTGCGGATGTCGGCCATCACCTTCTCGACGGCATCCGGGACGTTGTCCGGGTCGACATCGAGGTAGAGCTTCCCCTTGAGGGTCGCGGGGACGGGTACGCCACCGACGCGGAGGGGGAGCACCGTGACGCCGTGCTGGGCGACCTCGCCGGTCATCGCGAGGCTGATCTCCTTCTGGCACCAGGGGCTGTCGACGCTGCTGGTGCTGATGAGCGCGGCGACGAAGTCGACTTGGTCGAGCGCGGCGGCGATGCTGTCGAACAGGCTCTCGCCGACCTTGAGTTCGCCCTCGTCGATCCAGCACCGGCAGCCTTGCGCTTCGAGTCCCGCCTTCAGTGCGCGGGCGAGCGGCTTGTCGTTGTGGCTGTAGCTGAAGAAGACGGTCGCGATGGGCTCGGTGGGTTCCTCGGGTCCTACTGTCATGGTCACGCGGGGGGCTCCTGGGTGCGGGTGTCGGCGTATCTGGCTCGCAGCGTCGCGAGGGTCACCGCGCCGCTGTCGGTTTCGACGGCCCAGAAGTCCCAGCCGTTCGCGTTCCCGCCCTTGACGGCGAGCGCGGCGGCGCTCGGGGTGGGGTACAGCCTGCCGCCGGTCTGGACGCCACCGTCGGCGGTGATCGTTCCGGTCGCGGGCCAGACGCCGTTCGTCGAGGTGACGGTGTCGCCGGGTGCGACGAGGCCGGCACCGATGAGGTCCCTGACGGTCATGCCGTAGAACCGCTGCGTGCGCTTGCGAAGTAGGAGACCTGGCGGGGCGGGCTGGTCGTCGGGGCTGGCGGGGTCGTGGCCGATGAGCCGGAGGACCCGGCGCACCGGCGCGACGGCGGCCTCCAGTGCTAGGCGTTCGTGTGGCGGGAGCGTCTCGTCGCTCGGGCGGTTCCCGTTGTGCAGGCTCACGTCGCCAGCGGCGTTGAGCAGGTCGTGCAGGCGGCCTTCCAGCCAGCCGACCTGGGCGCTGTTGAAGCCGAACGTCGTGTCCCTGCTGATGAGCAGCGCACGGTGCCAGTGGTCCTTCTTCGCGACGTGCGTCAGGAGGCGGTTACGGACCCCAGCAGGGGCCTTCCCGACGTAGGCGCCCCATGTCCCGTCGAGGTCGCGCCGGTCGAGCAGGACGTACACCCCTGGGCGGTCCCAGTCGGTCGTCAACGCCTGCACCCCTGCCCGTTCGACGATCGCCATGCGGAGCGCCGCGCCGCCGTCGTACAGGGTGATGGGCAGGCTGGGTGAGTCCGGGAGCAGCACCGTGACCGGGAGGGCGTCATCGTGCAGGCTGGTCATGCTGCTCCCCCGAGTCCGTCTTGGATGACCTTGTAGACCTGTGTGCGGGCCCAGGCGGTGAGGACCTCACGGAACTCGGGTTTGTCGAAGAACATGCGGAACAGTTCGTCGTTCGCGGCTTGGCGGTCGATGATGACGTCCCCGAACTTCGGGTCGAACACGTAGCCGAAGTTCTCCTCGGTGTTGCCCTTCGCGACCTCGACGAGTTCGGGGTCGGCGGCGGCGGCGGCGACCTGCTGGTTCCACAGGACCTGGTCGATGTCGGTGAACTCGGTGCCGAACCGGTCGTTCAGCAGGTCGATGAGGGTGGAGAGCCGGACCTTGTCCTTGACGGTCTGGGCGCCGCTCCCGTCGCCGCTCATCCCGGGGACGCCCTGGCCGTCGCCCTCTGAGAGGGCGAGGTCGTGTTCGCCGCTCATCTGGGTGCGGATGTGGGTGAGGACGGCGCTGTCGCTGATGTCGACGTCGCCGTCCTGGTCGACGGTCTTCGGGAGCCGCGCGATGAGGATCTTCCCGTAGTAGAAGAGTTCCTCTAGGTCGGGGCTGGTGAAGGGGACGACTTGGCCGAGGAACGCGTACGTGCGGACGTAGTCCCGCAGTGCGGTGCGGAAGTCCTCCCGGTCGTCGAGTTCGGGGATCGCGAGGTACCGCTCGACGGCCGGGTCGGTCTTGGCGTACAGGGCGGCGTGGGCGTCCTTCTCGCTCGCGAGCAGCGCCGCGACCATGTCCCGCATCTCGACGGGGTCGATCACGCCGGCGTCCATGATCCGCTGCTTGAGGGTGAACAGGATGTTCGGGTCGGTCGGTTCGGTCCACGACGTCTCGTAGAACGGCTTGAACGCTTCCTGGATGTCCTGGGCCTTGTTCGCGAAGTCCAGGACGAACGTCCCCTCCTTGCCGGGTGCGATTCGGTTGAGCCGGCTCAGGGTCTGCACGGCCTTGACGCCGTCGAGTTTCTTGTCGACGTACATGGTGTGCAGGAGCGGCTCGTCGAAGCCGGTCTGGTACTTCTCCGCGACGATCAGCACCTGGTAGTCCCCGACCGGGAACCCGTCGTCGGGGCTGCCCTGGAACCGCCTGGCGGTCTGGCTCTCCGGGATGGGCTTGCCGGTCGCGTCGAGGTTCATGCTCGGCTCGGTGTACTCGAGCCCGTGGACGTCCGGGTCCTGGACCTTCCCGCTGAACGCGACGAGCGCGCGCAGGTCCCGGTAGCCCTTCTCGGCGATGTAGGCCTCGATGCTCTGCTTGTACCGGACGGCGTGAAGGCGGGACCGGGTGACGACCATTGCCTTCGCGAGCCCGCCGATCTCCTTGCGGGTCACGGTCCGGAAGTGCTCCACGATGAGCTCGCTCTTCTGCGCGAGGTTGCTCGGGTGCAGGGCGACGAACCGGGCGAGCGCGGCGTTGGCCTTGCCCTTGTCGACCTCCGGGTCGCTGCTGGAAAGGCCGTTCGCGAGCCGGAAGTACGTCGAGTAGGTGACGTAGTTGGCGAGGACGTCCAGGATGAAGCCCTCCTGGATCGCCTGCCGCATCGAGTACAGGTGGAACGCCTCCAGCCGGTACCCCGCCGCCAGGGCCGGGTCCGGGACGCGTTCGCCGAACAGCTCGAGGGTCTTGGCCTTCGGGGTGGCCGTGAACGCGAAAAACGACAGGTTGTCCTGCAACCCGCGGGTCGCCGCTGACGCCCGCAGGGCCGCGAGGCTGTCGGTGAGGGCGTCCTGCGCGTCGGCGCTCGCCTCCAGGGCGGCGTCGTACTTCTCGGCGGCGTCCCAGATCGCCTCGTCAACCGTCCCGCCGCTCCCGACGACATGGTGGTCGGCGCCGAGGACGCTCTTGAGGTCCTTCGCTGACTCCCCGGACTGCGACGAGTGGGCCTCGTCCACGATGACCGCGAACCGCTTGCCCTTCAGGTCGGTCGCGGCCTTCGCGATCACCGGGAACTTCTGCAACGTCGTGATGATGACCTGCGCCCGCGAACCCTCCAGCGCGCCCGCGAGTTGCGCGCTGTTCCTGTCGATCCGCTCCACCACCCCGGGCGTGTGGTCGAACTGCCAGATCGTGTCCTGCAACTGACGGTCCAGGATCACCCGGTCCGTCACCACGACGACCTTGTGGAACACCTTCTCGTTCGCACCCAACCCCAGCCCGGTCGCGTGCTCGGTCAGCAGCGACGGGTCCGACGGGGTGTGCAGGGTCGACAGGCGGTGCGCGAGCCACGCGATGCTGTTGCTCTTGCCCGACCCGGCGGAGTGCTGCGGCAGGTAGTTCCGCCCCGGCCCCCACGTCGACGCGTGCTCCGCCAGCCGCAGGACCAGGTCCCACTGGTGGTAGCGCGGGAAGATGACCTTCCCGCGCCTTGAGACCTTACGGCCCTTGCCCGTGGGCTTCTCCTCATGGACGAACCTGGCGAGCAGGTCCAGCCAGTTGTCGCGCTGCCACACCTGCTCCCACAGGTAGGCGGTGCGGTAGCCGCCCGGGTTCGGCGGGTTGCCCTTCCCGCCCTCCCTACCCGGACCGCCCGAGCCCTGGTTGAACGGCAGGAACCGGGTCCGCTCGCCCTCCAACCGGGTCGTCAGGAACACCAGGTCCTGGTCGACCGCGAAGTGCACAACCGTCCGGCGGTCGAACACCAGGTCCTTCGGGTTCCGGTCGAAGCGGTACTGCCGCTTCGCGTGCTCGACCGTCTGCCCAGTCACCTGGTTCTTCAGCTCCGCCGTCGCGACCGGCAGGCCGTTCACCAGCAGCAGCAGATCAAGGCTGTCCTGCGGGTTCGACTCCGAGTGGTGCACCTGCCTGCTGACCACAAGCCGGTTCGCGTCGTACAGCGCGAGCAGGTCCGGCGTCAGGGCGTGCGCCGGCTTGAAGAACGCCAGGCGGATCTTCACGCCCAGGTCCTCGACCCCGCGCCGAAGCACGTCGACGGTGCCCCGCGCGTCGATCTCGGCAGCGAGGCGCCTCGCGAACTTGAGCTGCGCCTGATCCGCGCCGCCGTGCAAGCCGACCAGGCGGTCCCACGCCTTCGCTTGCGTCGCGCCGATGAACTCGAACAGCACTGCCGTGTCCAGGCCCAGGTCCCGGCGGTAGTGCGACGCGCTTCCTTGCACCCAACCGTCAGCGAGCAAGTGCGCCTCAATCGCAGCCTCGAACGCGCCCTCACCGTGCACCGACGCCATCAGGCCACAACCCGGGCCGTTGTCACATCGAACTCGCCGGTCACGGCAGCCGTGATCAGCGCCTGCTTACGTTCGCGAAATAGGTCCTGCGAGCGATCAAGCAGCGTCCCGGCGGTAAGCAACTCCTCTTGCCGTTGCGTGAGGGTCCTGCTCACCTTTCGCTGTGCTTCCAGCGGCAGGTTCGGAAGGAGCAGAGCACGGACGGTGCCGCTGGGCAGGTTGTTCGCCATGCCCTCGGCGCCGCTCGTGCCAAGCCTGATCGCCTCCCTGACCTCTAGCGCCGCGAGCACGTGTACCAGCCAGCCGGGGTCCACGGAAGCATCGAGACTGAGCCGGTACACCTTGTCGCACAGAATCAGGTTGTTTGGTGATCCTTCCGGAACGAGTGCGACGCTGCCGATGAGGTCGAGAGAGCCACTCGCGCGTGACATCAGCAAGTCCCCCGGCTGCACCAGGTATTGCAGCCGTGGCTGGGAGTGCACGGGAAGCGCCTTGTGCTGCTCGGGACGGAAAGCCCCAAGGTTGACGCACCCAGCCTTCAGGACTCCGTACTCACCAGCCCCGGCAGGCCGGTCCTCGCACTGGGGCGACCACCCCTGTTCAAGGCCGCGGAGCTTGAGCCCCAGCCGGACGCATCCGTACTGCTCTACGTCGCTCCGGTAGGCGGTCGACACCTGTGCCCGGAGTCGTTCTGCCAGCAGGGCAACCTGCTGCCGGCGAAGAGCCATCGCGAGGTCGAGGAGAGCAACTTGATCGTCCAGGAAGTCCGCGATCTGCCGCTGCTTCTCCAGCGGAGGCAACAAGATTGGGAGGGTACGGAGTTGGTCCCAGGAGATGTCGAACTGGGACGGCGGCATCCACTTGGATAGCCTCGTCAACTCCGCGCGGTACGGAGCCGCGAGGAGCAGGTAGTTCAGGAAGCGCGGCCAGACGTCTTCTTGGGGACGGCAGACAAAGTAGGCGGGGCTGACAATGCCCTCGTGCCCCGACACTCCCAGACCGCCTTGCCACGTGCGCAACTTGTTAAAGACGAGGTCTCCGGGCAAGACGTGCAGGTACGCGGTGAGGTCAGCGCCCAACTCGTTGTGGTTGTCCGCCCGATGCGAGCGAGGAACAACGCCGACGTCCAAGAAGACGGAAAGTGGGTTCGCCCAGGCATACCCCTTCTCCACGGTGCGCGGCGCAATCATCCATAGGGGCTTGAAGGTCCAGCCCTGCTGCGGAATCAACTCTGCCAGGACACCCTGAGTCACTTGACAACCCGGTTCAGGACCCGCTGGATATCCGATTCCACGCGTGCAATGTCGGCGTCGATGTCGCCGAGGGCTCGCGGCGGGGTGTACCGGTAGAAGTGTCGGGTGAACGGGATTTCATACCCAGTCTTGGTCTTGGTGGTGTCGATCCAGGCCTCGGGGACGTGCGGAAGGACTTCCCGCTTCATGTAGTCGTCTATGTTCTCTGTAAGCGGGACGTTCTCGTTGTCGCGGAGGTCCGGGTCGGCGACAAGGCCCTTGCGGTTCAGGACAGGCTTACCGTCCTCGCCGGTCTTTGCACGCTCGACAAAGATGCGCTGGTAGCCAAAGTCGGTGTTCTCGAAGACCTTGACACGGTCGTCCGACTGGTCGAGTGCGTGATGGTAAAGCGCGGTCAAAGTAGCAATCTGCTCGTCGCGGACGTACTTGCGCTTTTCGCCGAGCCCCTTGTGCATCTTGGCCCACTCGGCGCGGGCGTCAAGAAGCACGACCTTGCCTCTACGGTGGTCGGCTTTGCGGTTCGTGACGACCCAGAAGTACGTTCCGATGCCCGTGTTGTAGAAGAGCTGGTCGGGAAGCGCGACGACCCCCTCCAGCATGTCGTTCTCGATGATCCATCGTCGGATCTCGCTCTCGCCGCTGCCGGCCCCGCCGGAGAACAGTGGGCTGCCGGAGAAGACGATGGCGATGCGGCTGCCGCCCTTGGCGGCGGGCTTCATCTTGCTCATCAGGTGCTGGAGGAACAGCAGGCTGCCGTCGCTGACCCGTGGTAGGCCGGCCCCGAACCGGCCGTTGTGGCCGAGCTGCGTGTGCTCGTCGGTGAGTTGCTTCTGAATGCGTTTCCAGTCGACCCCAAACGGCGGGTTCGCGATCATGTAGTCGAACCGTTGGCCGGAGAACTCGTCGGCAGAGAGGCTGTTGCCGAGGCGGATCCGGCCCGGGTCCTGGCCTTTGATCATCAGGTCGGACCGGGCGATGGCCCACGTCTCGGGGTTGAGTTCCTGGCCGAAGACCTCCAGCCGGGCCTTCGGGTTCAGGCCCGTGAGGTGTTCTTGGCCGCCGGTGAGCATCCCGCCGGTGCCGCAGGCGCAGTCGAACATCGTCCGGACGGGGCTGCCGCCGCGCAGGAGGTCGTCGTCCTCACTGAACAGGATGTTGACCATGAGGCGGATGACCTCACGGGGGGTGAAGTGCTCCCCGGCGGTCTCGTTGCTCATCTCGCTGAACTTCCGGAGGAGTTCCTCGAAGATGTAGCCCATCGCGTCGTTCGGGACCGCCTGCGGGTGCAGGTCGACGTCCGCGAACCGGCTGACGACATGGAACAGCAGCCCGGCGTTGTCCAGGCGGGTGATCTGGTTGTCGAACCCGTACCGGTCCAGGACCTCGACCGCGCCTGTGCTGAACCCGGCGATGTACGTGCGGAGGTTCCCGGCGACGTTGCCCGGGTCATCGAGCAGGCGGGCGAAGTCGAGCGGACTCGTGTTGTAGAACGGCTGACCGGCTGCGCGCAGGAGCAGCGGCTCGACGTTCTCGATCTTCCCGGCGAGGTCGGCGGCACGGGCGATCACCGCAGCCTTCGTGGGTTCAAGGACGCAGTCGAGGCGGCGCAGGACGGTGAGCGGGAGGATCACCTGGCCGTACTCGTGGGCCTTGTAGTCGCCCCGGAGCAGGTCAGCGACCGACCAGATGAAGCCGACCTTGTCGCCGAAGCCCTGTACCTGGGTCATGCGCTCCCGATCCGTGCTGCGCCTGTCGGCGTGCGGTTGTTGCCCTGCTGAGTCTGTCGGCTGGACAGTCGTCCCGGATGCCGTCGTGGCGCTCCTGTTGTCACGTAGTGCCGCGAGATGGCCGGGTTCGTTGGTCTGCCCAAGTCCTGACATCTGTGCCGCGCCAGATGTTGCCCATCTTGAGGACGGCGAGTGGCTTGGGGAAGCCGGGTTGCCGGGCGATGACCAGGACGCGCTGGCGGCTGATCCCGAGGAGCGCGGCTACCTCGCTCGTGCCCATCAGGTCGGCGTCGTCGGTCATCGCTGTTGTCGATTGACACCGGGGCGCGGACGGTGGGATTGTCTACGTGTTGTCAAGCGACAACGGCGCGGTTGAGCGGTCCCGGGAAGCACCGGACCAGCCTCCCGCACCCCGGCCTCGAGGAGCCAGCCCGTGCCCACGACACCCCAGCAGACAGTGAGACGCGGCGTGGTCACCCCGGAGGGCCGGGAGGCCCTCACCGAGGCGGTGTTCGCCGCCGACCTCGTCCGGGACCACCGCGAGCAGGCCACCCGCTACGCCCACCAGCGGGCCCGGGCCGTCATGCGCGCCAACCAGCACGGCGCGTCCTACCGGCAGATCGCAGAAGCGCTCAGCGTCAGCATCGGGATGGTGCAGCAGTGGATGCGCGCCGCCGTTCGTCTTGAGGACGGGAACCCTTGACGTCATGGGCTGCCGAGCGCCCTCCGGATGGCGTCTCGCGCCCGCTTTGCGCTCTCGCACACCTCGGTGGCGGCGTCGGCGAAGGCTTGGCCGTCCTCGACCCGGTACTCGGTCGGGCCGTACCTGGCGGTCCGGTTGACCTGCGTCACGGCTTCGTAGTAGCCGCTGATCGCCCGCTGCAGGGACGCCACCTGCAGGGCGAGGGCACGGACGTTGGCCGGGGAGACCAAGAGAGCGCCGTCGTCGAGCGGCTCAGGGTTCCGGGCGAAGTCGACGTCCGCCTTCCGACGGGCGTTGGCGGCGGCGTCGGTGACGGCCTTACCGCGCTTCCTCATCACCTCGCCGTGCGGCTTGCAGTAGGTCCCGCGGTTGTCCGGCAACACCACGTTGCAGGTGACGTCCTTGAACTGGCACTCCTTCGGGGTGGACCTCGCCGGCACCCCTCGTTCCTACCAGGGCGTATACGGCACTGAGCAAGCAAGTCTGGCGTAACGCCAGACACGACCGCCCGGACGGGTCCCGCGGTGGGCTCGGCACGTGACCACCACAAAGCCCACGGCGAGGGCGTCTGACACGCAGACGTCCATCGCCATGCCCAGCGCCATCAACGAGATCGACTACAGGAGGACGCCGTGCACACCTATCCGCAGCACTACGAAGCCGGGCCCGCAGCAGAGGCGAGGCCGCGTGGACGGACTGAACAGCACGCAGGGCCTGCCGACGGGAGGTCGTTCGTGACCGCGTCGCTGAACGAACTGCTGGGCCTCGCGGGCCTTCCCGTCGCCATCAGGGACGACGGCTCGACGCCTGTCGGTAGCGCCCAGGACTGGGACCGGCGCGTGGGCGTGCTGGTGCACCAGGTCATCGCGGACCTGATCGTCGCAAGCCGGGCACAGCCCGGCGTCAACGTCGGTAACCTCGCCACGGAGATCGCGGCAACGACGGTGAGGGACCGGAAACTCGGCAACCTCGCGAGCGCCCGTGGTCGCGTCGCCGGCATGGCGAGCACGTACGTCCAGCGGCTCGCGCCGCCCACCCGGACGATGTTCCTCGGCAGCGAGGTCCGCGCGCGAACCACCGGCGTCAACGGCAGGGTCGACCTCGCGTGGGCGCACCCCGTCCATGGAGTGTTCTACGACGAGGTCAAGTCCTGGCGGCAGGTCCTCGCGGTCCTCGACGCTGACACGACGAAACAGCTCGACCGGTACCTGACCGCCGGGCTGGCAGACCACGGCGACCGTTTCGCAGGCGTCCGGCTCCTGACGCTCAGCGCCATCCCCCGGAGCCTGTTCATCGACCGACTGGGGACCGTGTACCCGCTCGCTGGGTCCGTGCTGGACCCGGTCTCCCTCGCCGCCGACACGACCACCAGCAGCGTGATCGCATGACAGGCGTTTCCGACGGCGCCGCGACGGTGCGCAGGCCTCGGCCTACGTGGTCGGAGCGGAAGGCCGCCGTGGCCCTGCTCCTGCGGGTCGCCGGTCCTGACGGCAAGCCGGCAGCCGCGTACGTGCGGGAGGTAGCCGAGCGACACGGCGTCAGCACCAGCGCCGTGTACGCGTGGCTGCGCGACGAGGGACTCCGCGCCGGGCAGGAGAGGAAGACCCGCGAGCAATTCACGCTAACCCTGGACCACCTCGCCGTCCTGGCGAACGAGCAGAACGCCTTCGACGCGCACGAGGTGCTGACGGAGGCCGGCCTCGTCACCTGCTCGTACCGCACGTTCGCGAGGGCGCTCTCGGAACGGACCGACCCGGCGCTGGCCCAGGCCGCGCTCAGCGGTCACCCGGGCTTCGTGAACAATCGCGTCTACCTCCGCTTCGTCGCCCCCCACCGCGGCCACACCTGGCACTGGGACCACACGACCGCTGACGTATGGGTCTGGCCCTCGCACAAGCACGCCCTCCCGGTCCGGCCCTTCCTCTCGGTCGTCGTCGACAGCACACACGCCTATTGGCTGGCTACCGTGGCGTCACCCAACCCGATCAACGCCGAGCACGTCACCGCCGTCCTCGCGCAGGCAGCGGCCCTACGCGAGGAGCACGGCATGGTCGTCGGCGGCCTGCCTGCAGTGATGACGTTCGACAACGCCGCCGAGCACCACGCCGCCGTGATGCGCGAGGGCATGGCCCGCCTAGGTGTTATTCCGGACCCGAGCAAGCCCCGGCACCCGTGGCAGAACGGGAAGGCAGAACGACCGGTCGGCATCCTCAATCAGAAGCTCTGCGCGAAGCTCCCAGGCGCGACCGCGAAGCAGGCAGGAACCGACGCCAACGGCGACCCGCGCTTCGCAGCGTCGACCCCGAGCAAGACCGAGGTCGGCCAGGCGGTCACCTGGGGTGTCTTCACGGACATGCTCGAAGCCCTCCGCGACAAGGTCAACACGACGTACAGGATGCGACGCCTCGGAGGGCTGACCCGGGCGCAGTCGTGGGCAGCCGACCCGACCGAACTCGCCGTCGTAGAGCCCGGCGTCATGGCGCAGTCGATGCTGAAGGCCGCGCGTCACCACGTCGTGAACGGCGACGGCATCCACTTCGCCAGCCACACCTACGTCGCCCCCGAGATGGTCACGATGAAGGGCCGGTACCTGCGCGTCCGGCACTTCCCCACGAACCGCAGCTACATCGAACTGTTCAGCCTCGACGACGAGTACCTGTTCCGCGCCTGGGACACCGACCGGCTCACCCCCGAGCAGAAGGCAGCGTTCATGGCCACCCGCCGCAAGCAGGAGGACGACAACCGCGCCGTCCAGGCCGGCGTCCAGGCGCACCGCCGCCACCTCGCCGTGGTCCTGGACGACCTGCACGCGCGGCAGGCCGACGACGAACCCGAGTCCGACCTTGACCTCACCGAGGAGGTCGACCCGACCCGACCGCAGCTCCCTCGTGCCCCCAAGCCCGCCGAGCCCGGTGAGGTCGACCGCACAACCCGTCAGGCAGCCTCGACAAGGTTGCAAGAACTCAACGCGCGCAAGGCGCAGCGGGAGATCGAAGCCGGGCGCGCGGAGCTCGAGCAGTGAGCCGGCTCCTGCCCCCGGTCCTCGCAGAGCAGCGGGTGGACCTGGCCCTCAACACCCCGCTCGTCGCGACGCCTGCGTTCACCGAGGCCGTCAACCTGGCGTCGGCGGTCGCCGCCCTGAACGAGATCGTCCTGTTCGACGGCCCCGCAGGCACCGGGAAGACCACCGCCGCCCGGTACGTCGCGAACGCCTGCCGCCGACCGTGCGCGGTCGTCACCATCCCAGAGAAGCACAGCCCGCTCACCCTCCTGCGGCTTGTCCACACCGGCGTGACCGGAACCGACCACCTCGGCAGCCAGTACCAAATCACCAACGACCTGCTCAAGGCCCTCAGGCTCTGGTGCGGGGTGCTGATCATCGACGAGATGCACCTGTGCGGGGTCACCGGCCTACAGACGCTCGTCTACCTGTTCGAGCAGACCCAGCGCGCGTTCGCCGTCTTCATCGTCGGGACCGGCGTGGCGGCCGCTGTGGCCCAGTACGCCAACATGCAAACGCGGGTGTTCGCGACGGTCGACTTCGAGCCGCTCCTGCACCGTGAACTCGCCGCCATCGTCGGCAAGATGGACCCTCGGCTCGCCGCCACCCCGGACCATGTGCTCAAAGGCCACGACGACCGGACCTGCAGCGGGCTCCTCCGACGCTGGGCCAACACCGTGAAGTGGCTCGACGTCCTGGAGGTCCAGGACGGCCCCGTCGACACCGAGACCCTCAAGCAGATCGGCACCTTCATGCGCACCAAACGGATCATCAAGTGACCGGGCTCGTCCGGGTGTCCGTCCCGGCGGGCCTCGCCCACGCCGACCTGTTCCCCGACACCGATCCCGACAGCGGCACTGTCGTGTTCACAGCACGTCCCGTCAGGCACGCCTGGGCGGTCGGTCAAGACCTGCTTACCGCCCTCGGCAAGCGCGACGACGTCACTGGCGCCGGACGGCGCAACAGCGAGGACCTCCTGATGATCCAGGCTTGGCTGTCCGCTCACCAGGTCAGGCGGGTTGTCACCAGGCACGCCGACTTCCTCACACCCCTGGTGCTGGACGCACTGACGCTGCTGGCCGCCGCCGCCGGCGTCGACCTGGTCCTCGTCCACGACAATGGAACCTCTCAGCACGTCGTCGACCACACGGACCGGCACGGCGCACCGACCGAGGACTGGGGCCAACTCGCCCGGAGCATGCCCATCGAGGGCCGGACCGCCGACGCCATCGAGACAGAACTGCCCGGGTACCTCCCCCGGGTCGCCTTCCCGCTGTTCCGGGCCGCCTGCCGGGACCTGCTCCCCCGACCCGAGTTCCTGCTCGTCGACGCGATCTACACGAGCGCCTTCCGTGCGTGGCGCGAGCAGGCACCCGCTACCACCCAGGAAGCCCACGGTGCCCTGACCCAGATGCTCAAAACGGTATCGGGGCAAGCGGAGGCGGTCGTCGCGGTCCGAGCGTGCCAGGCCAGTGCCCTCGCACTCGGCAACCACGTCAAAGTTGACCTGCGGACCCTCCTGACCGAAGTCGACGCCGGCCGCCACCGCCGGCTTACCCCCGCGCAGGTCCGCGCACTGAGGGCCTACCGCTCCCCGTGGCGAGCCGCGGCAGTCGTCCTCCAGGACGCCGACCTGACGAACGCACAGGTCCTAGAACTGACAATGGGCCAGGTCGACAGGACAGGAGAACTAAGTGGCATCGAGGGCGAGCCGTTGCGGCCCGAAGCCCTCACCTACCTGCGTGCTCAACGGACCTGGCGGCTCCTCAACGGAGCCAGAGACAAGGACCCGTTCATAGAACTCACCAGCAGGCACGTCCACTCGGCTCTCGTCCTGGCAAGCGTGGAACTAAACCTTCCCATAACGCCCGCTAGTACACTCCTCGGGAAGCGGCGATCCCAGAGATGGCAAGACGCTGTCGGGGTGTCTCTTCTTCCGCTGCAAGGGCCACCGTCCCACCTCGTCGACACCAAGAATACGTTCGCCTGATGAGCCACGGGATACCCGTCAACGGGCGCGTCCTACGACAACGAATAATGGAACTAGGAATCAGCGAGCGGGTGTTCGCGGTCAGCGTCGGGATCAGCTCGACGGTGCTGCGCAGCATCCTCGCTGACGGCCTACTGGTCAACCACCTCACCGTGGGGACCCTCTACCGAATCTTGAGCGAAAGCGGCCTCACAACATCCGATCTGCTTGATCAGCCTTGCGCCAGTATCGACGAAACCCCAACAGGAGATGCCCGCAGGCTGGCACAGGTATTGGTCGGCGATTTACGACTACAGCCTCGGGAACGCCTTGCTAGAGCACTCGAATGGACCCTCAGCAGGGTTGATGACGCCGTCAACGACCTTCATCCTCGCCTGCACGAAATCGGGCTGGCCGTCCATTCCACTCAGAAGGGCATAACGATCCGAGCCCGCGATACCGACAGTGCCGACGCGCTACGACGACTGCAGCAGATGTTTGATGTTGACGAGGGCCTAAATACAAGCCAAGCCCGCATTCTGCACCGTGCCACTCTCCCACTGTTCGGCAACAGCCGGACACGCAAGGGCGACCTCCCATACGTCGCCAACCTGCACCGGCAAGGCATGCTTGAGGTCGTAGACGGGCGGGAAGGCGGACGTTTCCGGCTCAGCGAGGCGGCTGCGTACGCGCTGGACGTCGACTAGGGGCCGGTCACCGGACGGTGGCCGGCCCCAGTCGCTCATGGGTCGTGAAGATCCCCTGGCAATCTGTTCACGTCTCGCGTCAATCAGGCAAGATTGCCTGGCGACGGCGGTGAGATGTCGTGGCAGTCGACATCAGCTGCAGCCGCTGGTGCTGCCACAGCTCTCGCACACATAGCACGACCCGGCAGGGCGCATCTTGACGCCACAGGTCATGCACAGCGGCGCGTCGGCCACCGAACCCTGCTGGGCCTCCAGCAAC